>Ga0136559_1000597_pt1 | contig 12266 bp, 13 predicted proteins | sample AntRauMeHopE1496_FD_104633 | JGI IMG/M metagenome (GOLD analysis project Ga0136559, IMG submission 104633) | Saline lake microbial communities from Rauer Islands, Antarctica - Metagenome Hop E1 #496 | ecosystem: Environmental > Aquatic > Non-marine Saline and Alkaline > Saline | place... | reverse complement strand
CTCAAGCTCAAGGCGCTCCGTGGGAGAAAGAAAACCGGGACGGATCATGCAGATAGCTGAATCGGTCTACGTCCAGACGTCAACCCGCCAAAATTCGGGTGATCGAGGACTCTGTGTATAGTTGAAAAACCACATCGGCACTTCGTCCTGGATGACCTCATTGGCCTGCCGCAGGATCTGCGTGCGCGCCTCAGGATCGGTCTCGGCGCGCGCCTGCTCATAGGGCGCATCGAACGCCGGGCTGTTGAAGCGCCAGTAGTTGCCCGCACTTACCGGCGTCTGGGAATAGAAGCTGGTCATCACCGCGAACGGATCCGGGCTGGAGACGTTGGACCACATGAAGGATTCGAAATCCCCCGCAGGCACGACTTCGCCCAGCACAGAGCCTTCTACAGGGTTTGCCGTCACCCGGATCCCCGCCTCATTGAGCATGGGAATGATCGCCTCCACGATGGTCGGCCCCCAGCTCTCGTTCTGGGTGGCGGTCAGAGTCATGTCGAACCCGTCAGGATAGCCCGCATCGGCCAGCAGCTGCCGCGCCAGCTCCTCATCATAGGCATAGGGCACCGCGTCCGGATTGTAGGCGGGAGAGGAAATCGGCAGGAAGCCCGTCGCGCGGTAGGCTTTGTTCTTCACCAGCCGGTCAATGATCAGCTCGGAGTTGATGGCGTGGTTGAACGCCTGCCGAACGCCCTTGTGGCTCAGCGGCTCAAACTCGGGGTTGAAGCCCACGTTGCGGGTGTAGACTTCCGCCACCTCGAGGATGTTCTCCTTGAGCGCCGGATCCGCCCGATAGGCGACATACTGCGAGGGGCCAAGGACCGTCACATCGATTTCCTGATTGCGGAAGGCCACATCGCGTGCGGACGCATCGCCCAGGAGGATCAGGTTGACCCGGTCAAGATAGGGTTTGCCCTCCTCATAGAAATCTTCGAACTTTTCAACCACAACACGGCTGCCGGGGATGTTCTCGACAAAACGAAAGGGCCCCAGACCGATGGGATTGCTCTGAAATCCCTCCATCTCGGCCGCGCCATCCTGATAGATCGCCGCATTTCCGCGCATCAGGTCATAGCCCGGCTCGGTCGCTGTTGTGAAGGTGATCGAGAAAGTCTTGTCGTCGATCCGCTGCAAACCCGAGATGTCGGGGGAGGATCCATCCTGAAACGCCGCGATCCCTTCGACGTTGGTGAAGTAGCGTGCGCCCGGAAAGGAATTGGCGGGTGTCGCCAGCCGCTTGTAGGAATAGATCACATCATCTGAAGTCAGCACCTTGCCATCATGGAAGGTTGCATCGCGCAGCGTATAGGTAAACGTCCGCCCCTCGTTGGAGACTTCGACACCGCTCGCCAGCTCCAGCACCGGCTCGTCTTTGTTGGAATCCCAGTCATAGGGACTGCGGTGAATCGCCTTTGACGGAAATTCATCCTGCGTGCTGGAGGAGGACTGAATGTCCAGCGTGCCGAATGTCGATCCATAGGGCGCTGTGAAATTGAGGGTGCCGCCGCACTGCGGTTCCTGCGCGAGCGCGGCCGTCGCAGCACCGATCAGCAGTGCGGCGGATAGCGTCAATGATCAGAGCATGATGTCTGTCCTTTTTTGTTGGGTTCATTTCCGTTACCGGCTTGTTCAGCCGCCGGCTTGATAGACCACCTCACCGCCCAGTATCGTCATGGTTCAATGGGTGTTGTGCAGAATGTCTTCCGGGCTTGCCTCCAGCATATTGCGCGAGAAGACCGCGATGTCGGCCAGCTGCCCGGGGATCAGCCTGCCTTTTACGTCTTCGGCGTTCTGACTGTAGGCGCTGTATTCTGTGTAGGCGCGCTGGGCCTCTGTGATGCTCACGCATTGGCCTGCGTCCATGACGGTGCCGTCCCATGTCTTGCGGGTGATCATGTTGTAGATGTTGGGCCATGGATCAGGCTTGCAGACTGGCGCATCGCTGCCTGTAGACGGCTTGAACCCCATATCCGTCCAGGTCCGCAGCGGATAGCACGACTTGGCCCGCGCCTCTCCCAGAACGGCGATGTAGCTGTTGCCGAAATCATAGAGGAACACCTGCTGGGGGACAGGCAGAATTCCTGCGGCCTTCATGCGCCGGTTCTGGGCATCGTCGGAATACCCGCGGTGCTCGATCCGGTGGCGGTGCTGCCGCTCCGGATGGGCGGCGTTGGCGGCCTCATAGGCGGTGATCAACTATTCTATCGCACCGTCCCCAATGGCATGGCGGGCCATCTGGTAACCCATCCCGACATAGTCGTGAACCATCTGGTTGAGCTGGTCATCCGGCAGGATCTGCACCCCGGTCACATCATCGCCCCCCAGATAGGGGTGACGCATGCAGGCGGTGCGCCCGCCTGCCGATCCGTCAAGAAAGATTTTGACCGCGCCGACACGCAGCATGTCATCCCCCACACCGGATACGAGGCCCGCATCATAGCATTCCTGCACAATCGACGTACGGCCCGGATCACCCAGCAGCACCTGCCAGACACGCACCGGCAACCGCCCGTCCCGCTTGGCCAGATGATAGGCCTGCACCTCGGCAAAGCCGCCCGCCATGCCGACAGCAGCATCCATGCACGATGTGATTCCCTTTGAGATCAGATAGGTGCCTGCCCGCTCTGCCGCGGCGATCAGCTCCTCCACGGTGGGGCGTGCTGGTGCGTCGCGCAGCAACCCTTGCGCATTCTCCGCCAGCAGCCCGGCCAGGCGGCCATTTATCTTCTCGATCAGACCTCCCGAAGGAACGGGGGTGTTCTCGTCCACGCCTGCCAGCTCCAAAGCCTTGGAATTACCCAGAGTCACATGGCCGCAGGCGCGCACCAGAACCACCGGCAGGTCCGGCACGGCGGCGTCCAGCTCACTGCGGTCAGGGTGGCGCCCGATGTCAAGTTTGACCTGATCATAGCCGCGCGCCATGACCCATCCGCCCTCGGGCGTCTCGGCCGCACGCTGGCGGAGGGCCTCCTGCAAGGATTTCAGCGTCGGATGCGCATCGGGGCTCGCATCCACCCAGCCCATGCTGATCCCCAACGGCATCAGATGCAGGTGGTTATCATTGAGGCCCGGTGTCGCGAATTGTCCCCGCAGGTCCAGCATCCGCGTCTGCGGGCCCTGCAGCGCCAGAATATCCGCGTTGGGTCCGGTGGCCAGTACCTTGCCCTGCCAGATCGCCACCGCCTCACAGAGCCCCTCTGCGTATCCGCACCAGATGGTGCCATTGTGCAGGATCGTATCGGCGCTGAGGGTAGCGGGTATGAGCACGTCTTTCCGGAAATTAGGCTTTTATACCTTACCTTTGCGCGGCTAACTCTGAAAAGCAAAAGAAAAACAGGAAATCGCAGATTGGCCCCTGCACTGCACCGCATCCACGCGCGACATGACTGATCCCCCGGGAGGACCCAATGCCAAACCTGTCAGACGGTGGATCAGACGTGTTCCCGACACGCCCGCAGCGCCGGGCACGGGCGCTTGACATCGTTATAGCTCCGCCTGCCCCGAGCAGGTATGGAGTCCCATTGAGGTCTGTTAGGGTCTATTCGGACGATTCCTGGGTCACGCCGCGGGGCTCTATATCGAAAAGCGACAGACATAGCGCTGACGAAAAAAGCCTTACTAAATCAGAGGTAAAGTCACATTACGCTCAGACCGGGCACAGTCCGGATCAATACCCCTATCCGCGAGAATGCAAAACACTTCAGAGCCATTTGCTCAATGGTGTCGCATATGATGCCCGCAAGAAGCTGCGCCGCTGGCGAAGTGGCAGATATGCCGGGCATCTCAGGCACCTTCCCACGCAAGCGACATCTTGGTGCAAAAAAGCCAGTATTAGGGTCTTTTCGAGGACGCGCAGGCTCTATTCCCGGACCGGTATGCCAGCCATGCGCCAGAGTCTCGAAAGGGATATCAAGGCCAAGGACACCTATCTGCGCGGGCGACTAGGTGCAGCTGCTGTGGTTTCTCGACTTCAAGGGCGGTTCGGGAAAGGCCACAGATGCGATCCAAACCGCACAGTGGCTTGCGCTGAAAGATGAAGTGCGTCCAAACTTATGAGACTGGTTCTGTCAGATGAGAAGCTCGACGTCATAGGCGCCAAGCTTGATGTCCGAGCTAGCGAGTCTCAGGCCTTCACAACAGGCCTGGGCGATCAGCATGCGATCAAACGGGTCGCTGTGATACAGAGGCAGCGTTGCTGCTACCGCCGCATGAGCCAAGGAGATCGGCAAGGGCCGACAGCCGGCATCCAGCGCAATCTCGAACAGATCGTCACATCGAGCTTCCCCATGGCGCGCTTGATCCCGATTTCCCAAACGCTCACCGAAGACAGGTATACCTCGCCTTGAGAAATTGCCTGAACCTGAGCCGTCGTGAGGCGCGGATCGTTCAGGACCGCCCAAAGCAGCACATGGGTGTCAAGAAGGATCCGCATCTATCGCCCGGCGCTTTGCGCGAGCATCGGCACGATAGCGAGCTGCATAGGCGTCATCCTTTCAGTATGACCAACATATAGGTCATACTGAAAGGATGCAACCAATCAGCCGCTCCTTGACGCAAGAGAGCCGATCAAGATGCTCAAAGCCCGCTTCGAGGCGTTCCGATGGGCAGCAACAGCCCTGATCTGACTATTCAGGTCCGTTCCGGGAACGGCGGCCGGTTCCTGTATGCGAGACCCCTCGATGCCGATCAGATCGGCTTGCAGGTCTACGGCAATTTGCCCGCTCCTCAAGCAATAGAGATCAAACCGGGCCACGTCAGAAAACCCTGCAAGCCGCTAAACTGCGTGAGCGGCAACCCGTCCTTGGCAACATCCCCGGCACAAGAGTTGATCGCGTCAGAGTTTTCAATGCGCCACTGATGGTTGCGCACAGACTTGGCCGCAACGGCGTTTGCCTCATCGGTAAGGCCCGGCATGTTGAGGCCCGGCACGTTGAGGCCCGGGGCGCGGGCGGTTGCTGGCACGTCACTGGCCAGCGTCAAGTTCACCTTTTCCCTGCCCATCATAATCTCTCGATTTGTGAGTAAGTTTAAAGCGCACAAACCATGTGCCCCAATCCCGCATAACAGGCCCGAACCCATTGCCCTGCCCCTCGCCAAGGATAATCGGGGGTTACCTTGCCGATCTGGCCGCGCCCTCAAGCGCATCCACGGCTCTTTAACTGTAGACGATAGGCCGCCGCCTTTGGAACTTGCCTGAAACGCCACCCAATGCAGCATTCCTCAGAACTCAAAAGTAGTCTTGCGCGAGGTTGATATCGGGCACCACCTGAGTAAGCCAAACCACCCCCAAAGCCATGAAGATCGGAACACGATCCGACCCACCACAAGCCGGTTCGGAAAAGCTAGGTTTTACTCAGCAGCCTGCACAGCTCATCAAGTTGATCCAGCGAGGTATATTGCACCGTCAACTGGCCCGCTTCCTGACCTGGTTTATGGTTTAGTGAAACCCGCATGCCAAGATTTACGGAAAGATCCGCCTCAAGCGCTTTGGTATCAGCATCTTTGTCAAGGACGCTCGACGTGCTCTTTGGTTTTGCGGCCGTGTCGCCCTGCGCTTCACGCTTCACCAAGGCTTCGGTGGCGCGCACAGACAGACCCCCCTTGATCACCTGCTGCGCCAACTTCAGGGCGTCATGAGCCGGGATCAGCGCGCGCGCATGACCGGCACTCAGGGCGCCGTCGCGCAGCAGGTCCAGAACCGGTAACGGCAGGTTGAGCAAGCGCAAAAGGTTCGCGATGTGACTGCGGCTTTTCCCGAGGGCCTCTGCCATCTTCTCCTGCGTATGACCGAATTTTTCCATCAGCTGCTTGTAGCCGGCGGCCTCCTCAGCCGCATTCAGATCCGCGCGCTGGATGTTCTCGATGATGGCAACTTCAAGCACTTCGATGTCAGTGAAGTCCCGCACAATCACCGGAAGGCTGTGCAGCTGCGCCATCTGCGCCGCACGCCAGCGCCTTTCTCCTGCGACAATCTCGTACATTCCACCGTCCCGGGCCCGCACAATCAGCGGTTGCAAAACGCCCTTCTCTCGAATGGATGCAGCAAGATCGTCCAGATCAGACTTGACGAACTGTTTCCTTGGTTGGTCGGGATTTGGCGCTATCCGTTCAATCGGGATCAGCTGATCTGCGGCCGAAGGGCCCCACGCGGCAACAGTCTCTGTATCGTTCACGTCCGCCATCAGCGCGGAGAGACCACGCCCAAGCCCCCGTCTGCGTTCGTTACTATTCGACATGATGCACCTCTTTTGCTGCAGTCTGGTTATTGCGGATCAGCTCTGCCGCGAGATCCCGGTACGCCTTGGCCCCCTTGGACTGGCTGTCATAAGCGAGAACGGGCATCGCAAAACTCGGCGCCTCGCTCACACGGACATTACGGGGAACCATGGTTTTGAACACGAGGTCCCCCAGGTTCTCGCGGGCGTCTTGCTCCACCTGTTGCGAAAGATTGTTGCGCCGATCATACATTGTCAGAACAATCCCTTCGATCCGCAGATCCTTGTTTCCAGATTGGCGCACTTCCCGAATTGTCAGCATAAGTTGGGACAGGCCTTCTAACGCGAAAAATTCGCTTTGTAAGGGGACCAGGACGGAATGCGCGCCGATCATCGCATTGACGGTCAGGAGATTCAAAGATGGTGGGCAATCGATCAAGATGTACGTAAAAGCGAAATCATCCATTTGCGTCTGACGCAATGCATCGTGCAGCAAGAAACTCCGCTTCTCATTGGATAACAACTCCAGATCCGCAGAGCTGAGATCGACCGTCGCTGGAACGATAAAGACCCCTTCAGTACTGGTTTTGAGAATCACCTCATCCAGATCAACATCATCAAGTAGCAGCTCATAGGTCGTAAGCTCGCGATCATCTACTGCGATCCCGAGACCTGTTGAGGCATTCCCCTGTGGATCAAGATCAATGACGAGAACTTTCTCGCCCTTCTCGGCAAGCGCTGCCGCGAGATTGATCGTGGTCGTTGTTTTACCTACGCCCCCTTTTTGATTGGCAATCGCGATTATTTTTGGCCCTTTGGGGCGCGAGAGGTCAGACACGCTTCAGCTCCTTGATCTTCAGGATGGTAGCGCCAGGATTAGTTTCACTTCTTATGGCTTCCAGATCATAAAACCACCTATCTCGGGCCATCACATGCTCTGCCTCCCATGTAATGCCCTTCGGAAGCAATGCGGTGCCCGCAGACGACATGTGCCTGTTCACATAGTCAAGCAAGACAGACAGATCCCCCAGAGCGCGTGCCGTCACGACCCCAGCAGACTGAGGTTCGAGATCGTCAATCCGCACTGCTTTGACAGATACTTCCAATTCAAGCTCCCGCGCGACTGTGCGCAAGAAAACACACTTGCGTTGATCGCTGTCAACAAGAGTGAAACGGCACTCCGCTGCATCATCCTGCGCCATTATCGCAGCGACAATGCCAGGAAACCCTCCCCCACTGCCCAGATCCAGCCAATGATCCACCTTCGGCGCAACGTGATAAACTTGCATTGAGTCAATGATATGACGGTTCCAAATGTTTACTGCATCGCCAGCTGAAACGAGATTGATCTTTTTCGTCCATTTCAGAACAAGTTTTTCAAAGTGACGGAGGCGGTTCAATGTTTCACGTGAAACATTTCGGAGCTGCTGCTCTTGCATCATGCCAACTTTCGGGCTGATGATCGACGTACCAAGGCCAGAAGCAGCGTCAATGCAGCGGGTGTCATCCCATCAATACGAGCCGCTTGGGCCAGATTATCGGGTCTCGCAAGGGACAGCTTGGACTTCAACTCATTTGACAGCCCACTGACAACCGAATAATCGAAGTCAGCCGGTATTCTCTCCGCCTCATCCTTGCGCAGCATCGCAACGTCATTGGCCTGACGTTTGATATAATTTGCATAAAGCGCGTCTTTGGCGACCTGCTCGCCTATATCGGCGTCAACGTCGCGAAGAGCTGGATCAAGCGCGCGAACATCCTCAAAACTTACATCCTGAAATGCCAGAAGTTCAAAGCCATTCCTACGCTGCCCATCTTGATTGATGCGAATACCCACACCGCCGGCATCCTTGGGCGTGAACGACCGCGCTTCGAGCAAAGTACGGCAGCTCGTCAAATCATTCATCTTCTCGCGGAATGCCTCCGCGCGCAGGATGGATACGCAACCGATCTCCATACCCTTAGCGGTTAGACGCTGGTCAGCATTGTCAGCGCGGAGAGATAGCCGAAACTCGGCTCTGGACGTGAACATTCTGTAAGGCTCGGCTACGCCACGTGTTGTAAGGTCGTCAATCATCACCCCTATATAGCTGTCTGAGCGGCTAAAAATCAGGGGGGGCTTACCCTGAATGGCCAGCGCAGCATTCAAACCAGCGACCAGACCCTGCGCAGCGGCCTCTTCATAGCCTGTGGTGCCATTTATCTGGCCGGCCAAATACAAACCGGATACGTTTTTCACTTCGAGCGTCGGCCTTAAAGCTCTTGGATCAACGTAATCATACTCAATCGCGTATCCCAGCTGAAGGATGGTAACGTCCTCAAGTCCGACAATCGACCTGACATACGCCTCTTGAACAGAAGCAGGCAAAGATGTGGAAATCCCGTTGGGATAGACTGTCGGATCGTCAAGGCCTTCCGGCTCAAGAAAAATCTGATGGGAGGTTTTATCCGCGAACCGCACCACCTTATCTTCGATAGAGGGGCAGTATCTCGGGCCGACGCCCTCTATCATGCCGCCGTAGATTGCCGATCTGGATAAATTATCCCGAATGATGTCATGGGTCCGCTCATTTGTGTGGGTTATCCCGCAAGAAATCTGGCGCGCCTGAGGGGCTTTCGACAGAAACGAAAACATGGTCGGCTGTTCATCTGCTGGCTGCATTTCAAGGCTTGACCAGTCAATCGTTCTGCCATCCAATCGCGGTGGCGTCCCGGTTTTCAGCCTACCCAGACCGAGGCCAAAGTCATCCATACGCTCCGCCAGCTTTCTGGAGGCGTCGGCGCCCATCCGCCCGCCAGATTTGCGCTCTTCTCCGATATGGATGATCCCGCGCAAGAAGGTCCCCGTCGTCAGCACCACGGCACCTGCGGAAAACACCACGCCATCCGCCAGCACGACGCCTGTCACGGCCTCCCCAGCCATTCTGAAATCGACAGCCTCACCCTCAACAATCGTGATCAGCGGATGAGCATCAATCTCGGCCAGCATCGCTGATTGGTAAAGTTTCCGGTCTGCCTGCGTCCGCGGCCCCTGCACCGCAGGACCTTTGCGCCTATTAAGCAGTCGAAATTGAATACCAGCCGCATCCGCAACGCGACCCATTACACCATCAAGAGCATCAATCTCCCTCACAAGGTGCCCTTTTCCCAGACCGCCGATTGCAGGGTTGCAGGACATGACGCCAATATTCTCACGCGACATCGTCAGCAGCGCGGTGTCTGCGCCCATACGCGCCGCCGCATGGGCAGCGTCAGCTCCTGCGTGGCCGCCGCCGATCACTATGACGTCAAAATGTTTCACGTGAAACACTCCTCATTTTCCAAGGCAAAAACTTGCGAATATCTCATCTAGCAGATTCTCTGCGTCAATGCGACCTACCAAAACTTCCAATGCGTGGATTCCGATCCGAAGTTCAGCCGCCGCAATATCATAGGCATCAGGTCCGGATGAGAGCAGCGCTAAAGCAGCCTGGAGTCCGTCCCGTGCGCGCATCATGGCAACGGCGTGTCGCGCATGCGTGGCCAAGCCCGCTCCGGAAGCGCGGATACTTAGCGCGGCCTCAACATTTTCCAACAGCTCGGTAACACCTGCCCCCGTCAAACCGGAGACGGCAGGATAAGCAGCACCGCTCACGTCCGCTTTCGCAAAAAGCACCAAATCATGACCCAACAACGGTACTGGGGAACGCTCGCCGGGCTCTAGCAGGACGACACGCAAATCAGCACTAGCTGCACGTTCTATCGCGCGCTCAACGCCAATAAGTTCAATCTCATCATCACTGTCGCGGATGCCGGCCGTATCAAGAAGCGTAACAGGCAGCCCCCCAAGGTCCATCCGGACCTCGATTACATCCCGTGTCGTGCCCGCAATACTGGACGTAATTGCAACATCCCGCCCGGCCAGGCGGTTGAGAAGCGTTGATTTTCCAACATTGGGCGCACCCACTATTGCGACTTCAAAGCCGGTTCTGATCCGCTCTGCTACTCTAGACCCGTCTATTTCAGCCGCCAAGGCCCCATCAACACCAATCAGCAGTTCGCGCACTTCATCGCTGACATCGACCGGCACATCTTCATCCGCGAAGTCGATGGTCGCTTCCAACAACGCGGCGGCCCGGATCAATGCCTTGCGCCATCCTTCAATCTTGGCCCCCAGAGCACCGGAAAGAACCCGCAACGCCTGCTTACGTTGTGCTTCCGTCTCCGCCTCGATCAAATCGGCAAGCCCCTCGACCTGTACCAAGTCAAGGCGGCCATTTTCCAATGCGCGGCGGGTAAATTCGCCAGGTTCTGCCAGCCGCGCCCCATCAAATCTACCCAGCTCTTCCAGCACCCGTCGCATGATGGCAATGCTGCCGTGCAGATGCAATTCTACGACATCTTCACCAGTAAAGCTGTTCGGTGCGACAAAGCACAGGACAAGCGCCTGATCGATGAATTCATCATCACGGTCCCGCACCATGCGCAGGGCTCTCGCACGTGGGGCTGGCAGATTGCCAACCATCTGCCCACAGATATCATGCGCCAAGGTGCCAGACACCCGCACGACGGACACCCCGGCACGGCCCACGGCTGTCGCTTGGGCAAATATCGTATCCATAGACCTAAGCCTCTGAACTTATGTGATGTTTCAGGTGTTCATCGAGTCGAAGAAGTCAGAATTCGTCTTTGTCTGCTTCAATTTAGAGATCAGGAATTCGATGGCATCCGTTGTCCCCATCGGGTTCAGGATCCGGCGCAGAACAAATGTTTTCTGCAGATCAACCTTATCCACCAATAGCTCTTCCTTGCGTGTGCCGGATTTGAGAATGTCGATGGCCGGAAAGACCCGCTTGTCTGCGATTTTGCGGTCCAGCACGATCTCGGAGTTGCCGGTGCCTTTGAATTCCTCAAAAATCACCTCGTCCATCCGGCTGCCCGTATCGATCAGCGCCGTGGCGATGATGGTCAGCGATCCGCCCTCTTCAATGTTGCGCGCCGCCCCGAAGAAACGCTTGGGGCGCTGCAGGGCATTGGCATCCACACCGCCGGTCAGCACCTTGCCAGAGGACGGCACGACGGTGTTGAAGGCCCGGCCAAGGCGCGTCACCGAATCGAGCAGGATCACCACATCGCGCTTGTGCTCAACCAGCCGTTTGGCCTTCTCGATCACCATCTCGGAGACCGCCACGTGACGGCTCGCAGGCTCGTCGAAGGTCGAGGAGACGACTTCACCCTTTACCGACCGCTGCATGTCCGTCACTTCCTCCGGACGCTCATCAATCAGCAGTACGATCAGATAGCACTCAGGGTGATTCTTCTCGATGGAATTGGCGATGTTTTGCAGCAGCACCGTCTTGCCGGTGCGCGGTGGTGCCACGATCAGCGAACGCTGGCCCTTCCCGATGGGGGCCACCAGATCGATGATCCGAGCAGATCGGTCTTTCACCGTCGGATCATCCACTTCCATGATCAGCCGTTCATCCGGATAAAGCGGCGTAAGATTCTCAAAAGCGACCTTGTGGCGCGCTTTTTCCGGATCCTCAAAATTGATCTGGGTCACTTCGGTCATGGCAAAGTAACGCTCTGTATCGTCTGGCGCCTTGATCAGGCCGTCGATGGTATCGCCCGTGCGCAGAGAATGCTGGCGGATCATATCGGGCGACACGTAAATGTCATCGGGACCGGCGAGGTAGTTCGCCTCAGGCGAGCGCAGAAAGCCAAAGCCGTCCTGCATCACTTCGAGCACTCCATCGCCAAAGATTTCCCAACCCTCATCCGCCCGCTCCCGCAGGATCTGAAACATCATCTCGCCTTTGCGCATGGTCGAGGCGTTCTCGATCTCCAGCTCTTCGGCCATGTCCAGCAGGCTTTTGGGGGAACGCGCCTTGAGATCGGCAAGCGTGAGTGTTTCAAGTGTCATGAGAACATCCTTGGCCCCGCGCAAATGCGTCCATGGGCCGGTCGATAAATATGCGGGTTACGCGGATCCCGAACGGACCGCTGTGCCATTCCTTACGCGCAGGCCCCCATCCTGTCAATCAGCCTGCGATCAGAACTTTACGGTGACCG
>Ga0136559_1000595_pt1 | contig 12282 bp, 8 predicted proteins | sample AntRauMeHopE1496_FD_104633 | JGI IMG/M metagenome (GOLD analysis project Ga0136559, IMG submission 104633) | Saline lake microbial communities from Rauer Islands, Antarctica - Metagenome Hop E1 #496 | ecosystem: Environmental > Aquatic > Non-marine Saline and Alkaline > Saline | place... | reverse complement strand
GGCACTGGCGCCGCAGTTCCATCTGCGCGCGGACCGTTTCTACAACGCACCGGATACGGAGATTGATTTCACCGAGCAGGGCGGCCTGATGTGGGGCAGCTCTGCGGTGGGCAAGCTGGTGGCGGGGGCCGACGGTCTGCGCCCGCAGGTCGAGGTTTTTGTGGATGATATCGCCGGGCCGGAGGTGATCCAGAAGGTCCAGCGCCGCTTGCAGCATTTCATCGACCGCAAGGTGGCGTCCCTGTTCGAGCCGCTGACAGCCCTCCAGAAAGACGAGACACTGACCGGGCTTGCACGCGGCTTTGCCTTTCGCATGGTCGAGGGGTTCGGCGTGCTGCCGCGCGCGGAGCTGGCCGAGGAGGTCAAATCGCTGGATCAGGACGCCCGCGGTGCGCTGCGCAAGCACGGCATCCGCTTTGGCCAGTTCACCGTGTTCCAGCCGCTGCTGCTGAAGCCCGCGCCCACGCGCCTGCGGCTGGTGCTGTGGTCGCTGACCAAGGGCCTGTCCGAATTCCCCGAATCGCCCCCTCCCGGTCTGGTCACCATCCCTGTGGACCAGAGCGCGCCTGCGGGTGCGGATACGATGGCAGGCTACCGCAACGCAGGCGCGCGCGCGATCCGCATCGACATGCTGGAGCGTCTGGCCGATCTGTTGCGCGGTGAGGATTCGCGCGCAGGCTTTGAGGCAAAGGCGGACATGCTCTCGATCTCGGGCACCACGCTGGAGCAGTTTGCCGATCTGATGCAGGGACTTGGCTACAAGGCCGAGAGCGGGACGCGCCCGAAGGTAAAGGCGGTGACAGCTGTGGTGCCGGAAACGGCTGCGCCTGCCGCTGCAGCGCCTGACGCCGACATTCCAGCTGATATTTCAGACGCCGATGTCCCCGATGCAGGCACGCCTGTCATGGATCTGGGTCAGGATCCCGCTGCGGGTGCCATCACGGACGCGGGCGCACAACCGACTGAAGATACCCCTGTTCCCGTCATGTCGGAGACCGAAATCCCGGTGGGCGAGGCTGCGGATGCCGCCGTGCGGGAGGTCGAGATGGAGACCTTCTACACCTTCACCTGGGCCCGTGCGCCGCGCCGTCAGGCCCCGCCTGCCGATGCGCGCCCCAAGGGCAAGGGCAAGCCCCAGAACGCCGGGGACGCCCGTGCCACGCGCGGCAAGAAACCCCAGCGCGACGGCGGCAGGGAGGGCGGCAGGGAGGGTGGCAAATCCCGTCAGGACAAGGCCCAGAACTTCTCCGCGCGTCCGCCCAAACCCGAAAAGCAGATCGATCCCGACAACCCTTTTGCGGCCGCACTCATGGGCCTCAAATCCGGCAAGTGAGCGGGGCAGTTGCGCCCGAAGGGCTTTGAATGAGCGAGGCGGCAGCAAAGCTGCGCCCGAAGCCTTCCACATGAGCGAGGCGGCAGGCAAACTGCGCCGGGGCTCTTTCGAATGAGCGAGGCGGCAGCAAAGCTGCGCCTCGACAAATGGCTCTGGTTCGCGCGGTTCTACAAGACGCGCACGCTGGCGGCGGGCATTGTCGCGGGCGGGGGCGTCCGGGTCAACGGTACGCCTGCGTCCAAACGAAGCACGACCGTGGGTCCGGGCGATGTGCTGACCTTCGCGAGGGACGATCACATTCGTGTGATCCGCATCGAGGCCTGCGGCATCCGCCGGGGTCCTGCCCCCGAAGCACAGGCGCTTTATACTGATTTGTCGCCCCCAGACCTCACGCCGAAGGACCGCGCCCCGCATAATCCCGCCTTCGAGGGCAAAGGCCGCCCCACAAAGCGCGATCGTCGCCAGCTTGATCTTTCCAAGGCCCACCATCTTTCTAAGAGTGGCCATCTTGATTGATGGCCCCCGCTGATCTAGCTAGGTGTCAATTAAATCTGACAGAGACAGTTTCCCATGACCTATATCGTGAACGACGCCTGCATTAACTGCAAATACACCGACTGTGTCGAAGTCTGTCCGGTGGATTGCTTCTATGAAGGCGCGAACATGCTGGTCATCCACCCCGATGAATGCATCGACTGCGGCGTCTGCGAGCCCGAGTGCCCCGCCGATGCGATCCGCCCCGATACGGAGCCGGACATGGAGAAATGGGTGGAGTTCAACCGCAAGTATTCGGTGCTCTGGCCGGTGATCATCACCAAGAAGGATCCGCTGCCCACCGCAGAGGAGATGGACGGCAAGCCCGGCAAGATCGAGCTGTTCTCCGAGAGCCCCGGCGAGGGCGGCTGAGCGACAGCCCGCGGCCCAGACGCCGGGAGCGTTCCTGGGGGAGATCCCTGGGGGCGATTCGCAGCACAACCAGTGCCGGACCTCTAAAGGTTGCGGTAATCTCATGTGCGCGCCCCTTTTACGGGGGGCATTTTTGTGTTATACAGTTGTTGATGAAACACCGCCCGCATCAAAAACCCCTCTGCCTGACAGCCGCCGCTGTGCCACGGCGCATCTGAAATCCATTTTTCGCGCGACCGCTGCGGGCTACGGCCCCGGGAGGTTCGCGCGTTTTGTATGTCGTCCTGTGAAGGGGCGGCTTTAGGAGCCTGAACCATGACCAAATCGAAAAAGCTTGATTTCCGCCCCAATGAGTTTGTCGTCTATCCTGCCCATGGCGTGGGACAGATCATCTCTGTGGAGGAGCAGGAAGTGGCCGGGCTCACGCTGGAGCTGTTTGTGATTTCCTTCGAGAAGGACAAGATGACCCTGCGGGTGCCCACGCACAAAGCGACCGAGATCGGGATGCGCGCGCTCAGCTCACCCGATGTGATCACCCACGCGATGAAGACGCTCAAGGGCAAGGCCAAGGTCAAGAAAGCCATGTGGTCGCGCCGCGCACAGGAATATGAGCAGAAGATCAACTCGGGCGATCTGATCGCCATTGCCGAAGTGGTCCGCGACCTGCACCGCACCGATGACCAGCGCGAGCAGTCCTATTCCGAGCGTCAGCTCTATGAGGCGGCACTCGAGCGGCTGACGCGCGAAGTGGCGGCAGTCTCGGGTGGAGACGAGCTGGCAGCGGCCAAGCAGGTGGGCGATGTGCTGGACAGCCGCATCGCGGCCTGAGCGACTGGTCCTTTGCGACTGGTCCTGAGCGACTGGCTTAAGTTGAAAACGCCGCGCCGGAGTGACCGGGGCGGCGTTTTTACGTCTTGCGGCCTGACTGCCACGCTCACCCCGTCTTCCCCGCCTCATCCTCATCTTCTGCCGCGCGGTTCAGAAACGCCGTCTCCAGCTCCTTTTGCAGCTCCTTGGCGCGGGCCACATAGGCCTTGTTGTCCGCAGGGGCCACATCCGGGTGCCAGAGTGCCGCCAGCTCGCGCACGGTCATGCGGTCGTGGTGGTAGAAGATCCGCTGCGCCTCTGCCGCCTCATATTCGGTGAGGCCGAGGTTCTCGAGCACGTAGCGCCCGGCGCGCAGGGAGCTGTCGAACATCTCGCGCACGATGTCATTGGCCCCCAGACTGTAGAGGTGGTAGGCATCCGTGCGGTCATGGGCGCGGGCCACGATGTGCAGATCAGGCCGCTGGGCACGGGCGTATTGCACCAGTGCGCGGGCGGCGGTGCGGTCGTCCAGCGCCACCACCAGCACCCGGGCCTGCGCCAGCCCTGCCTTGCGCAGGATATCGGGGCGCGTGGGATCGCCCAGATAGGCCTTGAAGCCGAAGCGGCGCATCACGGCAATCGTCTCGGGACTGTGATCGAGCACGACCGTCTCGAAGCCCGAAGCCTGCACCAGCCGGTTCACGATCTGCCCGAAACGCCCGATGCCCGCGATGATGACCGGGCCTTCGGTGTCGATCTCCTCGGCGGCGTGCGGGGTGCCCTCCGCGCTGCGCCGCGAGATCATCTCCAGCAGGATGAACAGCAGCGGCGTGATCAGCATCGTGAGGGCGATCACCAGCAAGAGCACCTGCGCCACATCCCCCGGCATCACATTGGTCGCCACCGAAAAGCTGACCAGCACAAAGCCGAATTCACCCGCCTGGGCCAGCCCGAGGGAGAAAAGCCACCGGTCGCGGCCGCGCAGGCGGAACAGGTGGCCCAGCCCGAAGAGGATCGCCCCTTTGACAACGATCACCAGCAGCGCCATGCCAAGGATGATCCACAGATCCGAGGCCAGCAGGCCAAAGTTGATGCCCGCCCCCACGGTGATGAAAAACAGCCCCAGCAGCAGGCCCTTGAACGGCTCGAGGTCAGTCTCCAGCTCGTGGCGGAATTCGGAGCTGGCGAGCACCACACCGGCCAGAAAGGCCCCGAGGGCGGGCGACAGGCCCACCAGCATCATCAGCGCCGAGATGCCCACCACGATCAGCAGGGCCAGCGCGGTATACATCTCGCGCAGCTTGGCGGAGTGGATGTAGCGAAACACCGGGCGGGTAAAGAAAACGCCGGTGATGATGATGCCCGCAATCGCCCCGATGGTCACAAGGGTGATGCCCCAGCCGGGCAGGCTGTCGATATAGGTCGAGACGATATCGGCGGGGTAGGCGGCGGCGCCATGATCTGCGGTATGCCCCGCGTCTGAACCAGCGTCTGAACCGGCGCCCTCACGTCCGCTGCCACCCCCCGGTAGTGAGACCGCCAGCAGCGGCACGAAGGCCAGCATCGGGATCACCGCAATATCCTGCCCCAGCAGCACCGAGAAGACCGAGCGCCCGCCTGCGGTCTGCATCAGCCCCTTCTCCGTCAGCGTCTGCAACACGATCGCCGTGGAGCTGAGCGAGAGCGTGAGGCCGATCGCCAGTGCCACGCTCCAGGGCTGGCCGTAGGCCATGGCGATGCCCATCAGGGCAGCTGTGCTCAGCGTGATCTGCAGGCCGCCCAGACCCAGCAGCTTGTGGCGCATGTCCCAGAGCGCGCGCGGCTCCAGCTCCAGCCCGATGAGAAACAGCATCATCACCACGCCGAATTCCGCGAAATGCTGCAGATCCTGCGTCTCTGCGCCCACCAGTCCCAGCACCGGCCCGATCAGGATGCCCGCCGCCAGATAGCCCAGCACCGATCCCAGACCCAGCCGCGCGGCAATCGGCACCGCGATGACAGCGGCGGCCAGATAGATCGACGCCTGAACCAGAAAGCCTTCCATGGGGATCCTTGTGACCTGTGCGGCTCAGATCGGCAAGGGGCCGTCCCGCTTGAGCTGGTCCATGACGATCTGGCTGTGGACGCGGGCGACGGCCTTGTGCGGCAGCAGCACCTCGTGGATCAGCCGGTTGAGGGCGGGCAGATCCGCGCAATAGACCCGCAGCAGGTAATCCGCATCCCCCGTCATGGTCCAGGCGCTGACAACTTCCGCACGGGACTCGATCAGGCGGGCAAAGCTGGCGGAATGCTCGGGGCCGTGGATGCCCAGATGCACCTGCACAAAGCCCTGCACCGCAAGGCCCAGCCTGCGCGCATCGAGGCGGGCGGTATAGCTCTCGATCACGCCGCCCGCCTCCAGCCGCTGGCGGCGGCGGCCCGCCTGTGAGGGCGACAGGTTCAGCGCCTCGCCCAATTCCTGCGCAGTGAGGTGGGCATTTTGCTGCAGGGCCGCCAGCAGGCGTTTGTCGGTTGCGTCCAGTGTCATGCGGGATCCTTGCCCTTGATGAGGTAATTATGCGTCTTTTACGCATCTTGTACCAGAGTGCCGCCCTATTTTGCGCAAAAAACGTATCACCCCTGCGCTACACTTAAGCAAAATCACCAGCTTCAGGAGTAGAGCCATGGGTCCCTTCCCGCATGACGCCCCGAAATCCAGGATCAGCCCCGAGAATCCCGCAGGCACGGACGGCTTCGAGTTCGTCGAATTTGCCTCCGCCAACCCCGAGGAGCTGCGCGAGGTGTTCCGCAAGATGGGCTATGCCCATGTGGCCAATCACAAGACCAAGGGCATCGAGCTGTGGCAGCAGGGCGACATCACCTATATCCTGACCCATGATCCCGACAGCTTTGCCGCGAAATTCGTCGAGGTGCACGGCCCCTGTGCGCCCTCGATGGGGTGGCGGGTGGCCGATGCGCAGGCGGCCCTTGCCCATGCGGTGGCCCAGGGTGCCGAGGAATATACCGGCAGCGGCAAGGTGCTGGATGTGCCTGCCATCATGGGGATCGGCGGCTCGCTGCTCTATCTGGTGGACCAGTATTACGACACCTCGCCCTATAATTGGGAGTATGACTGGATCGCGCCCTCCAAGCCCGAGGGCGTGGGCTTTTACTACCTCGATCACCTGACCCATAATGTGTTCAAGGGAAACATGGACAAATGGTTCAAGTTCTACGGCGATCTGTTCAACTTCCGCGAGATCCGGTTTTTCGACATTGCGGGCAAGTTCACCGGCCTGCTGAGCCGCGCGCTGACCTCGCCCTGCGGCCGCATCCGCATCCCGCTGAATGAAGACCGTGGCGAGACCGGGCAGATCGTCGCCTACCTCAAGAAATACAACGGTGAGGGGATCCAGCACATCGCCGTGGGCGCGCGGGATGTCTATGACGCCACCGATGCGATTGCGCAAAACGGCCTGCGCTTCATGCCGCCCCCGCCCGAGGCCTATTACGCGCTGAGCAAGACGCGGGTGACGGGCCACGAAGAACCCATCGCCCGGATGCAAAAGCACGGCATTCTCATCGACGGCGAAGGCGTGGTGGAGGTGGACGGCAAAGAAGGGCCCGAGACGCGGATCCTGCTGCAGATCTTCTCCAAGACCGTGATCGGCCCGATTTTCTTTGAGTTCATCCAGCGCAAGGGCGATGACGGCTTTGGCGAGGGTAACTTCAAGGCGCTGTTCGAGAGTATCGAGCAGGAGCAGATTGATACCGGAGAACTGTCTGGAGAGCTGACCGCACCGAAGTGAAACCTGTGAGAAAACCCCCTGAGCGTGAAGCTCAGGGCATCTGCAGGACCAGATTGCGCCCGCCCTTGGTATAGCGCAACTCGGCATTGCCGATGGCTGACACCCGACCCCCGTCTAGGCGGTCCCCGACATTGACCTTCTGGTAGCGCCCGTTGGGCAGGCGGATCAGCGCGCTGCGGCTAGCAGGTTTGCCGTAGACACCGATCAGGTTCAGCCGGCGCAGGTTGATCGCATTCTCCACCGTGGCACTGCGCGCGGCGGAGGCCGAGGACGGTAGGCTGGGGGCCACGCTGCGCGGTGCCACGGAGGCGGCAGCGGCAACGCGGGTTTCTTCGGCCGGGGCCACCTCGTCGCGGGGGGCCGCGGAGGTGGCGCGGCGCACGATCCGGTCAAAATTGCGCGGGCGGACGTCGGGGCGGGCCGATTGCGCGGTGGCAAAGCGGGACGCATCGGGAATCACCGCCGTGCCCACGGTGGGGCGCGGCACCACCAGTGCTGCCGTGGCCGCTGCCGTTGCGGCCTGTGCCGCCGCCGCCGCGCGCTCTGACTGCGATGCGGCTTCGGCCTGTTCTGCTGCCTCACTGGCCTGCCTCTGCGCCTCTTCCTGCGCTTGGGCGCGGTCCTGCAGCGACGCGGGGCGCAGCGACGGGCGGAAGGCCGCAAGCTCGACGCGCGAAACACCGCCCAGCTGGGCGCGCTCTGCCGCCTCAGGCAGATCTTCGGGGCGGTTCTGCGGGCGGATGCCAGCCAGTGGAGACGCGGTGGCAGGGGCCGTCACGGCTGGCTGCGGGGTGAAACGGGCCAGCGTGGCAGGCGGCTTCAGCGGCGGGCTGGCAGCGAACAGCGTGAACCCATCCGGGGTCACAACGCCTGCCGCCGTGGGCACGATGCGCCCGTCCTGGCCCCGCTCAATCTGCTGGCCGAAAGGCGGCGGCGTCCCGAGGGCCGCCATCTGAATGTCGGTGTCAAAGCTGACGGGGGCGGTCAGGGCGATGGCATCGCTGGCGCTGCTGACCGGATCAATACCGCTGTGATAGACCGGATCGGCGCGGATCTGGGGCGGGGCAAGCTGCGCATCAGGTGCCAGGGGCCAGATGCCGCTCACGGCATAGCGCGCGGCCGCCTCCGCCTCGGTGATGTCGGGGGTTTGCGGGGCTGGGGGCGCGGCGCGCAGCGGGGACGTGTCCTGTGCAGAGACAACCGGATCGAGCGCTGCACTCTGGACGTTTTCAGAGGTTGCGGCCTCCTCAGGTGTGACGCCGTCCCCACCGATACTTTCCGGCGCGCGGATGATTTCCGGCGCGGTCTGGTTTTCGGGGGCGGAGGCGGTGATGCGGGTCTCGTTCTTGCGCATCAGCCCCGCAATGCCGTCATCCAGAAACACCGCCGCCCAGGCGGCCACACCCGCCAGAAACACCAGCAGGATCACGGTCATCACCAGCCCCAGGAACCGGGGTTTGCCGCCGATCTCATCCGTGCGCGCGCCGAAAGCAGCGGCCTTTTGCGCCGCTGCGGCGGGTTTGGCCTGCACCGCTCCGGCGGGTTTGGCCTGCACCGCTCCGGCGGGTTTGGCCTGCACCGCTCCGGCGGGTTTGGCCTGCACCGCTGCGCCAGCGGCCGCAGGTTTGCGGCGGCTCAGAAACCCGGATCGTGCCGCACTCTCCGGAGTGGTCTGCGGGACGGCCACAGGAGCCTCCGGAGGCGCGGCCGAGGCTGCCGCCATGGCGGGCGTACGGTCTGTCAGTGAGCGGCTGTCAGGGCGCAGCAAGACATCGGGTGCCTTGGCTCCGGCAGGTTTTGGCGCACCCGGAGTGTCAGCGGTGCGCATGGCCCCACCCAGAGCCCCACCCAGAGCCCGCGCGCCCGGCTCCAAGGGGCCGCGCCGCGTGGCAAACCCGCTGCCGGAGTGTTGCTGCACTGGAGCCGTCCCGCCCGGAGTGGCCAGAGGTGAGGGGACAGCAGGGGCGGGGCTGTCCTGCGTCACAGGGGCCTTTGGCGCAAAAGGCAGCCCCGCCCCCGCAGCGGGCACCGGGGCGGCAGTACCGCCACGCGGGGTCGCCGCGCCCGGCTCAGCCGCAGGTCCCAGTCGCGGTGCCGCGGCTGCGGCGTCTTGCGGTCTGCTGGTCAGGGGCTGTGAGGTCCGTGGAGGGCTGTGCAGCGGGGGGCGCGGCTGTGGCGAGGCCGGTTCTGCAGGGGGTGTCGGCACGCCTGCAGGTGTTTTGGCTGGTTCTTCGGCACCAGACGCAGGCGGCAGCTGCAGGGCACTCGGCGCGCTCTGTGGGTCTGCGGAGGCTTGCTGGTTGGCCTGTGTCCGCGCTGCAGCCTGCGGGGCCTCGGCACGAACTTCTGCCCGGGCATCTTCTCTGGCCTCTGCCCTGACATCTGCCGGGACATCGTCCCGCGCAGGCGCAGCTGCCGGAACGGTGTCTGCACCAATCGCTGCCTTGGTGGGGCGTTCAACCGGGCTCTCGACGCGGCGATCCTGTGCGGGTTCCGGGCGCAGCCCTTTCTCATCGACGGGAGCTGTGGCTTGCTGTGCTGTGACCGGAGCTGTCAGCTGTGGCGCGGCAGTGACCGATCCCACGACCACCACGGCGATCCCGTCAGGCTCAACACCCTCATCTGGGCCCAGAAGATCCCTGGCGGCCTGTGTGACCCCAAAGAACGGCTCTCCCAGATAGGGGGCATCGCCGGGCACGGCGACAAAACTGACAGGGTGAAAGCGGTGCTCGCTGGCGAAGGCCTCTGCCTCGGCCAGCGTCTCGCGGGCGACAGCGGCCACATGGGTGCGGGGGCCGTCCATGCTGATGTCATAGACCAGATCGCTGACCGCATAGGGCGTGGCATTTTCCAGCGCCGCCTCGGCGGCCTTGCGGCGCTCGGGCTCGGTCAGGTCCGGCGTGTCGAGGGTCAGGTATCTGATCTGGCTGGCAGGGATCAGCAGCTTGCTGCGCACCCCCTCTGGGGCAAGGCTGGCGGCGGTTTTGCGCAGCACCGCAAGCTCTTCGCCCAGCATGTCGGAGGTCACGGAAACCTCGCCGACCTCGCGCCAGCCGCCTGCTGCGCGGTAGAGCAGCCGGATGCCTTCGAATGACAGGGAAAGTGCGAAATTAGGCTTCATGTGCGGACTTTATCACGGGTCAGATCGACCGACAACTTCGTATGCCCTCACGCTACCCCACACCGTGGGCCAAGAAAAGGACCGCAAGCGGATTTCGGCACGCACCCGGCCCGCAACCGGCGAAGACCCGCGCGCGGTGCTGCGGCGCGCGGGTCAGCAGAGGCGGCGCCGTTACGCCGTGGCGGCAGCCAGCGCCTGATCGAGGTCGGCAATCAGGTCATCCGCATCTTCGGTCCCGATGGAGACCCGCACCACATTGGCCCCGGCACCGGCGGCTTCCTGCTGTGCTGCCGTCAGCTGGCGGTGGGTGGTGGAGGCGGAGTGGATGATCAGCGAGCGGGTGTCGCCCAGATTTGCCACATGGCTGAAGATCTCCAGCGCATTGACCAGCTTGATGCAGGCGTCGTAGCCGCCCTTGACCGCGAAGGTGAACAGCCCGCCCGCGCCCTTGGGACAGACGGTCTTGGCGCGCTCGAAATAGGGCGAGGATTCGAGGCCTGCATAGGTCACGTAGTCGATGCGCGGATCCGCCTCGAGCCATTTGGCGATCTTCTGGGCGTTGGCGACATGCCGGTCCATCCGCAGGCTCAGCGTTTCGGTGCCCATCAGCGTATAATGCGCGGCCTGCGGGTTCATCGTCATGCCCAGATCGCGCAGCCCGATGGCAATGCCGAAGAAGGTGAAGGCCAGATTGCCAAAGGTCTCGTGGAACTTGAGGCCGTGATAGGCGGGCTCGGGGGCGCTGAGCGAGGGGAATTTATCCGTCGCAGACCAGTCGAATTTGCCTGAATCCACGATGCAGCCGCCGGTCACGGTGCCGTTGCCGGTGAGGTATTTGGTGGTGGAATGAACCACCAGCGTCGCGCCATGCTCGATGGGGCGGCACAGATAGGGCGTGGCGGTGGTGTTGTCGATGATCAGCGGCAGCTGGGCGGCATCCGCGATGTCGGCAATGGCGCGCACATCCATGATATAGCCGCCGGGGTTGGCGATGGCTTCACCGAATACCGCGCGGGTATTGTCGTCGATGGCGGCCTTGACGGCGTCCAGATCATCGAAATCGACGAATTTGACTTCCCAGCCGAAGCGCTTGATCGTGTGGGAGAATTGCGTGACCGTGCCGCCATAAAGGCGCGTGGAGGCGACCACATTCTTGCCCGGTGACATCAGCGGAAACAGCGCCATGATCTGCGCCGCATGCCCCGAGGAGCAGCACACCGCCCCGACACCGCCCTCGAGCGTGGCAATACGCTCCTGCAGCACGGCCACCGTGGGGTTGGTGAGGCGCGAATAGATGAAGCCCACCTCCTGCAGGTTGAACAGCGCCGCCGCGTGGTCCGCATCGCGGAAGACATAGCCGGTGGTCTGGTAGATGGGTGTCTGGCGCGCGCCGGTGGCCGGATCGGGCCGGGCGCCTGCGTGGATCTGGAGTGTGTCGAAGCCGTGTGTCATGGGTCTCTCCCTTGGGTGTTTGGCGCATGGATTACGGTATTGCCGGTGCACAGACAAGAGAGGCGGCACGCTCAGGAACAGGTGTCACCGGGATCCTGCGCCCGGCGGAACGGATGTGCCGTGCGATCCCCCGGCGCGAGACGGCTGTTCGCCGGAGCGCACGAGGAGCCGGGCCTGCGTCAGCGCAGCCAGAGCCCGTTGGATTTCAGCTGATTGCGGATCGCCTGTTCCTTGCCCGGCAGGTGGGCACGGTCAAACATCGCGCGCGCCTTTGCACCCTTGCCCTGATACACCATCCGCTTGATCGGCTCATAGGTTCTGAGGAGTTTCCGGAGCCTGTGGGGTGCTGTCACCTGCTCCAGCACGGCGACCGCGTGGTCACTCTCGCGGGCATAAAGCAGGGGCAGCAGGCGGTAGTGACAGCTGACCGCGCCGTCCAGCAAACCCTCCGGCAGGGTGTCACGCCCGCCCCCCAGTGCGTGGATCACCAAAGGCAGCGCCACCTGATCGAGCCATGGATCAAAGCTCTGGGCGCAGAGTGCGGCGGGCGGGTCATCGCGGATCGCCAGCGCATAGTCGAGGAACTTCGCGCCAAAGACCTGCGGGCAGCGGTAGTAGAAAAACCCGGCGTTGAAGTAGAGATAGCGGCGCCAGTAGTCATCAGGCTGCGACAGATCCAGCGAGGTGGCGAAGTCCAGCCCGAACTTGTCATAAAGCGATTGCCACAGCCCGGTGTATCCCGGCCCGTAGAGCTGCGGCTGCGGCCATGTCCCCTCGCGGCGCAGCGAGGCACTGGGGCGGTCGAAATCAAAGGGCACGGTGGCCAGATCGCCGGTGATCAGCGTGTCGGTGTCGAAAAACACGAAAGGCTCGTT
>Ga0136559_1000593_pt1 | contig 12314 bp, 4 predicted proteins | sample AntRauMeHopE1496_FD_104633 | JGI IMG/M metagenome (GOLD analysis project Ga0136559, IMG submission 104633) | Saline lake microbial communities from Rauer Islands, Antarctica - Metagenome Hop E1 #496 | ecosystem: Environmental > Aquatic > Non-marine Saline and Alkaline > Saline | place... | reverse complement strand
CAGGATGGTTGTATCGTTCTTCATAGGCGTATTGCTCCTTGTGAGGTCCTGGCTGGCTTTGACACCCGCCACAATACGCCGCCCTTCAAATCACGCCATCACCCAAATTCCGGCATAGCTCTCATTTCCGATGACATGGCTGATCGAATTTCCAAGCTTATGATTCCTCAAATCTCGTTTGACGAGGCCGTTGATCACAAGGGAGTTCTCGTGGTTGGCAACTATGGGACCGGTAAGTCCCACTTGATGTCTGTGCTGTCGCTTGTTGCCGAAGATGCCTCCTACGTTCCGATGATCCAACATCCGCAAGTCGCGGAAGCTGCCAAAGCAATCGCGGGTCGTTTTAAGGTGCATCGGATCGAGATTTCCAGTCAAATGTCGCTGCGGGACATCATAACGCAACAGCTTGAGGTTTTCCTTGAAAACCAAGGTGTGACATACTCGTTCCCGCCTGCCGACAAAGTCGTCAACAACAAAACCGCGTTTGAAGAAATGATGTCGGCATTCGCGGAGGTTCACCCTGACCAAGGCGTGCTCCTGGTCGTAGATGAGTTTCTTGAATACCTGCGCTCGCGCAAAGATCACGATTTGGTTCTGGATCTCTCGTTCCTGAGAGAGATCGGTGAGGTGAGCAAGCACCTTCGGTTCCGCTTTGTGGCGGGTATTCAAGAGGCAATTTTTGACAGCAGTCGCTTCCAGCACGTGGCAGACAGCCTGCGTCGTGTGAAAGACCGGTTCACGCAGGTTCTGTTGGCACGCCAAGATGTAAGCTTTGTTGTCGCCGAAAGGCTTTTGAAAAAAACCGCAGATCAGCAGGACAAGATCCGCGACTATCTTGGGCCGTTTTCTAAGTTCTACGGATCAATGAACGAGCGCATGGACGAATATGTGCGATTGTTCCCTGTCCACCCAGATTACATCGGTACCTTCGAACGGTTGGTCTTTACAGAAAAGCGGGGTGCGTTGGTTACGTTGCGCGATCAGATTCAGGAGATTCTGAAAGACGAAGTTCCCACCGACCGCCCTGGACTCATCGGTTTTGACAAGTTCTGGGAGACGGTTGCAACGAATTCCGTTCTTCGTTCCGATCCAAACATTGGGCCGGTGCTCAAGGTATCAGAAGTACTGTCAGAACGCGTTTCCAAGGCTTTCAGTCGTCCAGCCTATAAACCAATGGCGTTACGCATTATTGATGGTCTTGCGGTACATAGATTGACCACGGGTGGGGACATCTATGTGCCCGTCGGACCAACGGCTGAGGAATTGCGCGACACGCTATGCCTGTTTCAGCCCGGCATTGAAGATATGGGTGGGGACCCATCTGATGATCTGCTGACAGCGGTGCAAACAACGCTGCGTGAAACTCTCAAAACCGTAAATGGCCAGTTCATATCGAAGGCACCGGACACAGAGCAATATTATCTCGATCTCAAGAAGGATGTCGACTACGACGCCCAAATCGAGAAACGCGCGGAAGCGTTGTCCGAGGATGCTCTCGATCGAGCCTATTATGGGGCCATTCGCCAACTCATGGAGCGCACAGACGAATCTAGCTACGTGACCGGACACCAGATTTGGCAATACCAGATTGAGTGGCAGGAACGCCGCGTTGAACGTATCGGCTATCTATTCTTTGGTGCTCCGAATGATCGGCCGACCGCTCAGCCAGAGCGGGATTTCTATCTGTACTTCATCCAACCTTTCGATCCCCCGCGTTTTCGCGACGAACAGAAGGCTGATGAGGTCTTCTTTCGCCTGAAGGCACCGGATGAAACGATCAAGCGATTGCTTGGCTTCTACGCGGCGGCGCAGGAGCTTGCATCGACCGCAAGTGGTGGTGCGAAAGGGGTTTACCTTGATCGCGTTCGCGACACGCTGCGCGAAATGGGCAAATGGTTGCAGGAAAAACAGCTCGAGGCTTTCGAAGTTACGTTTCAGGGCAAATCCAAAACACTCAGGGACTGGACGAAGGGCATTTCTCTTCGGGACAAAGCTCGCTTGGGGCCTGATGAGCGCATCAACTTTCGCGATGTTGTCAACGTAATCGCCGGGATCGCGTTGAGCAGCCGTTTTTCTGATGTTTCGCCGGAGTACCCAACGTTCTCAGCGCTGGTTACAGAAACCAATAGAAAGCAATTGATCGGAAATGTTCTTCGTGCCCTGAGCGGCAGCAACCGCACAAAGGACGCTGTGATCGTTCTCGATGGTCTCGAAATGCTCGACGGGGATCGTATTGATCCTGTCCAATCGCGGTACGCACAAGAAGTTCTAGCCCGACTAAAAGCTAAGGGACACGGACAGGTGCTCAACCGCAGCGAGTTGCTGGTTGGTAACGCAGACAGCGAGTACTTCAGCCCTGACAAATATCGGCTCGAAACCGATCTGTTGGTCGCGGTGCTTGGGTCACTGGTCTATTCGGGCGACATCGTCTTGGCGATTGCCGGCGACAAGATCGATTCAGGCAAAATCAGTTTGCTTGCTGACCGTCCGCTTGAGGAGCTGAAACAGTTCAAACACGTTGAAGCCCCGAAGGAAATCAACGTCGCTGTGTTGCGGTCTCTGTTTGAGATGCTGGAACTCCCGCCGGGACTGGCGCAGCAGGCCACCCAAGGCTCGGACGAGCCGGTCAAGGCGCTTCAGGAGGAGGTCAGCAAGCTCACAAAACGTGTGCTTGCCGCCTCCACCGACATGACGAACCGGTTGAGCTTCTGGGGTCAGCCCCTTTTGCGTGACGAAGAGATCCGCGATTGGCGATCAAAGCTGGATGAGCTCAAAGCATTCTCGGAAAGCCTATCGCCCTACAATACCGTCGGAAAGCTTAAGAACCTGCGTATCGGGTCTGACGACATCGCTGCCCAGATGAAGAACCTTGAGGTTCTGAACTCGGTCGAGGGGCTCATCAGCCTGATTGGCGAGCTCGGGAACACCGCAAGCTACCTTGGCCAAGCCGAGATGGTGCTGCCGTCTGACCACGCATGGGTCAAGCAGGCCCAAGATACGCGCAAACAAGTCCTTGAATCCCTGTCCACGAGCCAAACCAGCCAGAACGGTTCCGAACACCGGCAGACCCTCAGTAAGCTGAAAAAGGAATACGTGACGGCTTATGTCAGCCTGCACAGTAAGGCGCGGCTTGGGGTGTCCGAGGACAAGACAAAGACTGCGCTGCGCAAGGACTCCCGTCTCGTCGCCATGCGGGCATTGGCGAACATTTCGCTCATGCCGACAAGCCAACTCACCACGTTCGAGGAAAAGCTCGACAAGCTGAAAAGCTGCGCTTCGCTGGTTGATTCTGAGCTTGCGGCCAGCCCGGTCTGTCCGCACTGCAACTTCCGCCCGGCGAATGAGCAGGGCGACATGTTGCCCGCAGCCAATGTTCTCAAGCAACTGGATGACGAGCTCGACCAGTTGCTGGACGGGTGGGTGCAAACGCTTCTCGACAACCTCGAGGATCCGATCATCCAGTCGAACTTCGAACTGCTGAAGGAAGGGTCCCGCAAGATCGTCACCGGCTTTGTCGATACCAAGTCGCTGCCTGATCCTGTCACGCCCGAGTTCATCAACGCGGTGCAAGAGGCGCTGTCCGGGCTCGACAAGGTGGTCGTCTCTGGGGGCGACATCCGCCAGGCCTTGCTTCAGGGCGGCTCACCCGCGACGCCCGAGGATCTGCGCAAGCGGTTCGAGGCGTTCCTGACCGACCGCTGCAAGGGCAAGGACACCACCAAGCTGCGCTTCGTGGTCGAGTAAATTCACCGCCAACCCATTTTGAAATGAGATGAACAGATGACTGAACAGATGAAAATGGATGGCGGCAAGAATGGCGGACCGGTCGAGTGCCTTGGCATGACCTTTCCAAACGACGACGCGCGCCGAGAGCATTTTTTGGAGCTGCTGGCCGAGAGGCTGCAAGAGCCAACGTTTCGAGCTCAGGAAGGCTTCCCAAAGGGAACCGATGACGCGATCCTCGCGATGTCGGATCCGCCTTATTACACGGCGTGTCCTAACCCTTGGCTGACAGAGTTTGTCGAGCAATACGGAAAGCCGTACGATCCCACCATTGAATACGCGCGCGAACCGATGGCGATCGACGTTTCAGTCGGCAAAACCGACGCAATCTACAAGGCGCATGGCTACCACACCAAGGTGCCTCACCTCGCCATCGTCCCGTCGATCCTGCACTTCACCGAGCCGGGGGATGTTGTTCTCGACGGGTTTGCTGGGTCAGGCATGACTGGCGTTGCCGCGCAGTGGTGTGGCACTGCGCCTTCCGTCTATCGCCACAAGCTGGAGATGGAGTGGAAGAAAGCTGGGACGCCCGCGCCGAAATGGGGCCCGCGACGTGCCGTCCTGAATGATCTGTCGCCCGCTGCGACGTTCATCGGCGCCAACTACAATTTGCCATTCGATGTGGACGCGTTCGCAAAGGCAGGAAAGCAGCTACTTCGTGATGTGGAGCGTGAAATTGGCTGGATGTACGAGACGCTTCATTCTGATGGGAAGACAAAAGGCCAGATCGAGTTCACCGTCTGGAGTCAACTTTACAGCTGCCCGGAATGCTCAGGAGAAGTAAACTTCACGGACGAGGCTCTAGATCCACTGACGAAGCGGGTTAAAGACACTTTCCCGTGTCCGAGTTGCGGTGCCGAGCTCACGAAGAGGAAGCTTGAGAGCCTTAGTGTATCGCAAATCGACCAAGCCACAGGGACGCCAATCAGTGTTCCCAAGAGAGCGCCGTCGCTGATCACTTACAAAGTTGGGAAAACGCGCTTTGAGAAAAAGCCTGATAGTGCTGACTTGGAAGTTCTTGGACGGATATCTGATCTGAAGCTTCCTGCCGATCTCCCGACGATAGAAATTCCAGAAATGCATATGACTCACGAGCGTGCGCGAATGGATCACGCTGGCGTCACTAATCTCCATCACTTCTTTTTGCCGAGAGCCGCTCAGGCAATCGGTCTATTGTGGGCCAAGGCAAATGACACATCAGATTTGAGAACGAGAGCCGCTCTATTGTTTATGGTTGAGCAATCAATCTGGGGATTTTCAATTCTAAACCGCTATAGCCCGACGCATTTCTCCCAAGTTAACCGCGCATTGAACGGTGTTTACTATGTTGCCTCCCAAACTTCAGAATGCAGCCCGTGGTATAATCTGAGCGGAAAGCTATCTCGGCTGGAAAAGGCCTTTCGTGGATATCGCACTAGCGGAAACGCCGCTGCGGTCTCGACTGGCACGGCAGCATTAATGCCGTTAGCAGATTCAACTATTGACTACGTTTTCACTGATCCGCCTTTTGGCGAAAACATCTACTATTCGGATCTAAATTTCTTAGTTGAATCTTGGCACGGAGTCACAACTGACGCTGAACCAGAAGCAATCATTGACCGCTTCAAAAAAAAGGCACTACCAGAATATCAACATCTAATGCAGCGCTGTTTCAGCGAATATTATCGTGTCCTGAAGCCGGGCCGATGGATGACTGTGGTTTTCTCAAACAGCAAGGCGTCTGTCTGGAACGCGATCCAAGTTGCGCTTCAACAAGCGGGTTTCGTCGTGGCCGAGGTAACGGCTTTGGATAAGGTTCAAGGCAGCTATCGCCAGGTCACTTCAACTACAGCCGTCAAGCAAGATCTGGTGATCTCCGCTTACAAGCCGAACGGTGGGCTTGAGCAGCGCTTGGTTGAAAGAGGCGCAGCGCCGGACTCTGCATGGGATTTTGTACAGACACACCTGCGCCAGCTTTCTATCTCGAAGTCGAAAAACGGTCTACTTGAGTTCATCGTCGAGCGGGATCCTAGACGGATTTATGACCGGATGGTTGCATGGTTCGTTCGCCACGATTTCCCGGTGCCGCTCTCCACAGAAGAGTTTCTTGACGGCTTGCGTAGCCGCTTCATCGAGCGGGATGGAATGGTCTTTCTTTCTGAGCAGGTTGCTGAATATGACCGAAAACGCGCTCAGTCCGCTCAAGCGCCCCAGATGGAGCTGTTCGTCTCCGATGAGCGATCGGCTATCGACTGGCTGACGGACTTTCTGCGCAAGCGGCCTTCGACCTATCAAGAAGTGCATCCGGAATTTACGACCCAAGTTGGGGCTGGCTGGAAAAAGCATGAAGAAAGGCCCGAACTTTCAGCTCTGCTAGATGAAAATTTCCTGCGCTTCGACGGGAACGGCGACGTGCCGAGCCAGATCCACAGCTACCTGTCGACCAACTTCAAGGACCTCCGCGGTCTGGAGAAGGAAGACCCGCGCCTGAAGGCGAAGGCAAAGGACCGCTGGTTCGTGCCGGACCCGAACAAGGCGAAGGATCTCGAGCAAAAGCGCGAACGATCATTGCTGAAGGAGTTCGAGGCTTACAAGACCGCGACCAAGCGCCAGCTGAAGGAGTCGCGCCTCGAGGTGCTGCGCGCAGGTTTCAAGACTGCCTGGGCGTCGAAGGACTACAAGACGATCATCGGTATCGCCGAAAAACTGCCTGACGAGACGCTGCAAGAGGACGAAAAGCTCCTGCTCTGGTACGATCAGGCGCTGACGCGGACGGAGGCTGATGCGTGACGCAAGCGGCCCAAGACTATGGCATTGGCACGTGGTGCTGGCATGAACGACATGCCGCACCCTGCCGTGTCGTGGACCGGGAGGAAATGTGGAGCGAGACCTCATATCGGGTTTGGCTGCCGGGCAAGGATGCCGTCGTCCGCGCTCGGTCACGTGACCTAGGGCCACTCGACGCCGTACGGCCGACAGTTGATCAGATCCTGCACACGGCTGCCGCGGCAAAGCTTTTGGATGCGCTTGAGGACAACCTTCTCCTCGCGCCAATCCAGTCAAGTGTCGTCCCGCTACCGCACCAGCTATACGCCTTAAATCGCGTCATGAGCCGGGATCGAATACGCTATCTGCTTGCGGATGAGGTGGGGCTCGGCAAGACCATCGAGGCCGGGCTGATCCTGCGCGAGCTCAAACTGCGGGGCATGGCAAAGCGGATCCTAGTCGTCGCGCCCAAAGGACTGGTGCGGCAATGGCAGGCAGAGATGCGGCTGCATTTCGGTGAGAACTTCCAGTTCATCGAGCCGTCAGAACTTTCCGCATACCGACAGTTTCGGGACGATGAGGAGAACCTCTGGCGGCTGCACGATCAGGCGATCTGTTCGCTGGATTCTGTGAAGCCACTCGAAGGTCGGCGCGGCTGGAGTGCAGAGCAACTCAGCACCTATAACCGTGAACGTTTCGAGGATTTGATCTCCGCATCTTGGGATCTCGTCATCATTGATGAGGCCCACCGCATGGGCGGTAGCACTGATCAAGTCGCACGGTACAAGCTCGGCGCAGCGCTTGCTGAAGCAGCCCCATACCTGTTGCTTCTATCCGCAACGCCACATCAAGGCAAAACAGACCAGTTTCACCGGCTGATGCAGCTGCTCGATCGTGACGCATTTCCTGATGAAAACAGCATATCCAGTGTTCGTGTCCGTCCCTTCGTCGTCCGGACCGAAAAACGATTGGCAATTGATGCCGAAGGTAAACCTTTGTTCAAGCCGCGCGTGACACGGACACAAGCGGTCGCTTGGCTGGATCGCCACAGCGCGCAGCAGGGCTTGTACGAAGCAGTCACTGAATACGTTCGCCACGGCTATAATCAGGCAATGGCATCCAAGCAACGCCACATCGGTTTCCTGATGATTCTCATGCAGCGGTTGGTGACATCCAGCACTGCGGCCATCCGCGCGACCTTGGAAAGGCGGCTTCTTGCTCTGGATGATGATCACCGGCAATTACAGCTGTTTTCCTCCGATGGGATCGGTGAGTGGCATGAGCTGACGGGTGATGACCAGATCGATGTTGCTGTGGCATTTGAAGCCTTGGGAGATGAACGAAAAGATGTCGAAGCGCTTCTCTTTCTTGCTCGTGAGACCGAGGCACAAGGGACTGATGCCAAGGCCGAGGCGCTCCTTGAGCAGATCTACAAGATCCAACAGGAAGAAAACGATCCTGAGCTCAAGGTTCTGGTGTTCACTGAGTTTGTTCCAACACAAGCTATGCTCGCGGATTTTCTCGAGAGCCGGGGCTTCTCGGTTGCTACGCTTAACGGGAGTATGGATCTCGAAGCGCGTGGCCGCGCTCAGCGAGCTTTTTCCAGTGATGTGCGTATTTTGGTCTCGACGGATGCTGGCGGCGAGGGTCTTAATCTTCAATTTTGCCACATCATCGTCAACTTCGATATGCCGTGGAATCCTATGCGCGTTGAGCAACGGATCGGCCGAGTGGATCGCATTGGTCAGCCCCATATTGTGCGGGCAATCAATTTTGTGCTCGAAGACACGGTCGAGCATCGCGTCCGAGAGGTGCTCGAAACAAAGCTCGCAGTGATCGCAGAAGAATTTGGCGTGGATAAAGTCGCTGATGTGATGGATTCGGTTGAAGCAGAACCCTTGTTCGACGAGCTGTTCGTTCAGGGCCTTCAAGACCCCGCGTCGATTGAAACTGAATGCGATGCAGTTCTGGCCCAGCTTCGATCCACGCTGGCCGACAGTCGTAAGAGTAGCGATCTTCTGTCAGATGGGCATGATCTGGATGCTGATGGCGCGCGAAAGTGGCGGGATCACCCAGCGCAGTTTTGGCTGGAGCGTGCAATTACAACCGGGCTGCCAGCACGTGGAGGAGAAGCTGCGCGAGACGGCGACACATGGCGGATACGATGGGCTGACGGCAGCGAGTCATCCTCGGTGTGCTTCGATGCGCGAACGGCCGGTGCCCGACCTGATGTCGAATGGGTCACGCTTGAAGATCCTCGCGCACAGGCCCTGATTTCCGACCTACCAAGATGCGTTTCCGGCCAGCCCGTCCCTGCCGTTCGCATAACTGGACTACCTGATAGTGTGAAAGGCGTTTGGTCACTTTGGGAGATCAGCCTTGCTGCTGATGATTTCAGCCGCCGTCGCTTCTTGTCGGTATTCGTCAATGATGAGGGGCGCGCCTTCCAACCTACGGCAAAGCGTATTTGGGATGTCCTCTTGACTGAACAGGTCGAGCAGTTCGAACCCCACACATCACAAGACCCACATGACTGGTTCGAGCGTTCAAAAACAGCTGCTGTTGCTCAAGGCGAGTGTATGTTTTCTGATCTGGTCACAGAGCACATGACACGGATTGACGAGGAGCGTGCATGGGCGCTGTACGCCTTCGAGGCTCGCCACCAAGCGATTGGGAGGGTCGGACTTCAGACTGTTCGTGACTTTCGTAGAAAACGCCTCCAAAACGAGCATGCTGCGCGAATGGCAAATTTAGATGCGGCAGCATCCTATTCGCCAGATCTTAATGCACTCCTCGTTCTGCGTATTGGCGAACCGCTGGATGGTGGAAAATGAGTGCCTGGGCCGACCGCATCCTACGAGAATTCACTGCAGATCTTTCCCGTTTCTGGATCGCTTTGGATCCGGATGGCCTCCTCTTGGAAGAGCGAGTTCTGCATGGTCTTCGTGAACGTGGGTTTGAGGTTCTCCCCTTCGAAGATTCAGTATCGTTCAGAGCCGAGTACGAAGAGCGCTTCCGTGCGGCATGGGATGCTGGCGAGGATGGTTCTGCCAAGGCGCTTATCCTGCAGCTAAGGGGGGCGGACCTCAATGCACTCCCGTGGGACTACATCAGATCGGCGCGCCAAGTCAGCCTGAGCTTGGCCGATCTATTTCCCAAGCTGAACTACGGCGTCGTCCGTAGGATTGAAGCTGAACATCATGAGGCGCTTTTCCAATCATATCAGAAGCATACGACACAACTACTTGGAGAAGGAGCGACCAAGGATTTCGTACTGACGCATATCTTTAGGCTCAGTCCCTATCTGCTAAACAGGCCAGAAGATTTCTGGCGCGAGGTTTTTCGGCTTCATTATCGCGGAACTGGGCTCCCGGAACATCTAGCAAAGCACGTTGCGACGGTCTTAAGAGAATCCCCCCTTGGAACATTGCCAATCGGGGAACTGCTCACGTCAAAGGCGTTTATGGTTCGAGTGGTTCAGGATGCGTGGTCTCGCTTCGTTGTCCGGTATGGTGTCGAGACCGACGGCAGGGACGAAGACCGGTCGGCAGATGAAAATAACGCGCTTGTTGTGCCATTCGATCATCCTGATGTGCGCGTCATCATTGACACGATGTTTCTGGAGGGCGTCCTTCAGCCCATAGCGGTACATGTCCGACCTGCAGATTTACCGGATTGGATACGGGTAGGATTGATCGACGATCCGCAGGCACTTTCCCGACTGGTATCAGAGGGTGCGACGAGGATCGCAGCCGACATGCCATTGATCGATGCGCCTTATCGCGACTGGGTCGAAGCGGCCCGTCGCCTGGCGGAACTCATATATCGCTTCAATGAACTCAAAGCCGCAGATGCTACTAGCCTACAGGAGCAGGTTCGGACGTTGCAGATGAACGCCGATGCGCGACTAAAGGCGTGGGTATTTCGGCACTTCACAGACTTGCCGTCATTGCCCGTCGCGAAAGCGCCTGTGATGGTGCACCATGTGCCAAGATATTTAGCTATGCGCCGCAGTGCTGGTGAAGATCGAATTGCCCTCGTTGTATTTGATGGCTTGGCACTGGATCAATGGGTTCAAATCCGTGAGCATTTGTCTGCCAAAATTTCTGAATTTTCTGTGGACGAGGGTGCGTGTTTCGCTTGGCTGCCGACACTGACTTCCATCTCTCGCCAAGCGCTTTTTTCTGGTCTCAAGCCTCGCGAATTCCAGAGTTCGATGGGCACGACAGCGCAAGAACCATCACTCTGGTCGAAGTTTTGGCAAGAGAACGGACTGAGGAAGCCCGAAGTCACCTATCAAAAGGGGCTTAAGCGATCCGAACAACTGGCAGCACTAGAGGAAACTCTGTCAAAGCCTACGACAAAAGTTGCTGGCATCGTTGTCGATATGATCGATGAAATCGTGCATGGCGCAATGTTGGGGAAACGTGGGATCGCCGGACAAATTCGCGATTGGTGCGAAACTGGATTTATTGAAACACTGTTTTCCATGCTCAGCCAGCATGGGTACCATATTTACCTGACAGCAGACCACGGCAACGTTGATGCAGAAGGTATTGGGCGGCTCAGTCAAGGCGTTGTATCGGAATTGAAAGGTGAGCGAGTACGGGCTTATCGCAGCGAGGATCTTGCTTCATCTGTGCCGCCGGAAATTGACGCCTTCCAGTTCGGCAAAACGGGACTGCCATTAGATTTCTTGCCGCTGTATGCGGAAGGACGGGGGGCTTTTGTTCCTGCAGGCCATAAAATTGTCGCTCATGGTGGGATGTCTGTAGAAGAGCTGATTGTCCCATTCGTAAAAATCCGAATGAAGAAAGAAGATAATGCAACCTAAAGCGCCCCAGATCGGCTTTGATCGTTTCATCCGCCTTGATTGGGCTGCTACCGCACTGCACGTTAGAGCAGGCCTCGCTGATATAAGTCACCTCGATCACGTCCTTACTGAAGGACATGCAGGATTGGAGGCAAAGAAGAAGACACGGACAGTTTTGAACCGTCTCTGGTTGGAACCTCGGGATGAAGTTGCAGGATTAGCGACAGAAGGCGTAAACATTTTCCGCGAAGTTCCTGACGCTCAAGTGGCAGCGCTGACATGGGGCATGGCCATAGCAGTCTACCCCTTCTTCGCGAAGGTTGCTGAAATTGTTGGTCGGCTGACCTCTATTCAAGGTGATTGCACGACTGCAGAAGTTCACCGACGAATGGCTGAGGTTTACGGTGAAAGAGAAGGCACCCGTCGAATGACCAACATGGTCCTACAGTCACAGATTGACTGGGCAGTTTTGTGCAAAAGTGAAAACGGGAAGACGCTAACCCGAATGCCTGCAATTGCTCTTCAAAGTCCTGAAACAGTTCAATGGTTGACGCTTGCTCTTCTTATGCATTTTGGGCGACCGCTCAGTCTTGATGGAATTGCTGGACAGCCAGCGATCTTCCCGTTCTCTCTTGGAGAGAATCTGGGCTTTGTTCTTTCCGCATCTGATAGTTTGGATATACGAGCTGATGGCGCTGGAAATAGAATTGTTTCGCTAATGAGTTGACCGCGCAAATGCGATTGAAACTGGAATAAAGATTGATCCTGGCGTTAAAACTACAGAAAGAAAAAAATGGCATTTCGTTTTTGGCGCCGAATCCGTCTCGCCCCTGGGGTAACGCTTAACCTGTCTAAGAGTCTGATTCAAAACTATTCGAACGATTTTAGTTTCTTGCGAGATGTCGTGTGACGCGTCTAATGTGTGCGATGACGATCCAAGCCTCTGCGCTTGCGATAGATTTTTCCCAATCTT
>Ga0136559_1000592_pt1 | contig 12322 bp, 9 predicted proteins | sample AntRauMeHopE1496_FD_104633 | JGI IMG/M metagenome (GOLD analysis project Ga0136559, IMG submission 104633) | Saline lake microbial communities from Rauer Islands, Antarctica - Metagenome Hop E1 #496 | ecosystem: Environmental > Aquatic > Non-marine Saline and Alkaline > Saline | place... | reverse complement strand
TATGTTTTTGGAATTCGGGCGTTTTTCTTGGTGGGAGATATTACCTACGCTCTGTTTAAAACAGTTTGTTTCGCTTTTATCATCGTTACTGTTTCTTCCTTTTTTGGGTATTACACAAAAGGAGGTGCACTAGATGTTGGTAAGTCATCAACGCAGGCGGTAGTTTGGAGTAGTATATGTATTCTGATGACCAATTTTATATTAACCCAGTTGATTCTTCTATAAATGATTGAAGTTAGGAACGTATATAAATCATTTGGGGAAAACAAGGTGCTGAAAGATTTTTCCGCAACTTTTGAGCCAGGGAGAGTGAACTTAATCATTGGTCAATCAGGTTCTGGAAAATCCGTTCTTACAAAATGTATTGTTGGCTTGATGGAAGTAGATCAAGGTTCGATTTTGTATGATGGCACTGATTTTTCTAAAATGAATCGGTTAGAGCGCAAGGAGATTCGCAAGGAAATTGGAATGCTTTTTCAAGGTTCAGCCTTATTTGATTCCTTAACAGTGGAGGAGAATATCATGTTCCCGCTAACCATGTTTACCAAGATGTCTAAAAAAGAAATGCTCGATAGGGCCAATTTTTGTTTAGAACGCGTAAACTTAGATGGAAAGAATAAACTTTTCCCAGCGGAATGTAGCGGTGGGATGCAAAAACGTATTGCTATTGCACGTGCAATTGCTATGAATCCGAAATACCTTTTGTGTGACGAACCCAATTCAGGGTTAGACCCGAGTACCTCCATAGTAATCGATAATTTGATTAAAGAGATTACGTATGAATACAATATGACTACGATTGTCATAACACACGATATGAACAGTGTTATTGAAATAGGAGATAGTATAGTATTTGTCTATGAAGGGCATAGCTGGTGGTACGGGGATAAGAAAGAGATTATTCAAACAGATAATCCCGAAATAAACGATTTCGTTTATGCCTCACAATTCATGAAGAATTTGAAAGAGAAATTAAAAGAGGATGGGATCTAGTATCAAGATGTATCATAACCCAAGGTGTTCTAAAAGCAGACAAACTTTTGCATTATTAAGAGAGAATAACATCGAACCAGAGATAGTAGAATACCTAAAAGAGATTCCAACAAATAAAGAATTAACTGAACTCGTAGGGTTTTTGAATATTGAGCCAGAAGCGCTTATTCGAAAAGGAGAAGCAGACTTTAAAGAAAATTTTAAAGGTAAAAAGCTGTCGCACCAAGCGTGGATTCAAGCCATGATTGATTTCCCAAAATTAATAGAACGTCCGATAGTGGTAAAGGGAAAAACAGCCGTTGTTGGAAGGCCACCAGAAAAAGTGTTAACACTTTTGTAATCTCAACAAGCAGTTAGCTTTAAAATAAAATGGGGCAATACGTATTGCCCCACTTCTATAACTGTACATTGAATCCGAATAATTTTATCACGGCATCTCTCTGGTGAATGCAGGTATTCCAGTAACATCCATACCGGTAATGAGTAAGTGAATGTCATGTGTTCCTTCGTAGGTAATCACCGATTCGAGATTGGCCATGTGGCGCATCATTGAATATTCTGAAGTAATCCCCATTCCACCATGAATTTGACGCGCTTCTCGCGCTATGTTTAATGCGATTTCCACATTATTACGCTTCGCCATGGAAATTTGAGCAGACGTAGCACGTCCATCATTTCTTAGTTGTCCCAAGCGAAAAGTAAGTAATTGTGCTTTGGTTATTTCCGTAATCATTTCCGCCAATTTCTTTTGAATAAGTTGAAAAGAACCAATTGGAACATCGAACTGTATTCTTTCTTGAGAGTAACGCAATGCCTGATCGTAGCAATCCATAGCGGCTCCAAGAGCACCCCAAGCGATACCGTATCTTGCAGAATCTAAACAAGAAAGAGGCGCGCCTAAGCCGCTTCTTCCTGGAAGTATATTTTCTTTTGGCACTTTTACATTTTCAAAAATTAATTCTCCGGTTGAAGAAGCACGAAGCGATAGTTTCCCATGCATCTCTGGAGTTGAGAATCCTTCCATTCCACGCTCTACTAATAGCCCGTGAATTCGACCTGTTTCATCTTTCGCCCAAACAACAGCAACTGCAGCGAATGGGGCGTTTGAAATCCACATTTTTGAACCATTCAATAGGTAATGGTCTCCCATGTCCTTGAAGTTCGTAAGCATTCCGCTTGGATTAGATCCATGGTCAGGTTCTGTAAGTCCAAAACAACCCACCATTTCTCCAGAAGCTAATTTGGGTAAGAATTTTTGTTTTTGTTCTTCACTTCCGTATTTCCAAATAGGATACATCACAAGAGAGCTTTGAACTGAAGCAGTAGATCGAAGGCCTGAATCACAACGCTCTAACTCTTGCATAATCAATCCATACGAAATCTGGTCAAGTCCTGCTCCGCCGTATTCTTCTGGAATATAAGGGCCAAAAGCACCAATTTCTCCTAATCCACCAAGAATGTGCATTGGAAAGGTCGCTTTCTCATAGTGATCGTCAATAATTGGCGACACTTCCTTCTTAACCCATGCTCTCGCTGTATCGCGAATAAGCTTGTGCTCGTCAGTTAATAAATCGTCTAAAAGGTAGTAATCAGGGTGTACATACAAATCAGTTCGCATATTTTTCTTTTTAAAAACTACACAAAAATAGGTAAATAATTCACTTTTTTAACGAATAAGTGTTTCAAGTTAAGACATATCGTATTTTTGTAAATAACAATGCAAAGACTTACTATTTTCTTAGCGCAACTATCTTCATCTACTGAAGGGTATATTCTAGAGCCTCGGGAGATGTGGTATTCCTCTTGGGTTGTTTATGCTATTGTTCTTGCGGTGGGCTTAGTTGGATTCGTAAGGGTCTTGAGCCAAGACCTGATTTCTGGTGTATTTGCATGCCTGTTTGTGCGCCCAACGTCTTCTACGAATTTTCGAGAAACAATGTCTTTACTTGGGAATACATTTTGGATCATGCTCCTGAATTATGGACTTATTTCAATGGTTTTCATTTATCTACTCCTTCAATTGACCTCCGCTAGTCAACCAATGTATGTTGTTTTTTTGCCGCTTTTTCTTTTTTTTCAACCCATTCTCTCTCTTTTTCTTACCAGTTTATTTACGGGAGAATACCGAAGACTAAAAGAAAATATTCAAATTGTAAGTATGACTTTTCAACTGATTGGACTTGTGCTTATCCCGCTGACTATTATTTTAATGTTAAATCCTACTTATTTTATTCCAATTTTATATGCTGGAGTAGCTATATATGCGCTATTTACGCTCGTTCGACTCTTTCGGGGTGCTAGCTATGCGCTACAGAATAAAATACCTTGGTATTATATAATTTTATATCTTTGCAGCCTAGAAATTTTACCTCTGGGTATTTTGTATCAACTCACAGTATAATTTCAGACGAATTAAGTGTTGAATAAAATACTACAATTTTGAGCGTTAAGACTATACTAGTATCTCAACCTAAGCCAGATAACGATAAAAATCCTTATCAGTCTTTAGCCGAGAAACACAATTTAAAGATTGATTTTCGACCTTTTATTCATGTGGAAGGTGTAGACAAATCGGAGTTTCGTACGCAACGAGTAGATTTAGCTCAGCATACTGCGGTTATTATGACTTCTAAAACTGCTGTGGATCACTATTTTAGAATAGCCGAAGAATGCCGTTTTGAGGTTCCGACAGCCATGAAGTTTTTCTGTATCTCTGAAGCCATCGCGTACTATCTTCAGAAATATGTTACGTATAGAAAGCGCAAAATCTTTCATGGAAAACAGACTATTCAGGATTTGACAGATGCCATGAAAAAGCATAAAAAGGAAAAGTTTTTACTTCCTTGTTCTGATATTTTGAGAGATGTTATTCCAGAAACATTAGACGCTTTTGGTGTTGAATATACAAAAGTGGTACTTTATAAGACGGTTGCTTCTGATTTGTCTGATTTAGAGGATGTGTATTACGACATGTTAGTATTTTTCTCTCCTTCGGGAATCGAGTCTCTTTTGAAAAATTTTCCTGATTTCAAGCAGAATACAACCTTGATTGCAGCGTTTGGCCCAACAACGGCAAAAGCAGTTATCGATAACAATCTTCGCTTAGATGTGCATGCTCCTCAACCTCAAGCGCCGTCAATGACTATGGCAATTGAGAATTTTGTGAAGGATGCTAAAAAGAAGAAGTAACGCGTTATTCTCAATTTATTTCCTAAAAAATGTTACTAGTTCAGATTATTTCTGTTGACCAGCTTATTTTTTCTATTTTTACATGGTATAATAAGTGATATGGAGAAAAGTAAGGACAACGTCGTTTCCTCGAAGAAGCTCAATAAAAAGGTGAGTAATCTGATTATTCTTGGTGTTTGGCTAGTAGGATTAATCCCGCTATTCGCGATTTTATATTTGCGCTATGTGAAGACAGAAAGTGAAAACTTACCTTCTGTTGCTATGCTAGAAAATCAAGAAGAAATGCTTGCCACTACTGTTTTTGCAGGTGATGGTATAACAGAGTTGGGGAAATATTGGAAGGTAAATAGAACAAGTGTTCATTACAACGAAATTTCTGCTAATGTCATTTCTGCGCTTATTTCAACAGAAGACGAACGGTACGAAGAGCATTCTGGAATTGATGCCAAAGCTGTTGGTCGTGCTTTAGCCAATATGGGGAAAGCAGGAGGAGCTTCAACCATTTCTCAGCAACTCGCAAAATTAATGTTTACCCTCAAACAGCGCGACGATAAAAAGAATGCTCAATTAGACGGGGAGGAAGAAACGGCCGAAGAGAAAGCGATGCGCGGAATGGGGAAATACGAAAAACGTATTTACGAAAAAGTGAAAGAAAATATCATTGCACTTCGGTTAGAAAATAGATATACAAAGAAAGAAATAGTTACCATGTATTTGAATCAGTTTGATTTCTTATACAATGCAGTAGGAGTTGCTTCAGCGGCGAAAGTCTATTATAATAAAGAACCAAAAGATTTGCTCGCAGAAGAAGCTGCTATGCTAGTTGGGATGTGTAAAAATCCAGGGCTGTATAATCCTTTTGGGTATAAGGTTAAGAATTATCGAAGAAAAATCGCGTTGAATAAACGCATCGATTTAGACGCTGTTTCACTAGATGAAATAAAAGAGCAAAGAAGTCGCGATTCGTTAAGGGCGGTTGATCGAAGAAATACAGTATTGTATAAATGGTATGAAAATTCTTCTAAAGATAATCCTGCATTGACAGCTAGAATAAGTAAAGAAGAGTTCGATAGCTTGAAATTGATTCCGCTTTACACAGATTATCAAACAGTAGATCATAAAGAAGGTCTTGCGCCTTATTTTAGAGAGTCTTTGAGAAACGAGGTTCGGACATTATTGACAGAAAAAAACGCAGATGGTACTTTCAAGTACGCAAAAACGGATGGCAAACCCTATGATATTTATGAGGATGGGTTGAAAATTTATACAACGATTAATCCTAAAATTCAAAATTACGCGGAAGAAGCGGTGGCAAAACACTTAGGCGAAACGTTGCAAGGTCATTTTACAAAGAACAACTCGAGAACAAAGAATTACCCATTTGACAATAGAATAAAAGAAGAAGTTGTAGATCAGATAATGAATTCTTCTGTGAAACGATCTGAACGCTACAGAAATGGAATTCAATCAGGCAGAAGCGACAAAGACGTGCGTCGTGATTTTGATGAGCCTATTGAAATGAAAGTTTTTTCTTGGGAGGGAGATATTGATACCGTGATGACGCCCATGGATTCGATTCGCTACTATAAAAACTTCCTGCGTGCTGGTTTAATCTCCATTGAGCCGCAAACGGGATTCATTAAAGCATGGGTAGGTGGTGCAGATATTCATCATTTTGGTTACGATCATGTGAAACAAGGAAAACGACAAGTAGGGTCTACTATCAAACCATTTATTTATTCTGCAGGAATGCGTTTTGGGGTAATCACTGCATGTGAAACTACACCGAATATCGAATATTGTGTGGATGTTCAAACAGGTTCAAAGCCAACAGATATGACTTCTTGGTGCCCCGCAAATGCAGGTGTGAAAATGGATGGTCGCCCAATTTCTTTTAGAGATGGATTAGCTTCGTCCATGAATAATATAACGGTTGCGGTGATGTCAAGAATGGGTGGTACTGCAGGACCTTCTGCCGTTGCAAAACTAATGCGCGACTTGAATATTGAAATTCGTGACGAGGATATTGTACCTGCAATGTGTTTGGGGGTTATGGACTTATCCTTATGGGAAATGGTGGGAGCGCAATGTGCTTTCGTTAATAAGGGGATATACAATAAGCCAACAGCTCTGATGCGAATTGAAGATAGAAATGGTAATTTAATCTATGAAGCCATTCCTCAATCTAAAGAGGTGATGTCTGAAGAGCTTGCATTTGCCACAGTTGAAATCATGAAACAAGTGATTTATGGAGGTACAGGTGGGAGTTTACGCGCCGCTTGGAGGCCTTGGGGCGGGATAACTCATCCCACGGCAGGTAAAACGGGTACTACTCAAAATAATTCTGATGGATGGTTTATGGGGTTGACGCCTGACTTAGTAACCGGAGTTTGGGTTGGCGCTGAAGATATGGCGGTTCGTTTTCGTTCGATGGAGTGGGGACAAGGTGCTCGAATGGCATTGCCTATTTATGGTTACCTCATGCAAAAGGTTTACGCTGATAAAACTATAAAATTATCTACTGAAGATTTTGAAGCCCCAATGGGTTACGAGAATTCTATATACAATTGCAGGGGTAATAATCAAAACAATTCTAATACGAATATTCCAGATTTAGGGTTTTAATCAATAGTAGTATGAACAAAGTAGTAGCAAACGTAGAAAAAGCATGTGAAGGTATAACGGACGGAATGACACTTATGTTGGGTGGATTTGGTCTTTGCGGTATTCCTGAGAACTCAATTAATCAACTGGTGAAATTAGAGGTAAAGAACTTAACGTGTATTTCAAATAATGCGGGTGTGGATGACTTCGGTTTAGGACTACTCCTTCAAAAAAAGCAAATTCGAAAAATGGTAAGTTCTTATGTCGGAGAAAACGATGAGTTTGAACGTCAAATGTTATCAGGAGAGTTGGAAGTCGACTTAATACCGCAAGGTTCATTGGCTGAAAGATGTCGTGCAGGAGGTGCTGGAATCCCTGCTTTTTTCACGCCAGCTGGTTTCGGAACAGAAGTAGCGGAAGGAAAAGAGGTGAGAGACTTCAACGGAAAACCGCATATTTTAGAAATGGCACTTACCGCTGATTTTGCTATTGTAAAAGCTTGGAAAGGTGATACAGAAGGCAACCTGATTTTTAAAGCAACAGCCAGAAACTTCAATCCCATGATGGCAATGGCAGGAAAAATAACTATCGCTGAAGTAGAAGAACTTGTTCCAGCAGGTAGTCTAGATCCTAATGAAATTCATACCCCAGGTATTTTTATCCAACGCATATTTCAAGGCGACTCTTTCGAAAAAAGAATTGAGCAGCGCACGGTAAGGGCTCGTTAATAATTTTCTTACTACTTTAATTCTGTTAAATTTAGTTCACCGGATAACAAGCATCATTGGCAATAAAAAAATATTTCATGTTGTAAATCGTGGAAATATTTTTATTGTTAACTGTCCTTTTGTATCTTTTGCGATTGATCTTTAAGGAAAGCTAATTAATAGTGGGCAAATAAGCCTAGTGTAAAAAAATGTTCTACTTTTTACCCAACCATTGAATAGTTGTCTTGTCTAAATAATATGGGGAGAACACTTCTACTTGCTAAAAATGATGAAAACCGATTGCTTGAGAGTCTCAAGAAACAGGATTCGTCTGCGCAAAAAGTGTTCTTTAACCAAAATGAAAAACGGCTGTTTGCTATATGTTTTCGGTATTTAAAAAATGAAGAAGATGCATTTGACGCCATGCACCGCTCCTTCTTAACAATATTTGATAAAATACATCAATACAAAGCTGAAGCAAAACTAGAAACATGGGTTAATCGAGTAACTATCAATACATGTTTAAACTTCATAAAAGCTAATAAAAAGTACCGTACAACCTTCATACAGACTGATGAATTCATGTACTATGGAGAACCTGCTTTAGAGGATGATGAATTAGATTGGTGGGAAGAAGCGATGGAAATACCTGCTAATGTTTTCTTTGACTTGATAAAAGAACTCCCTCCTGCAAGTCGCTTGGTCTTTAATCTTTACACCATTGACGATTTTACGCATATACAAATTGCTAAAAAACTAACGATTAGTGTTGGTACATCAAAATGGCATTTAAGCAACGCGAGAAGAGTTTTAAAAGAGAATATAAAAGAGATTATACGTAACAAAACTTTTGATTATGGAAGACGAGAGTCGAAAAAATATTGATGAGCTTTTCAAAAGTAAACTTTCCAATTTTGAATATACTTACAAAGGTTCAGGTTGGCATTTGCTTAATCAATTGATGAAAGAAAATCTTAGAAAGAAAACAATGTTTTTTTTCCGAATAGGTGTGTTAGTTACAAGTTTATCAGCGGTTGCTGTGTATTTCGGGTTCTATTACGACAATGAAAAACTAAACGCACTATCAGAAAATCACGAAATTGGAACAGAAGAAGTTGTTAAAAACTCTTCCAATGAAATGATGGCTAACACACTCAAAACATCCAAGGAAAAAGGCGGGTTAACTTCAGAAGAGGAGGGAGTTATAGTTATCGAAAAGGATGCAAATGCTACTGGATATGAATTGTCATTTTCTAAATCGAAAGACTCAAAAATGGCGAAACAGCCCAGTGAGTATGATTATCAAACGATTAGTACAGCGAATGTGTATATTGGGAATAATAAAATACCCAAGGAGAACAGTTACCTTAAGTCTTCATCCAACGAACAATATGTAAACTGGAATCAAGATAAAATTAAAGCCAAAATTGAGAATATAGGGAAACACATTAATTCATCATTTGCCGATTATGCTCCTGTCATTAATGCAGATGGTTCTGTGATGTATTTTACTTCCCGTCGACCAATTACGGATAAAGAAAAGAAAAAGAATAGAATTTCGCCGGAAAGTATTTATGCCACTTTTTATGATAAAGATAAAAAAGTTTGGACCAAAACAGAACTGCTCCCAAACCCCATCAATCAACCTAATCGATTCAATTCCATCATTGGTCTTTCAGGCGACGGCGAAAGGATGTTGCTTTACAGGGATGATAAGTTTGGAAATGGTAACGTTTTTGAATCTGTCTTAAACGGAAATGAATGGGGCGAGCCTGTTCGTCTTCCGGAGCCAATTAATAGCGAACACCTCGAAACATCAGCTAGCATCTCTCCCGATGGCAACACTATTTACTTTGTAAGTAATCGCCCTGGTGGACAAGGGAATTTAGATGTTTGGTATTGTACCAAAAACAAAAATGGTGCTTGGGGAAAGGCTAAAAATCTAGGCGGTATTGTAAATACACCGGAAAAAGAAGAAGGGGTATTTATTCACCCCGATGGAAAAACACTTTATTTCTCATCTAAAGGACATGGTGGTGAAGGGGGATATGATATATTTTATACCCAACTTGAAAATGGGCGCTGGACAGCTCCTAGAAATTTGGGAAAATCAGTTAACTCCCCCGATGATGATGTTTACTTTGTAATGGAAGCGAATGGTAAAGTAGGATATTACTCGTCAATTAGAAAAGATGGTCTTGGGGAAAAAGATATTTATCGAGTCGAGTTTATTAATTCAGATAATGAAAATGATACTGAAAATGGGCCGCAACTGACTTTGTTTAAAGGGTTAGTTATTGATAAAGAAACCAGTCAACCGGTTAAAGCAGAAATTGAAATTATCGACCTTGAAAGAAATGAACAAATTACAATGTTAAACACCAACTCGAAAAGCGGAAATTTCTTGATTTCACTTCCGTCAGGAAAAAACTACGGTATTAACGTAAAAAAAGAAGGTTATCTTTTCTATTCTGATAACATGAATATTCCTAAAGATGCTACTTACGAAGAAATAATTAAAACCGTTATGCTCGAAAAGCTAAAAACGGGATCTAAGATTATATTGAAAAATATATTTTATGATTATGATAAAGCCACATTGAGAGAAGAGTCTAAAAATGAACTAGATAGACTTTACGAGTTGTTGACAAAAAATCCCAACTTAAAAGTTGAACTTTCTTCGCATACTGATTCTAGAGGAAGTGATGTTTATAATAAAAAGCTCTCTCAGAATAGAGCGCAATCTTGTGTAGATTATTTGATTTCAAAAGGAATTAACGAAAAACGGATAATTGCCATGGGTTATGGAGAGCAAGAATTATTGAGCACTGATGATGAAATTGGACAGCAACAAAGTAAGACTGCTAAAGAAAAGCTTCACTTAGAAAATAGAAGAACAGAATTTAAAATTTTATAAACCATTATATCTTAAAGTTTTTCATGTTGTCAATACATGGAAAGCTGAACGAACATTAAATTTAGCTATGAAGAATATATTTACTCACTTTAAAAGTATACTAGCATTATCTGTCATTTTAATGCATCCATTCATCAGTGAATCTCAAGAAAGTGAACGCGCTAATTATTGGCATTTCGGAAATCAAGCAGCAATAAATTTTGCATGCACGCCAGAGAGTATTTCAGGAAGTGAATTGAATTCTGGGGAAGGCTCAGCCTCCATAAGTGATCTTAATGGTAACTTACTTTTTTACACAAGTGGTCAAACTGTTTGGGATAGAAATAACAATATCATGCCTAATGGTACTGGATTACTTGGAAATATTTCGACTGTACAATCAGCTGTGATCATTCCACACCCCGGAAATACTGATCGCTACTTTATTTTTACCGCAGGAACATCTATTGAAGATAATGGAACCATTGGTGTGCGGTTTAGTGAAGTTGACATGAGTTTAAATGGGGGTAATGGAGATGTTTTACTCGGAAACAAAAACACATTACTTTTTATTCCGAATGAAGAAAAATTAACTGCCGTTGAGAATGCAGCAGGTAATGGTTATTGGGTAACTGCTCAAGAAAAATCTTCAAATATCTGGAATACGTATGAAGTTACTGCTGCAGGTGTTAATACTACTCCAGTTGTATCCATTACAGGTCCAGAAGCAAGACCTAATAATTCGTTAGGGGCCAAGTTTTCTCCAGATGGAACGCTGCTTGTTTCTCAAGCGGGTTGTTCTGGGGGGAATCCTGTTCAACCTAACTGGAATCCAAATTTAGCTTTCTATAGTTTTGATGATGCAACGGGTCAAATCACTTATTTATGGGGAGACTGCGGAGCAGCAGGCTTTGATCTTGCTTTTTCACCAGATTGTAGTAAGTTGTATGCCAGAGGTGTTCAAATGTTTCAATATGACTTATCAGCAGGAGTAGGAATCATAGATAGTGTTGCAATTATTGCCTCTAAAGTGCAGCTAACAACAACTAATTGGTCTGTTAATGCTCTTCAACTTGCAAATAATTGTAAAATTTATGTTGCAGAAGGAGGGACTGCTATCGGAGAAATTCAAAACCCTAATGCGGCAGGATTCGCATGTAATTATGTTCCAGGAGCTTTTACATTAACTAGTGGAACTACAGGAGGTAGGTTCCCAAATTTTGTACAATCATTTTTTAATGCACCATGTACAAATATTGACATAGAAATTTCTGGTAATGATGCAAGTTGTGTTAGTGATGGTGAAGCGTCTGTTAATGTGCTTCAAGGAATCCCTCCTTATAGTTTTTTGTGGTCAACAGGTGAAACTAGTTCATCCATTTCGAATTTAAGTGAAGGTTGGTATTCTGTTGTAGTATCAGACAATAGTGGATGTACTCTTACGGATAGTATTTTTATTAATCAGCCTCAAACTATTTCTATAGATGGTGCAACAATTACTAACGCTTCTGCTTGCGGAGCTTCTGACGGAGCAATTGATTTGGATTTAAGTGTTATAGGTTCAAGTCCGTTAACTTCACTTTTAGCAGAAGGTTTTGAGACAGACGGTCACCTAACACGTTACACCGCTAATCCATACCCAGGTACGCCAAGTGGAACGGTCTTTTTTAAACGTGGAGACGATGCTTCAATTAATTTCTCAAACAATCCTACTGATGAAGAGGGTGTAGCTTATTTTGGCGCTAGAAGGACAGGTTTTTCAGGACTTCCAGCTAATTGCGATGTTACTACTGATCCAACTAATATTGTTGGATTTACCAATATTGAAGTGTGTGTGTTGCTCGCTTTGGGTAGAAATAATATGAATACAGATAATCAAAACCATTTGACCATCGAGTACAACATAGACGGGTTAGGATGGAATACGCTAGCC
>Ga0136559_1000591_pt1 | contig 12332 bp, 8 predicted proteins | sample AntRauMeHopE1496_FD_104633 | JGI IMG/M metagenome (GOLD analysis project Ga0136559, IMG submission 104633) | Saline lake microbial communities from Rauer Islands, Antarctica - Metagenome Hop E1 #496 | ecosystem: Environmental > Aquatic > Non-marine Saline and Alkaline > Saline | place... | reverse complement strand
AGCCGGTAGCCAAATTAGCAGGACCTCCATAATAGTCTTCCAAGCCTCTCTTAAACTCATTATAGAATCCACCTGAAATTTTATCATTGCCATCAATCGCCGAAACTCCCGCCGCTGTCAACATGCCGCCTAGCCAGACGGTCTCCTCGATAATGAGTGTCTTGGTACCAAGTCGCCCGGCCGAGATCCCGGCCGCTGTGCCACTTGCACCTCCACCGATTATGATCAGGTCATATTCTTGCTGCGCAAAAGCAAACGAGTGAATTAGCTGGATAAGAAGAAATGCCGAAACGAATTTGAGTAGATGAGTTTTCATGCGGATTGAATTAAGAAGGGGTGACAAGCGCCGATAAGGGCAGATTTTTCTCCCAATTCGGAGACTTGGATGGGAAAATTCAAAGTTGATCTTTTAAGATAATCACTAGTAGAAGGAAGAAACCGATCTGCTACCAAAGCGATTTTGCCTCCAAGTATAACGCCCTCTGCTTTATTTCCCTGAATATATGGCAAAAGGAATTCACCCAAGGTATTACCAAAGATCCGGAAGATTTGGTCAGCAATAGTCTGATCAAAGTCGGGCTGAACCAAATCTTTAACTCCTTTTATCTTAAGCTGAAATCGGTCCGAAGCAAAAGCTTGAAACCATGCCGTGCCTAGGTAATCCTCAGCGATTCCATCTCGAAAAGGCGCAGTCCAGAGTTTGGCATCCTGAACTTGATCCTGAATTTTGATCGCCGAACCAAGCCCCGTGCCTAATGTGATTCCTATGGAGTTTTGAAATCCACGACCAGCTCCGGCAATACTTTCACCCAAGAGAAATGCCTCGGCATCATTGGTAAAAATTATCGAGTTTGGAGATATCTCCAATTCATTAGCCAAAAGATTCTTGACAGAAAGTCCGAATAAGGCTCTCATCTTTTCTTGATCTTCAATCAAAGAAATCCCATTTGGATAATCATAAGGACCCGGCATCGCAATCCCTACTTTATAGGTTTCATCACCTTGAGTAACTTCCCGGATCACGCTTGCCCAAGCTGAAATAATATAGTCAGCAGTATCCCCCGTATCCACAGCTCTGTCTTTGAATCCAGAGACAAAAGTGTTGCCTTTCGAAAAGGAAACACTAGCTGCAGAGATATGTGAACCTCCAATATCTACCCCGATGAGTTGCGTGTTGCGACTGCTGAGATCTGATTTTTCCAATTAATTGACAGACTTAGCAGTCCCCATTTCTTGATCAATTGCTTCCAGTAATTCTCCGGAAGGATCTTCGGAAAGCTCCCAAAACATTACTCCTGCCAGCTTCATTTGTTCTACATATTTAATTTTCTCTGCTATTGATCTAGGGCTTTCGTAGGTTACCCATTCTCCTTTTTCAGTGGAATAAAGAAAGGGATTTTGGGAGATCTCATCCCAATAGTGATCGTAGGAAGAATCCTTAAGAAGAAGCTGAACCCTGTCATGCGAAAGCGTTGTATCCCATTTGCCATATTGGTTTAATCCATTGTTCTCTGCGGCTACTTCTTTCCATCGCTTTCCGTAAAAAGGAATACCGACGACCAATTTATGAGCAGGAATACCGAATGCGATATGATCGGTCACGGCTGATTCTACAGCTCTTTCCTTTTTATCTTCGGGCATAGTTTCAGGGTTGCCTTTATATAGATTGGCGTGATGTCCGGTGATCTGATCTCCGGGTCCAAAAAGATCATAACTCATAATATTGACCAAATCCAAGTATTGTTGGGCAGCACGAAGATCATTGACTTCCAGGTATTTTCGAAAACCGCCAGTTGCAATGGTAGTCAAGTAATGTGTCTGATGAAGCTGACCCAAGGAATCCAATGCTTCTCGAAAACTTTTGAGCATCGCTACAAAATTCTCTTTATCGATGTCGCGGACCACATTGTTATCACCCTGAAGGGCTGGATATTCCCAATCAAAGTCCAATCCGTCCAATTGATGTTTGATTAAAAAATCTATGCCTGATGCGGTTAATTTCGCTCTACTCTCAGGAGTCAACGCCGCATCTGAGAATCCCTTTGACCAAGTCCAACCGCCTATCGAGACCAATACCTTAAGGTCTGGATTTCGGAATTTGAGGGAATGAAGTTTTAAAAAGTTTATACTATCCCGTTCCGCTGATCCTTCTCCTGAAGTGACCATTCCATCTACCACATTTGCAAAAGCGTAGTTGATATGTGTGAGTTTCTCGACTGGTATCTGCTCAGGTTCTACTCCTTTCCATCCGGCAATGTATCCGATGACGACACCTTTATTGTTTTGTTGAGCTGGACTTTGCTGATAAAGCAGCACAAGTAAAACGGCAATAATTGAAATTTTCATGCTAATAAGCTTATGGTCTGGAAAAAGATAGAGGTCCGGAAAACCCGAGACCTCTATCAATAATTTATCTAATTTAATTGGAAATGTTACAACTTACTTTCCACCGTCCCACCATACTTTAGTAGCGAATAGATCACCACCCATTCGAGTCACCGCAGCTTGGTAATTTTCAGGATTTGCTCCGATCTCGGACTCCCAATATCTCAATCTTCTTGGGATAAAGTTACCTTCAAAAGGATTTGGATCTTGTGTTGGAGTCAAAGCAGGAAATCCTGTTCTTCTCCAGTTAGACCAAGATTCGATATCGTTGAGGTAGGTTGCTGCCCAATATTCCTCACCGATCAATCTTAGCTTATCAGCATTGGAAGCGGCATTAAAACCACGACCTGCCACATAAGCCTGAATATCCCCTGAAGTCCTTGCAAAAGAAGGGTCAAAATTTACCCAAGAAGAAATCGCAGCAGAGACACCATTGGAGAAGTGAGTCGATGCATTGGTAGCGATCCATCCTTTCACCGAAGCCTCGGCTTTCATTAACTCTACTTCTGCATAAGACAACAAGTAGTAAGGATCTTCCCAATCCAAGTATTTCAAGTTGAGCATAGAGAAATTACGCTGAACGATAGCGAATCCACTCAACGTACCAGGAGGAACTGCTCCAACCAAGTTAGTTGAATTAAATCCATTAGGAAGACCAATTTGCTTCGCAGGATCAGTAATCCATGTTGAGGCTACTTCCGGATCTCCTACTCCACCGGAGACAATCATCAATCTTGGATCATTGTTGGCTTTCATCCAATTCAAGAAGGTCGCAGAAATCTTACAATCTCTAGAGTACTTGTACGTGTTCCAATAGCCATCATTCAGTCCATTCCTATTGACACCTTGTGGCCCAGGAAGGTAATGGATAAATGCGATGTCATCGTTGCTGGTAAAAGCACCGCTGCTATTTGCTTCAGTAAATACAGCCTGAGCGGTGGTAGGATCGACATTACTCATCCGCAAGGCCATCCGCATCAAGATTGAGTTTGCAAACTTTTTCCACTTTGTAATATCTCCTTCGTACAAGAAATCCTGTACGCCTAATCCTCTAGCTGTTGGAGAAAACTTGTCTCTTGCTGCTTTTAGATCTGCGATCATGAGGGTGTACACTTCCTGCTGAGGTTGATATTTTGGAAACCAATTTTGCTCGCCTTCCAATCCATACCCTGCTTGGGTATATGGAATATCGCCATGCATATCCGTGATTCTAAGTAAGTCATATACTCTCAGAACTGTAGCAGCAGCATTTACATTTGCCTCGTTTGGATCATCGGCTGTCTTGGTGATCACATGCGAAAACAAACGAATCACATCTGTGAAGTGTCGCTCCATGTATGCTCCACTGTATTGAGCATTGTAGAAATACTTATCACCACTGAAATAACTCGCTGTAGAAGCAGTATGCTGAATCATCGTAGCAGCGTAAAGCATATTTGCTCTGGTATTCTCATATTCTCCACCGATACGCAAAGTAGCCAGGGAGAAGAGATAACGCATGTCGATATTATCCACCGCATTCTCGTTGACATTAAGATCTGTTAAATCCTGCTCATTGCAAGAAGTCGCTAGCACAAGAGCGCCAAGCATCAAACCTGTTATTTTATTAATTATTCTCATCGTTTCGTTTTTTTAGGTTAACCCTTCGGTCTTAGAAGTTGGCAGATAAGTTAAATCCGATACTTCTGTTCGCAGGAACTGAGAAAAACTCTAATCCTTGGGCTCCACCGGAAGTAGTGAATGCCGCTTCTGGATCTAAGTTTGGAACGTTAGACCAAAGGATAGCAAGATTTCTACCTACTACAGAAAGTGACAGCGACTCGAATGGAGTCTTATCCAAGAATTTTCTATTAAAGGTATATCCGAAAGAGAATTCACGAAGTTTTCCAAAAGAGGCATCATAGACTACATTTTCTGACACTTGTGCATAGCGCTCGTAATAGTTATCGATCAAATACTTGGTAGGATCTGATGGGTCGGCAGGAATATTCCAAGTTCTGGGAGTTCCCTCACGAGTCACTCCAGATACAGTCAATCCACCCTCTCTTCCTTCCAAAGTATTTTTATGAAGACCATTCTGATAAGCAAAGAAATTAGTTCCGGACATCATCGATCCGCCAGCTCTAAAGTCTATTAAGAACATTAATCTAAATCCTTTATAAGAGAAGTTATTGGTAATACCACCAGCGACAGGATGGCGGCCTTCTGCAATAGTTTCATAACCAGCGGTAGTAACAGGGAATCCATTTGCATCATATACAGGTTGTCCATCAATAGTCTGCTGCTTGAAACCTGCAATCATACCCAATGGCTGACCTACGATATGACGGATTCGCTCTCTTCTTACCCGAGACTCATCCAAATTGATGAATTCGATGGGGGCACCAGCAGCATTCGTCCCAAGACTTAGTACCTCGGAGATATTTCGTGCATAGTTGAATGAAATATCCCAACGGAATTCACCTGCAAAAGGAGTTACATTTAAGAGTAATTCTATTCCTCTGTTTTCCAGTTCGCCGATATTTACCGTTGTAGTACCAAAACCTGAAGTAGCAGATATACCAGTATTTAAGATGTCATCAGAAGTCCTTCGCTTATAATAAGCCACATCCAATCCGATTCTATTTTCCAAGAATCTGATATCAGTACCGATCTCCCACTCTGAAGAAAGGTAAGGACCCAAATTAGCATTAGGAATAGAACCATTGTTGATTTGACCTAGACTAGCTCCTCCGATATGCCCCGCTCCTACTAGTCCATAGTTCAAGTTGAGTGCATATGGATCTGGTCCACCGCCACCTACTTGTGCCCATCCACCTCGCAGCTTGAAGAAAGTAACGAAATCAGGCATCTGAACCATATCAGAGATCACCGCACTCATACCAACGGAGGGATAAACAACCTTGTTATCCGTAGGTACAAGTGTGGAAAATTGATCTTGACGTGCCGTTAGATTTAAGAAAAGCATGTTTTTGTATCCCACATTGGCAGCAGCGAAAACGGAATTAATTCCGGATTCGGTAAAGCCGTAGCCAAAAGCTGGCGCTGCCACGTTAGTGACACTGTGAAAGAAGGGGACCACCAAGTCATTTCCACCACCGTTTTTACTTTCGGCAGTTCTTGTCAAAGAGTTTCCACCTACAATCCCATCCACATCAAAGTTTCCAAATGTCTTATTGAAACCAATAATGATATCCGCGTTGTTTTCTCGGGATGTTCTGGCAGAAGTATTGAAACTACCTCTCGCCTTGAAAGCTGTTCCGTAGCCCTCATAGCCGTCTTCCGCTCTGACTTGAAAATCAGTACCGAATCGTCCTTGGACATACAACCAATCGGTAAAATCATATCGAAGCGACATATTTCCAAATACTCGATCAGTCACGTCTTGTCTGCCCCACTGATATGCAGCCCAATATGGATTGGTTTGGAAAGGGTTGTTTTGATATCTTAATTCCGTTCCATCAGGATTTGCTCCAAGTTTGTTTGGATCACCTCTCATCACATCCAAAGGAAGATTACCTGGCTTCAAGACCATGGAGAAGTTCGCATTTCCCGGAGAATCTGACAGACGAGGTCTGTTGGTTGCATCTTGCTTAGAATACTGACCAGATACAGCTAAGGTAAATTTACCTTGCTTGCTGTTCACATTGATGCTTGCTACATTTCTATTGAACCCTGAATTCGGCAATACATCATTATTTTTCAGATTAGAAAACGAGAAACGATAAGTTGTGCTTTCATTTCCTCCAAATAAAGCTACTGAATTGTTCCAAGTGCTTCCTTGACGATAAAAATCATTGAAATCTTCTCCCAAGAAGGAATAAGGACGCTGCTGTCCGTCAAACTGTACTGTGTTTGATCCATCATAGCGACTACCCCAACCATTGGTGGCGGTGTTCAATGCTTCATCCCGAGTACCAGGTTTTCTTCCATCCTGACCTTGACCATAGGTTCTTTGGAAATCTGTTAGATCCACTACCTGATCCACAGTAAAGTTGGAGTTGATTGCGACTCCAATGCCTTTTCTCGAAGTTCTGTTTTGGTTGTGATTAGAATTACTCCGTTTGCAGCTCTTGCTCCATAGAGTGCCGCAGCAGTATTTCCTTTCAATACAGAGATACTTTCGATATCATCTGCGTTGATTGAAGATAGACCGTCACCGGCGTCATTTCCTCCCCACATACCTGCATTACCAAGGTTGCCAGACTCGATCGGCACACCATTGACTACATATAGAGGTTGATCGGCGCCACCAAGTGATGAACCACCTCGAATCACTACTCGTGTAGATCCTGCCGCACCAGTTGCTGGCGGAGTGACATTCACACCCGCTACTTTACCAGTCAGAGCGTTACCCACGTTGACAGCCCTCGATTCGGTGAAATTATCACCGGAAAGCTGAGTCACGGAATATCCAAGAGACTTCTTGTCCCGCTGCATACCAAATGAGGTAACGACAACTTCGGAAAGCTCACTGGCATCCTCACCAAGTGACACATTTAATTCAGTAAGATTACCAACGGTAAATTCTTGAGCTGAATAACCGATAAATGAAAAGACTAGCACAGAGCTAGCACTTACCGAGATGGAATACTCACCGTCCACATTGGTGGTGGTCCCCGTCTTGGTTCCTTTGTCCAGGATAGTCACTCCTGGCATGGGAAATCCGTCCGACTCTGCAGTCACGACTCCCTTCAATACTCTTGTCTGGGCTTCGGTGTAAGTCGTTAGACCCAGCATCAGCACAAGAGAGAAAGCAATAGATAGAACTTTTCTCATAGTTTAGAATAAATGGTGAAATTAAATTGATTAACTTTTCCGGTCTTCCCGGTTCTTTCATCCGAAAGAAGATTTTGTAGATCTATTATCATAAAATTTGGGTTTTGTTTAGAATTGAAATATTTAACAGCAGCGATCTCCCCTCCCACAATAAAAAAAAATGTAATCAAAGGAATACCCACAACTCTATTGGGTATAAATCTAGAAATTTCATATTTCTAAAAAAATTTTTTGAAATTATTTTTTAACAAAAGGATGATTCTTATCTAATTTTTTTTGAAAAGTTCAATTTATGCTCGCTTTATTTCGAAATAGAATACTTATATCAAGAACAATTTAGAACAACTTCCCAATCAATGAAAAATTTTAAGGTCAAGAAATGACAGTTTGTCTAATTTGTTTAACCTCTTCCACCACATACCCAAATAAAATTCTATTTCTTGTTCCTAATCCTTCCATAGCCATCAATTCTTCTGTTTTTTAATAAATATGGGATCAATATTTAAACAAAAAAGCCATCTCAAATGAATGAGATGGCTTCCAAAATTTAGAGCGGGATCGTTAACGAATGAAAAGTAACTCTCGGTATTTCACCAATGGCCAGGATTCATCATCGACTAGCAGCTCGAGTTTGTCCACAGCGTATCTCATTTTATCGAAATACATTTCTTTCACATCGGTCTGATAGCTTTTAGCCTGAAATTCCATATCAGGATTTTTGTTGATTTGCTTTCTGGCTTCAATCATTGCAGTCACGTTTTGCTTCAATGATTCGATATGCCTGGATACGTCCTTGATTGTGTCTAAAGGCGCCGAATGATCCAATCCCAAACCTTTTAAACCATTGGCATTCTCGATCATTTTATTCTGATAAAGAATGGCTGTTGGTATAATATGGTTTAGTGCAAGATCACCCATCACGCGACTTTCGATCTGCACTTTCTTGATGAAATTCTCAAGCATAATCTCATGACGGGCGTGAAGCTCCACTTCATTCAATACATTATTTCTCCCAAATAGCTCTTTTGTGGCTTTAGTTTTATACACATCCAACGCAAGAGGTGTAGATTTCAGGTTAGATAAGCCTCTTTTTTCAGCCTCAGCAGCCCACTCATCGGAGTAGCCATCGCCTTCAAATCTTACTTTTTTCGAATCCTTGATATATTTCCGAAGGACATTGACAATCGCTATTTTCTTTTCTTTGCCGGATGTCATTTCCTTTTGGATGTCTTTGATCATCGTTTTCAATACATCCGCTACGATGACGTTCAACACCGTCATCGGCCCGGCCACGTTGGCCTGAGAACCTACAGCACGGAATTCGAACTTATTACCGGTAAATGCAAAAGGCGAAGTTCTGTTCCGATCGGTATTGTCTAGGATGATTTCCGGGATCTTGGAGATTCCAAGCTTCATGTACATATTATCTCCTTTTTCGATCTTGAGATTGCCGTTTTTCTCCAGCTCATCAAGCACTTCAGATAAGGTGGTACCTAGGAATACCGAGATAATCGCCGGAGGAGCTTCATTGGCTCCAAGTCGGAAATCATTCCCTGCGGAAGCAATGCTGGCACGAAGCAAATCAGCATTATCATATACCGCTTTTATAGTCGCTACCAGAAAGGTGAGGAACTGTAGGTTTTCACGAGCAGAATTGCTTGGCTGGAATAGATTGACACCTGTATCAGTGATAAGCGACCAGTTGTTGTGTTTTCCACTTCCGTTCACTCCCGCGAATGGCTTTTCGTGAAGCAGCAATTTCAAATCATGCTTCTCCGCAGCTTTATCCATCACATCCATCAATAGCTGATTGTGATCTGTAGCTTTATTGATCTCTTCGAATACCGGTGCTACTTCAAATTGACCTGGCGCCACTTCATTGTGGCGGGTCATTACAGGGATGCCAAGCTTGTGCGCTTCGATTTCAAACTCCACCATGAAATCTTTGACCCGTGAAGGAATAGAACCAAAGTAATGATCATCCAACTGCTGACCACGCGCAGGACTATGACCAAAGACAGTCCTACCCGCCATCACCAAATCTGGTCTAGCTGCATAAAGCGCCTTATCTACTACAAAATATTCTTGCTCTACTCCTAGAGATGGTTGAACCTTCTTGACATTGCGGTCAAAAAGTTGGCAAATTTGAACCGCTGCATCATTGATCACTTCAATGGACTTAAGCAGCGGCGTCTTGAAATCCAAAGCTTCGCCTGTGTAGGAAACAAAGATGGTCGGAATGCACAACGTATTATCGAAAATGAAAATCGGTGAAGAAGGATCCCATGCGGTATAGCCTCTTGCTTCAAAAGTAGATCGGATTCCTCCGTTTGGAAACGAAGAAGCGTCTGGCTCCTGCTGTACTAGAGCCGAACCTTTGAATTTCTCAAGGCCTGCATAGGCATCAAAAAATGAATCGTGCTTTTCTGCTGTGGAACCTGTCAATGGTTGAAACCAGTGGGTATAATGCGTGACGCCTTTGGAAAGTGCCCATGTTTTGACCGCAGAGGCTACCTCTTCAGCAGCTGATGCGTCGATTTTTGATCCACGGTCGATTGCCTCCATTACTTTTTTGTATACGGAGGGAGCAAGTGATTCTTTCATCTGCTTTGAACCGAATACATTGGTACCGAAGTAATCCGAGATTTTGTTTGATGGAGCAGTGACAGGTTTCCGCTGTCTACCCTGCACCATGGTTAAGGCTTGTTGTCTTAGTGTTGCCATTTCTACAATGTGTGGTTTAAAATTATAGCTACAAAAATAGAAAAATACTTTTCTTGAAAAGCTTTTGATCCATTTTTGAGGTCATTTTTTGAAATATTTACATAATTTTCAAAAAATCAAGTAATTTTTAGCCCTAAATCTTACAAAACATCTATTTCGGAGGCTAAGATTGGGGAATTGAAAACAAGCCAAGTTTAATTACCTTTGCAATCTCAAGAATAAGAATCCGATTTGTGAAAAAAGTAGCCTTTTATACCCTCGGTTGTAAACTCAACTTCTCCGAAACGTCAACCATAAGCCGACAATTTGAAGAAAAGGGATTCCTGAAAGTGGATTTTCAGGATAATCCAGATATTTTCATCATCAATACCTGTTCGGTAACCGAAAACGCAGACAAGAAATGTAAAAAGATCGTCAAAGAGGCTAAAAAGATCTCTCCAGATTCTTATGTCACTATTATTGGGTGCTATGCCCAGCTGAAGCCGCAAGAAATCTCCGAAATCGAAGGTGTAGACGCTGTTTTGGGCGCCGCAGAAAAATTCAGATTGATTGAGCTCTTGGATGATTTTGCAAAAGCTCAGGATACCAAAGTCCTCGCTTCCGAAATTCAAGAAGCTACACTATATAATAATGCATACTCAATTAATGATCGTACACGGACTTTTTTGAAAGTTCAGGATGGCTGCAACTACGGTTGTGCATTCTGCACTATTCCCCTTGCTCGAGGCAAAAGCCGAAGCAGCACCGTCGAATCAGTTTTGCAATCTGCAAGAGAAATCGCCGCCACAGATGTAAAGGAAATAGTACTCACAGGAGTGAATATCGGGGACTTCGGTATCGTTGAGGGAAAGCGGAATGAACGTTTCGCCGATTTGGTATTTGCCATCGACGAAGTGGAAGGAATTGATAGATTCAGAATCTCCTCGATTGAACCAAACTTATTGACAAATGAAATCATCTCATTTGTCGCTAATTCCAAACGGTTTGTGCCACATTTCCACGTACCGCTTCAGTCGGGATCGAATACCATCCTTCGGAAAATGGGACGTCGCTACCTGCGTGAGCTGTACATAGATCGGGTGACCAAAATCAAAACTTTGATGCCTCATGCCTGCATCGGGGTAGATGTGATCGTCGGATTCCCGGGAGAGACGGACGAGCTGTTTTTGGAAACGTATAATTTCCTGAACGAACTCGATATTTCATACTTGCACGTATTTTCCTATTCCGAGCGGGCAAATACCAGAGCCGCAGAGATGGATGAGATCGTACCGATAAAAAAGCGAAACGAACGCTCCAAGATGCTTCGGATTCTTTCGGAAAAGAAACGAAGAAAATTCTATACCGAAAATCTAGGGAAGACTTTTACTGTGCTTTTTGAAGAAGATGTGGAAAATGGAAAAATACACGGTTTCACCGAGAACTATATTCGTGTAGCAGTCAAATATGACCCGATGCTAATCAATGAACTCAAACTGCTGACTTTGGACCAGATCAATGAACACGGAAATGTAGAGGCCTTGGAGCCGGATTTTGTGTTTGAAAAACATTAATATGAAATGTCAGTACCAAGATTGTCGAATTGTCGAAGCGTCGAATTGTTGACTTGTCGAATTGTTGAAGCGTCGAATTGTTGAAGCGTTGAAGTGTTGAAGTGTCGAATTGTCGAATTGTTGAATTGTTGAATTGTTGAAGTGTCGAATTGTTGAACTGTTGAACTGTTGAATTGAGGTTGTCGAATTGTTGAATTGTCGAAGTGTTGAATTGTTGAATTGAGGTTGTCGAATTGGTGAATTGAGATTTAGAATCTCGCGTTCGATACAAAAACCACGAAGTGGTTGAACTATGAATACCTGTTCGCCTCGGCGGAGCCCTCGGTGAAGCTTGCGGAACCGGGGGTTTTCAAGATCAAAATTCCAGATTTCCTCCCGCTACAGTCTTTATAGGAATTGCTGAGTAAGTTCGGAAGGATGGAAATGAGTAGCTAGTAGCAAGATTGTCGAAGCGTCGAATTGTTGAATTGTCGAATTGTCGAATTGTCGAATTGTTGAATTGAGGTTGTCGAATTGTTGAATTGTCGAATTGTTGAATTGTTGAATTGAGGTTGTCGAATTGGTGAATTGAGATTTAGAATCTCGCGTTCGAGACAAAAACCACAAAGTGGTTGAACTATGAATACCTGTCCGCTGCGGCGGAGCCCTCGGTGAAGCTTGCGGAACCCGGGGGTTTTCAAGATCAAAATTCCAAATTCCCTCCCGCTACAATCTTTATGAGAATTGCTGGGTAAGTTCGAGAGGATGGAAATGAGTAGCTAGTAGCTAGATGTTAGTATCAAGATTTTAGAGCCAAGACATTAGAACTAAGAGTCAAGAAATTAGATTTTTAGAATCAAGAATCGGAATTGGTCAAGATATACCAGAAAGTGAAAGCACCGGCGGTGCGTT
>Ga0136559_1000590_pt1 | contig 12337 bp, 8 predicted proteins | sample AntRauMeHopE1496_FD_104633 | JGI IMG/M metagenome (GOLD analysis project Ga0136559, IMG submission 104633) | Saline lake microbial communities from Rauer Islands, Antarctica - Metagenome Hop E1 #496 | ecosystem: Environmental > Aquatic > Non-marine Saline and Alkaline > Saline | place... | reverse complement strand
TTTTCAATACCCTCGGTAACGTCTCTTATCAACCTTCCCTCTTCATCAAAAGAGTAGTTGTTGTCGGTGTTTATGGTTACTCCAGGGGTAAATGCTCCCATATCATCAATATCGGTGTTATCCACTCCCGAAACGACTACTACCGTAACTATTTTTCTCTGAAAGAGAATACCTTTCTGCTAAATATCCTAAACCTGATTTAGATACTTCCCTAGTATCGTATTTCCTTGAGCATTTCGAGTGTAAAGGGTAAAGTTCCACTCATCGGCATCTACTGTGCCCTTCGTTAACCTTCTGAAAAGAATTTATTTTGCTTCTTTTCTTTATTCTACAAAAATACTTTGGCAATCCCTGATTAGTCGCCTTTGCACCATGCTCATATTAAGAATTATATGTATTTTTAAACGTTCTAACATAAATCACCATGACAAAGTCGGCATTACGCAAAAAATACAAGGAAAAACGAAAGTTATTATCGCCGAAAGCTCTAGACAAGGCTAGTCAAGCTATTACAGAGAGTGTCCTTTCGAATTTTCAGTTAGAAGGAAAATACGTTAGTTTATTTCTACCCATTGAAAGGCATTTTGAAATCAATACTTATGGCTTAATGGAGCGCTCTTATGGATTTGGTGCCCATATTGGGTTACCCGTTGCTGATTTCCACTTGAATACGTTGATTCACCGCGTGTATAACGACGACACTATTCTTCATTTAAACGAATTCGATATCCCTGAACCTAGCAATGGGAAAAAAATCCAGAGCGAGATGTTTGACTATGTATTTGTACCTCTTTTAGCCGCCGATAAAAAAGGATATCGCGTTGGTTACGGAAAAGGGTTTTACGATCGATTTCTCAAGATGTGCAAACCAAGTTGCAAATTTATAGGCCTGCACCTGTTTGAGTTAGAAAACGAGATAGAAGATATCGAAAAAACAGATATCCCACTGCATTTGGTAGTTACACCTACTAAAATCATCCATTTTTAAGGCTACAACAAGACTACATTAAAACAGCCGGTCTTACCGCTAGCTTATTCATTAAGCAAACTCAGATAATTCAATCCAACGTTCTGTTTTGGTATCTAATTCAGCCATAACCTCCGTTAACTGCTGACCAGCTTCTATTAATTCTTCTGCTTGTGCATCTGACTTGCCTAAAACGGCTGTTAATTCCACCTTTTTCGCCTCCAATACATCAATCTCTTTCTCTAAGGAATCAAATTCCGTTTTCTCCTTAAAGGATAGTTTACGGTTTTCTGCACCCACTACTTTTGGCTTCTCAACTAGCGTATCCTTTTCTTTTTTAGCAGCTTGTTTAGTAGCTTCACGCTGATTTTCTTCAGCTTGAAATTTATTGTCTTTTAATTGTTGTCTGAACACTGTATAATTTCCAGTAATATCATTGACGATACCCTGACCTTCAAACACAAACAAATGATCCACCATTTTATCCATAAAGTACCTATCGTGAGATACGACAATCAAACACCCTTGAAAATTTTTCAAATAATCTTCCAAGACGCTTAAAACAAAAATATCTAAGTCATTTGTTGGCTCATCCAAAATCAAGAAGTTCGGATTAGACATTAATACTTTCATCAATTTTAATCGTCGCTTTTCTCCACCACTCAGTTTTCGCACAAAATTATAATGCATACTTTTGTGAAACAAAAACTTTTCAAGAAACTGAGCAGCAGTCATTTCCTTCCCTTTGTCTAAAGGAATGAATTCAGCTACATCTCGGATAACATCAATCACTTTTTGATCATCTGAAATCTGAATATTCTCTTGTGAATAATACCCAAAAACAACTGTATCTCCTACAACTACTTTACCTGTGTCGGGAGCTTCTTCTTGCATTATCATTTTCAAGAACGTCGATTTACCAGCACCATTTGGTCCAACAATTCCCAATCTTTCTTTCCGCTTGAAGTTATAATCAAACTTGTCTAAAATAACTAACTCGTCGTATGCTTTAGAAATCTTATGGAGCTCCACTATCTTAGAACCCAATCGCTCCATTTTTGTACCAATCTCCAGTTCATCTTTATCAATATTCTGTCCTGCGATTTTTTTCGTTTCGTGAAAAGCGTCGATTCTTGCCTTTTGCTTTGTACCACGTGCCTTTGGTTGTCTCCGGATCCATTCCAGTTCAGTACGCATGTGACTTCGTGCCTTACCCACCGTAGCTTCCGTTTGTGCTTCTCGTTCTGCCTTTTTCTCTAAGTAATACGAGAAATTCCCTTTGTAACGGTATAAGGTTTGATCCTCTAGTTCAAGAATGATATCGGCCACTACTTCTAAGAAATAGCGATCGTGCGTAACCATAAAAATAGTGGAACGCGATTGAGAAAGATACGTTTCCAACCACTCAATCATATCCAGGTCAAGATGGTTAGTAGGTTCATCTAAAATCAAGAAATCAGGTTCTGCAATTAAAACTTTTGCTAATGCCACACGTTTTCGTTGCCCACCCGATAACGTCATCACTTTCCGTTCAAAGTCATCTAGCTTAAGCTGTGTTAGGATTTGCTCTACTTTGTATTCTAAATCCCATGCGTCTAATTCTGACACTTTTTCGAATAAAGCCGCCATCCCCTCTTCATCGTTCTCTTGCAGTGCTTTATTGTATTGTTTTACCACTTGAAGCTTGGGTAGATCATGATCAAATACCTCTTGCATAATGGTATTATTTTCATTCAAATTCTCCGCCTGTTCGAGGTACCCTATGGAAATATCATTTCTAAACACTATGCGACCAGAATCATACGATTCTTGACCAATTAAACACTTCAACAATGTTGATTTCCCGTTACCATTTTTAGCAACAAGAGCCACTTTTTGACCTTGTTCAATTCCAAAAGTTAAATCTTGAAATATAATTCGATCTCCAAAGCTTTTTGTGAGATTCTCTACAGAAAGAAAGTTCATTAACGTATACGATCAATTGATTTGATTAAGTTCAAATCACGCTTAATGCCAATATTGGCAAGGAATAAAAATGCAGTTGAGAAGATCAAACAGAAAAACCCAACGCCCAGATAAGCGTTGATTTCAGCGTTTTCAAGTACTTCGTTAAATTGACTTCTCAGCGTGTAATAAAAAACTATTGTAACTAATAGAATGAGTAAATTAAAGAAAAAAGCCATTCTGCCCAATCGCAGCTGGGTAGGTAACTTTTTAAACGTCAATAGTGAAGCAATAGCAATCATTGTTACAAATAGCGTCACAGAATAAAAAGGAAAGCTAGAAAAGTTGCTTGTCAATGTTTGATTTGCTTCCCCTTCTATATTCAACACATTGGCTAACGCCTTTTTATCTTCGGGAGTACTATTTTCGTTCAACGTTCCTTCAATTTGAATTCCATACGAATTCGCGTGAAATGCTAACTCAGCACTATTCGCTTTAGCTAATTCATACGAAAATACGTCCACACCTAAAGTGAGCGTAATCAAGGCAGTAATAGCTACCAAAAGATAAACCGTTTGAATACGTTGAATCATCCCTTCAAATTTTACACAAAAATAGCACAAATCCTTGGTTGACGTATAGCGCAGTTGGAATAATATTCTAATAGAGTCAGCAGGCATTCCCTCGTGTCAACCAATTCATTCTAAATTTCATTGCAGTAATCGACTTCTATACTCCACTATTTTCTAACTTTACATAAAAAAGAATCATCAAACAGCTCATCGTCATTGCCGGCCCAACAGCTAGTGGAAAAACAGCTTTATCTGTCTCTCTGGCTCAATCACTCAACTGTTCTATCATTTCGGCTGATAGTCGTCAGTTTTATAAAGAAATGACAATAGGCACAGCAAAGCCAACACGTGCAGAAATGGAGGGGGTAACGCATTACTTCGTGAACTCGCACTCTATTCACTCACCTCTAAGTGCAGGAGAATTTGCGCGAGAGGCAGATCAATTATTAGCCACTCTTTTTCTAGCTTCGGATACTGTAATTTTGGTTGGCGGCTCTGGACTTTTCATAAAGTCGCTTGTAGAAGGAATAGATGATTTACCTGGAAACGAGGCTGTGCGTAAAAAATGGAATACACGATTTGAAGAAGATGGGTTGTCTGTTCTGCAACAGGAATTAGCCATGAAGGATCCCGAATATTTCGCAACTGTTGATAAGAATAATCCTGTACGACTTATTCGAGCGCTTGAAGTGATCGAATTAACTGGGCAGAAATATTCCTCTCTGCGCCTCGGAAAGAAAAAATCGAATGCGTTTGAAACGAATTATTTCATTGTGAATCATGACCGAGAAAAACTCTATGAACGTATTAATCGACGAGTGGAGCTTATGATGGAGAAAGGGCTAGAGGAAGAAGCTCGGAGTTTGTTTGGTTTTAAAGCGAATCAAGCGTTAAACACTGTCGGCTATAAAGAGTTGTTTGATTTTTTTGATGGAAAAATTTCAAAAACGGAAGCCATTGAATATATTAAACAAAATACCCGTCGCTTTGCTAAACGGCAGATAACCTGGTTTAAAAGTCTAAAGAATGCGAAATGGGGTACTCCTGAGGAATTACATGAAGAAATTATTCGCCAGTTTATAAAAAACTAAGTTTACCTTTTCTTTTGACTAAATCGAATCAATTCAACAATCGGCGGAAAGGCCAAAAACAGCGTGCCATAGCGGGTAATCGTAAATAACCAGTCTGGACTAGCTGGGATAACAAACGGTATTAAAATAGCTGCTAATCCGAGATAATACGTGTATTCATACCACTCAATCTTTTTAGTAATGAATCTCTTAATAAGCTGAATGAGGATATAAATAATGATGGAAGACCATAATAATGTGGGTAATTTACGTAATCCTTCTGCGCTATCGTTTGTCCAATAATAAAACATCACATAGCCGCTAATAGGTAGAAGAATAATCAGCATCAAAAGGTGAAAAAAACGTTGTATTGATTTTCCCATGGTATTTTTTGTTGAAAAATTAGAAATTTGAACTTAAAAGTCGCGGCTCATTCAATATTATTTACCTACGAGCGCGCAACGGATAAAATGCTATTAGATTAAAAAAACGGAATAAATCGAACGAACTCCTTTAACGTAACCCTTTCGATTTATTTGGCATCACTCTACAGCCACTGCGTCTTTCACAATTTGATTCGTAAGTGCTAAATCAAGTACTTCTTTCATCGTTGCCACATAATGAAATGTCAGCCCCTTTAGGTAATCAGGACTGATTTCTTCGATATCTGGCTTATTTTTATCACTCAGAATGATTTCTTTGATTTTTGCCCGTTTGGCAGCGAGCACTTTTTCTTTTATTCCACCTACCGGAAGAACTTCTCCACGCAGTGTTATTTCTCCTGTCATAGCAAGACTTCTTTTTACCTTTCGTTGAGTAAATAACGAAGCTAAGGAAGTCAACATTGTTATTCCTGCTGAAGGACCATCTTTTGGAGTGGCACCTTCAGGGACGTGAACGTGTACATTGTATCTATCAAAGACTTCTTGATCTAACTCAAACCAGTGCGAATGTGCTCTTAAATATTGCAACGCAATCACAGCGGACTCTTTCATTACATCACCCAAGTTCCCTGTCAGCGTGAGTTTTCCTTTACCTTTTGCTAAAGAAGACTCTATAAACAAGATATCACCTCCCATAGATGTCCAGGCTAAGCCAGTAACAACACCAGCTATATCATTGTTGGCATATTCTGTTTTCTTTCGTCCAGGTCCTAGAATTTTTTGTAAGTCGTCCTTGGTAATTCGCACCTCAAACTCCTCCTCCATGGCAATTTGTCGTGCTCGATTCCGCACCACTTTTGCAATTCGCTTATCTAACCCACGAACCCCTGATTCTCGGGTATATTCATCCACAATACTCTCCAAAACTGGCTTTCCTACACTGATATCCTTTTTAGCAATTCCATGCTCATCCGTCTGTTTAGGTAGCAAATGTCTTTTCGCGATTTCTATTTTTTCCTCTATAGTATAGCCATTTACTTCAATAATTTCCATACGATCGCGCAGCGCTGGTTGAATACTGCTTAAATCATTGGCAGTGGCGATAAAAAGCACTTTAGATAAATCAAATTCAGTTTCAATATAATTGTCGTAAAAGGCATTGTTTTGAGCAGGATCCAGCACTTCCAATAAAGCACTAGAAGGATCTCCGTGATTAGACCTGCCTAATTTATCGATTTCATCCAATACGAAAACTGGATTTGACGACTTTGATTTTTTGATATTTTGCATGATGCGGCCCGGCATTGCACCAATGTACGTTTTTCGATGTCCTCGAATCTCACTTTCATCATGTAAACCACCCAGTGACATGCGCACGTATTCTCTGCCCAATACTTCAGCGATAGACTTCCCTAGCGACGTTTTTCCAACCCCTGGAGGTCCATAAAAGCATAAAATAGGAGACTTCATATCTCCTTTTAGTTTGAGCACGGCTAAATATTCTAGAATACGTTTTTTCACAGTATCCAAACCATAATGATCTCGTTCCAGTATTTTGGCTCCACGTTTTAAGTCTAGTTTATCTTTAGTGAATTCACCCCAAGGCAACTCCAGCAATAAGTCTAGGTAGTTTAACTGCACAGTATATTCCGCACCTTGAGGATTCATGCGTTGCAGACGGTCTAACTCTTTTGTGAATAATTTTTCAACTTCTTTGTTCCACTTTTTCTTTTTTGCACGCTCACGCATTTCACGCACATCCTGTTCTTGCGGACTACCACCCAATTCTTCTTGAATGGTTTTCATTTGTTGATTTAAGAAATATTCTCGCTGCTGCTTATCGATATCGGTTTTGACCCGTGTTTGGATTTCATTTCGCATGGCTAATTGCTGTGCTTCCGTTGTGAGGTATTGCAACAAATCCATTGAACGCTTTGTCAAATCCATTTCTTCCAGTAAACCTTGTTTCTTTTTAACATCTGCATTCATGTTAGAAGAAATAAAGTTGATTAAAAATGTAGGACTATCAATATTTTTAATTGCAAACTGAGCTTCAGTAGGAATATTTGGAGAATCACGGATAATATTGAGCGCCAACTCTTTCATAGAGTCAATAATTGCTTTAAACTCTTTGTCTTTCTTCGCAGGTTTAGCTTCTTTAAAAAACCGAACTTCGGCTTTCATAAAAGGCTCACTTTGAGTTGGCTGTACAACTTCAAAACGACGCTTTCCTTGTATAATGATCGTCGTGCTACCGTCTGGCATTTTTAACATCCGAACAATTTGTGCTACCGTTCCTATCTTATGAAGATCTGAGAACTCTGGCTCTTCCACGTCTTGATTCATTTGAGCGACTACACCTATTATTTTATCTTCTTTGTTGGCTTTTTGAACCAACTTGATAGACTTATCTCTTCCTACTGTAATCGGAATTACAACACCAGGAAATAAAACATTATTTCGCAAAGGAAGAATAGGTATTTCACTCGGGAAATCGGCATTATTCATCGTTTCCTCTTCCTCTGGAGTAATTAGTGGAATAAATTCAGCATCTGCATCCATGGGTACATTAAATTCTAATATGTTATCGTCAAAAAATTCACTCATTGTGTTTAGTTTACGTCAATCTGTCAGTAATCATTTCTTGTGTGATAAAATTCACGTGATATAAGGCGTAAATTAAATCCACTTATTAAAGGACAAGCGCTGTGCCACTTCCTAAAATCGGAACTTATGTCCTACCTTAAAAGTCTTTTAAAGAAAAAGAAGTTCTCCCCACCGAAATTCGCGTAGTGTCGATCGCTTTATTTAATTGGTCAATGACAATTTTAGCCTCTTCTCGCGATAGATAGTTACCTGCTAATTCATTTAATTCTTTCTTAAGTGTGAGAAGTACTTCTTTACTTCGGTAAGCACTTAGCAATTCATTATTAGATAACTTCAAGGATGACTGTTTGTTACGCAATGTTTCGGACATAGTATTGAAATTACTCACTACCGGATCTGTGAAACTGTTGACTTCTAACTCAATGGTCCTATCCACTCGAATATAAACTTGGGAAGCACGCAATCGAAGAAAAGTACTATCCATTTTAGACGCAGCTTTCTCTTCCATTGTTTTCCCTGGATATGCACGCATCGATTCCGCTTTTCTATCAATCACTGTTTGAAAGGCATTCCACTTCCCTATTCCGCCACCGCGAACAATAGTTGAAAACGGCTTATTCTTATCTAACAATGCATCAAAAAACACGCGAATAGCCAATGAATCATCTCTGTGAATTAAGGGATTTAACAATTCATATTTATCTGATTCAAAAGCATCAAAAATCTCTAATTGTACCCGTGAATTATAAATTGGTGTGGCATCGGTTACATTGATATGCAACATAACTTCATCAGCTTGTTTGCTTTCATGAGACAATGGAATGGCCAACAATCTAATCTCAAACGTTTCTGACGTTGATTTGGCAGGAAAAACGAATTCCTGCGTATACATGTCGAACGTGCTAGAGTCTTCAAAAATGTAAAGTCCATCTTCCACCTTGAAAGGAACCCATTTTCTGCCAATCAGGTCAAGCATTTTATTTTGTTGTTGAAGTTTATTATTCTGCTGAAGTAATGCTTCTTCTTTCAACTTTTCCAGCTCGAGAATTTTTCGTTTGATAGCACTTAGTTCATCGTAATACCTCACTACTCTTTCTTGGTTCTTCTTTCGTTTCTTTTTTCCTGATTTAGTTTTATACTTCTTGTCATTCGTTTTTATTGGGTTCATACGCATATCGCTCAACAACTTTTCAGTCTTGTCAATTTCGAGTAGCTTTCCTTGTTTGCGCTTTTCATGATAATCAATCCAATAATCAAAGCCCTTTTTCCCTGAAATCATCTCCTCCAGTTCGTTGATATCTCCTTGCAGTCGATTAATAAGTGTGTAATACGTCATTCCAGAAGCAAACGAAGAGTCTGGCGACAGAAAACGAGTTTCAACAGAGCCGAATAATGGATAAGACTTCCCTCCTTTTTCAATGACAACCGTTGTTTGTTTATCCGAATTATACCCCCAAACATCCAAATGAATGTTGGTTTTTCTATTGTTTCCAGGCGTATCAAATTGATTAATGGTGAAGATATCAGGCCGCACTGACTCCTTGGTTCTTTTAGGATCATCGAAAAGTTCTGTTTGATACGGAAATAACCCGACAGCTTTTGGCAAACCTCTGTTCCAACGACCGCGCTCATCTTTTTCGCGCTCTTCAAAAAGTCCTGAAGTATTAGAACCGTCTCCCGCTGCAGTGAGCACATTACTATAAAATAGTGCCGTTCCCCCTAAGCTTTGAAAAATTGTAAAAGACCTTTCCTCCACCCATTTATTCGTAGCAAAAGACACCGCATCAATAATATTCTTTTTATCCGCAGCAGATAACGAAGAAATTGCGTTCAGCGTGGACAATTTATCTTGAAAAGAGAGACTGGGATTCAATACATTCTCTACCTTAGGATGAATAGTAGCCTCTCCTTTTTTGCTTTTAAATGCATTTTCCGGAAGCTTTTGGAGAAAAAAGCTTTCAAAGCGATTGTATCCAGACGTAAATCCCTGATTTTCTAGATCATTAGCACGTTTTGCTTGAAGCACTTTATTCAATTCCCAAACGGCTTGTTTATTTGCCGCTTCAGCTAATAGTCCCTTGGGTGATTTTCTGATTTCAGTAGTATAGATCCTCAATAAATCTGGCTGATTGATAATCATTAACTCCATGGAATCATAATTCAGCGTTCCATTGGGAAGTAAAATCTCTTCCCCTCGATATTCAAAAAATCGACCTAAATTTTGGTCAAGAATTGGACTTTTCTTCACCGTGTGAAACAGGTATGCTTTTTCTTGAGGAGAAATTAAGTGATTATCTTGAGCTATTAAGCTTATCGAATAAAAACAGCAACATAAAACGACAATAAGAAACCTCATAAAAGCAATTACTTTTGAATCAATTCGGATTTGAACTCTTCATTCTTAGCCGAAACTAGGTGCTCATAAATTTCATCTAAAGAGGCGACCAGCGCCTTCTCTTCCATATCCTGAGCGTTAAGCATCTCTTGAGGATCTGAAAAATAATGTTTTACAAAGTTAGTATCAAAATCACCACTTCTAAAAGCTGGATGTTTCATAACAAATTTACCAAAATCGAGGGTTGTTCTTAATCCTGAAATTTGGTAATTATCAATGGCGTCGATCATGCGATCTATAGACTCCTCCCTAGTTGCACCGGTGGTAACCAATTTTGCAATCATCGGATCATAGTAGATTGGAATCTCCATTCCCTCTTCGAAGGCATCATCTATGCGCACATAATCCGCTTGTGGTTTTCTATACCGCTCAAGTGTGCCTATATCAGGCGCAAAATTATTCAATGCGTCTTCAGCATATACGCGCACTTCCATTGCATGCCCTTTAATAGAGAGCTCTTCTTGCTTTTTAGGAAGCACTTCATTTCGCGCTACTCGAATTTGCCATTCAACTAAATCTAAACCTGTTATTTCCTCCGTTACAGGATGTTCTACTTGCAAACGCGTATTCATTTCTAAGAAATAGAATTTTTTATCTGCATCCACAAGAAACTCTACAGTTCCAGCGCCAGAATAATTGCATGCTTTCGCCACATTACAAGCTGCCTGTCCCATTTCTTCTCTCAGTTCAGGAGTAAGCAGTGCACTTGGAGCTTCTTCTATTACTTTTTGGTGACGACGTTGTATGCTGCACTCTCGCTCAAATAAATGAACAATATTACCATGATTATCAGCAAAAATCTGTATTTCGATGTGTCTTGGCTTAGTAACGAACTTTTCTACAAAAACAGCATCATTGCCGAATGAGGATCGTGCTTCAGACTGCGCTAAATGCATTTGCTCCACCATTTCATCCGCTTTTTCAACTAAACGCATTCCTTTACCGCCTCCACCTGCTGAAGCTTTAATGAGCACAGGGAATCCTATTTGAAGTGCAATCTCCAACGCTTCCGTTGAGTCAACCACAGCTTTATCTATTCCAGGCACCAACGGTACATTATATTCTTTCACTGCTTGTTTTGCGCTCAATTTGTCTCCCATAAGCTGCATTGCTTCAGGTGATGGACCAATTAAGGTAATCCCTTCTTTTTTGAGTCGTCTTGCAAAGTCCGCATTTTCGGATAAAAAACCATACCCGGGATGAATACCTTCTACACCGAGCTCTTTGGCTACTTCAATTATTTTATCTTGTACTAAATAACTTTGCGCGGAAGGAGCGGGACCAATGCATACGGCTTCGTCAGCTTCAAAAACAAAAGGAGCATTTTTATCCGCCTCTGAGTAAACAGCAACAGATTTTATCCCCATTTTTTTCAATGTCCTAATTACTCTCCGAGCGATTTCTCCCCTATTTGCTATTAATACTTTTTTCATTCTTCCTCTTCTTTTATAGCGTGTTGGTCTACTTTATCTTTTGGAATAGGCGTGAGTTTTTTCTCTTTACTTTCTCCCATTACTTTTCTATTCTCTTTCTTCCTGAAGACATCAAAAATAAACTGAATTAATTTAAAATCTTCTATATTGTGGAAATCTTCTTTGTAATTCACCCCTATCCCTTGAGTAAGTGGTCCTTGTTGATTTTGCTGCAACGCATTATTCGTATTGGAACGGTTGAATACATTTACTCGAAATGTTCCATCTTCATTTAGCAAGTACTCAACACTAACATCTCCAATAATGGCTCCTTCGTTGGCAGCGCCTTGGTTTCCGACACCCAGACTAGTAGAAACGAGCAATTTATCATCAAAAAACCCTTTGGATACACCAAATTCTACAGACCCCTCACCCGTAACATCATCACTATCGATATCCACATTCATTTTATATTCATCAGAAACCTTAGAAAGAATAGAGTTAATCTGAGTAGAAACCAAATCAACAAGTGCATTCCCACCAGCACCTCCACGAGACTCTTGACCTGCTAAAGGAAGAAATCTTTTCATAATCATAATGGAAAAAAACTGTCTATTGAGCTCATCTTGATCGCTTCTAATTCTATTAATCACAGCTTTTCCAGCCTCGGAAGACTTAGGAGCTTCCATATCAAAAGATAATTCTGGGCTATTCATATCTCCAGTTAGAATTAAATAGGAGTAAATCTCTTCATTATCCGATGTTCTATTCTCAATTACATCAGGCATTACAGCGGTTAGATTCGCCACTGTTTTATAATATGTTCGAACATCGAGCTGGGCATCATACGGAGTTCCCATCCATTGAATTGTTCCTCCAGGCGTAATAACAAAGTTTTGTTTATACGGTCCAAGTGCAAAATTATACATTCCATCCGTAAGCGTGTAAGTACCATCCATGGTTATATCTCCATATTTATCAAGTCCT
>Ga0136559_1000589_pt1 | contig 12351 bp, 7 predicted proteins | sample AntRauMeHopE1496_FD_104633 | JGI IMG/M metagenome (GOLD analysis project Ga0136559, IMG submission 104633) | Saline lake microbial communities from Rauer Islands, Antarctica - Metagenome Hop E1 #496 | ecosystem: Environmental > Aquatic > Non-marine Saline and Alkaline > Saline | place... | reverse complement strand
GATGATATGCCAGAGCCAATACGTCTGCAGACGTGCAGACACAAGGGACACGCGCACACACGCATACGCACACGCACAAACGCACGCACACGCACGCACACACACACACTAGCACACAAACACTAGCACATGTAGAGAGAAATAGAGAGAGAAAGACACACACACACACACACACAGACAGAGAGGGAGAGAGAGAGGGAGAGAGAGAGGGAGAGAAAGAGAGAGACACACACATATATACACACACACACACTCACTCACTTTTGGTCCAAACTTTCAGATCCTATGAAACCAAACACTCTGTCAGTCACCTTGATGACAAACATTCCGCTATCGGTCGGCACCCTCATCACACTGACAAACTTGAATGGTGCCATAACGCCCACAAGCGAAATCATGCTGGACGGCGCACACAAGGCCAAATTCCAGTCAGGCTCGGGCTCGGCGGATGGGCTCGCGTACTTTGACTCCCAATATAAGAAGATGACAGTGCGGGTCAAGACTCTCATTGCTGCTGGCGTAATCACAAGCTTCAGCTTCGACCTCCAGAATTCCAACTGCAACCAGTCGTCGCCGGCCGTGTGCGTGCGTGCCAGCCGCATCAGCACGGATTGCCTGACGTGCTCACTTGGACAGTGCGTGACGCTGTCGCGTCAATCCATGGACCGAGACTTTGTCTCCATTTTTGATTACGGCAGCAAGGGCAACCCCAACCACGGCAACTCTGCATACTACAACTCGGGAGCAGTGATCACGTATGCGGAGCAGCCTCCGCAGGCCGGTGACGCTGCACCTCTTGCGGTGTATGCTCCAGTGTGGGTCATCAGTAACATCACGCAGAGCTCCCCCTATCCTGGTTCGCTGACTAATACAATTTCCGCAACTATTGCTTCAAATGTGCCGATTGTGGCGGACTCGATCATCACCCTCTCTGGACTCACGGGCAGTAAGACGGTGTCTGATCCCAAGTACAACCTCTCGTCCCACAGTGCCGTGTTTGAAATGATGGCCCCGTGGTCGCAAACTGACGGCACGTTGAAAGTTAGGGTGGCATCCGACACTGTTGGTGGTGAGATCTATCACCTGTCGTTTACCCTGGAAAATCCTGATTGTCAGCAGTCAGCACCCGATGTGTACATTGCGTCGAGCCCCATTTGCTTCAGCAAGATCAAAATGACGAGTTTCGTGGCCAATATGTCCACGCCATCGCACCTCTCTGGAATTTTCAATGCTGAAGCCATCGAATCGTCGCCGCTCCTCATCCGCGCACCTTCATTCCTGGTAGCAGAGGTCTGGCAATCCAATCCTTTTGCTGCGGCCTTGAACACCATTGACCTTCAATTTTCGACCAACATCGACGTGGTAGCAAGCACCAGGTTGACTGTGTCTGGTTTGCCCGGGGCTGTCAATTACGAATCAACCTTGGATGTTGTAGAGACGGGAAGCAATATTCTCGCCAGTGCTGGTACCTGGAACAACCAGACTGGGACGCTCATAGTGGACTTTAGTGCCAAAAGTCGCGCTGGCACAGCATATAATTTCTCCTTTACCGTGCGGAACCCCAAGTGCTGCAACATGTCCATAGGCAATGTGCAAATTCACACGAGCGTAGAATGCTTTGAGGCAGTAGATGCTCGTGTTGTTACCAACAAAGGTCTACTGGCTAGCGCGGTATCCGAGGGCGAGGATGTCGAATCAACTCCCCTCAAGATTCGCTGCCCTCGCTGGCGACATGCAAGTATCGCGCAGAACTCAGACCTTCCGTGCGTCGACAACAAGCTAGACGCCTCGCTTACCCTCAATGTTCCGATCCCCGCAGGCGCACTGCTGACCTTGACTGGCCTCACGGACACTGGCACAGCGGATGGACAGCTGGCAATCACAAGCGTGCCCCCTGGCGTAATGACATCCGGCAACTTCTCGCAAGCTTCTGGAACCATCATAATTGCCTTTATGCTGGATGTTGCAGCGCTTGCCAACGTGACCGCCTCCTTTACCATCATCAACCCGCCCAGGATTGTGGCCAGCAAGCTTGGCACGGTAAAGATGCGACTTGATCAGATTTGCAAGCTGGATGCTGAGTACGTTCTTGCTCAAAGCAATGGTGGGGTCATTAAAGTGAAGCAAGCAACGTTTAGTGTGAAAAAGATTGGCCAGCGAACGTCGTGGCCGGGTGCCCACAACGTGATTACGATCACCCTGAATTCTGCTGTTCCTCTCTTTGGCACGACACCACACGTTCGGTGTGACACAAACATCACGATTTCGGGCTTCGATGGAGCCTGTGTGAACGGCGACAGCACGCGTGTAGAGGGCGTGAACGGAACGTACTCTGACCACCCAGTCTTGCAGAATCTGCCCCTCACTGGCCCGAATGCCAGTTTGTTCAACAATGTCACCTGGCATTCGGAAATGCAGGCAGTCATCATGCGTGTCGTGGGACCGCTAGGTGTCGAAGGGTTTGCTGCTGCCATATTCTCCTTTGCAGTAGTCAATCCCGTCGCCTCACAGCCGAGTCCACGAATCGAGGTGAAGTCTATGGGCATCCCCATTGAGCTGGTTGAAATGGAAAAGGATGGTTCTCAGCTGGAGGACAGTACCTATGATCACAACAGAGACGGCATTTGGAACGACAGCACTGTGCAGCATGTGGGCAGTCCCAACGGCGCTGTCTTCAACTCAACTATGAGGGCCGCAGAGCCTTTGCGGGTGATCTCTCCAGCCTTTGTAGTGAGACATATTGGACAAAGCACTCCGTACCCAGGAGGAAACAATTCCTTGTCCATCACTATATCCCCAAATGTGGATCTCAGTGTGGGGGCTGTTATTGTGATTTCGTCACTCATGTCGCTCGATGGTTCAAAGGGTGCGCAAACAGGAGCTCTGCACCTGATGGACGGCAACAATCACCCTAATGGCAAATCCACGACCGACGACACGCGCTACTTTGCGGCATACTCGGGAGGTACTTCTGGTGCAGGCCTGTGGGACGATTCCAGCCGTTCGCTGACTCTTTTTGTCGTGAGCAAACTCACTGCTGGAAGCTTCTACTCGTTTCAATTTATACTGAAAAATCCTCTTTGCGTGCAGCCTGGTCAGCCAGTCTGTATTCGAGCCCGCAACATCAACGTGGGCTGCAAAAACGGTGTCGTGATTGCACGCAGACTCATGGAACACGACTTGGTCACTGTCCCTTCTTCGGCCCTCAACGCGACACAGGGCCATGCCGCGCCCCTGCTCATTTTCCAGCCAGTCATCACACACGCTTCCATGATTCAATCATCACCGTGGCCTTCTTCCAACAACACATTGACAGTCACTCTGAGTACCAACGTGCCGCTTTTTAAACAGGCGTTCTCCCCCAAAATCACCATCACGAATCTGGTTGGGACAGTTACAACTCAGGCAAGCATCAAGGTCACGTGGACGAAATTGGGCGATAACAGCTCCACAATCTCAGCCTTGTTTGACGCGGCAAGCGGGGAGCTTGTTTTCAGCGTCCCCGAAGATACAGAGGCTGGGCAACAGTATGTAGCCAGCTTTGAGCTCAAGAACAAAAATTGCGAGCAGGATGCTCCCAACACAACAATTCAAATTTCAGGCGGTGAAGGAAATGACGTGTGCTTCCAGCCTCGTGATCTTTTGCAACTGACATCCGTGCACTGCAACCTGCCCACGCGTCCTCTCCAAATTATGGGAGGGCCATGTGCAGGCGGCGGTTCGACCTCTGCAATGTTCACCCTCAAGAATATTTCTCAAAGCACTCCGTATGGCGGATGCGACAACAAAATCACCGTCAAATTCACAAGCAACATTCCCCTGAGATATGCTGACAGTTCTGTCGTCGAACTCTTTATCAGTGCCGATCTAGCTGTTGGTCTGCTGCCAGGGGACGTGGTCTTGGAGGGAAATTCTGCTGGCCACTTCTTTGGAACGCGCGAGAGGACAAACGAGACTGCACGGGGCAGGTGGAGCCCCGACATGAGCCCTCCCAGACTCATGCTCAACGTGGCAAACGGCCAGGATCTAGAGGCATGCACGATGTACGAGATATCGTTCATAGTCGTCAATCCTATGACAGACAACGTGAAGGCATCACAGCCTGCAGATTCTCGTCTACTGCAAGCGGCAACGAATGTAGATATCTCCGCAAGGGGCACCATGGGAGTCACAATCGTACAGGTCACCATGAATGTCGACCAGGCGGCGGCCATGAATCTGCCGGGTACAATAAGCGAGGATTATGCGCCTCTGCAAGTTCTGAGACCGTACTTTCTGACGCAGGAAATCGGGCAGTCTAGCCCATTTCCAGGGGACCCTAAAAATGAAATCTCGGTCACGCTTGCAGCCAACACAAAGTTGCACACGGGCTCTGTTATCGCAATTCACAGGATCACTGGGGCAATCGCGGCTGACGGCAATATTCGTCTAAACGGAACGGATTCCAATCTTTTCAAGAGCATGTCAGGTGCAGTGGGCTTTGGCACCTGGAACGACTGCGACAAGGCCTTGTTTGTGACGCCTGTTGCAGATCTTGCTTGCGACGGCTCGAATTACACCTTCACTGTTGTTATCTATAACCCTGTTGAACCACAGTTGTGCGCAGAGGTTCTCCTCAATGCGACTCTTTTGGACAACCCTGCCGTGTTTCGGTCGGTCGCAGGACAGCCAAACAATGTTTCAATGACCCAGAGCAACGCAGACGAATTCGGATCCGTGCACGGAGGATATGACATGCTACGTGACACATGGTCGACGCCGGCTATCTATGGAGCCATGCCCGGCGATCGGTATCGATATCCACAAAAGAGCCCTACAAAGGAGCCCTATGTGAATACATATGGGAAGAACTTTGCATCAAAAATGCAGCCCTATGCATACTACCTAAGTGCATGAAAGAGGTACATCTACAAAAAAGCCCTACAAAAGAGCCCTATGTAAATACGTATGAAAAGAACCTTACATCCAAAATGCAGCCCCATGCATACTACCTAAGTGCACTCCCTCACGAACTAGGTCTAGAGCTTTGACAAAAAAGCCCTACAAAAGAGCCCTATGTAAATACGTATGAATAGAATCTTATTAAAAATGACCCTTTTTTGCATGCAATCGCATGCATGCGACCCAAGTGCACTCCCTGATAAAATTGGTATTGATATATACAAAAGAGCCCAACCAAAGAGCCCCTCAAAAATACGTATGGACAGAACCTTGTATCTGAAATGCAGCCCTGTGCATACTACCTAAGTGCACTCCCTCACAAAATAGGTCTAGACAAAAAAGCCCTACAAAAGAGCCCTATACAAATACATATGAAAGCCTAAGCCTTATATCAAAAATGCAGTCCTGTGCATAACACCTAACTGCACTCCCTCATGAAATTTTCAGTTGTCCTATGACCATTTGGCCGGCGGCCTTCCTCATCAAGAATGTGGGACAGAGCAGTGGTGCGTGTGTGTGTGTGTGTGTGTGTGTGTGTGTGTGCACGTGCACGTGCACGTGCATCCCCATATTTCAGTCAATATTATCCTCAGCTTTGATTTGGCCTGTGATCTCAGCTGAGATTTTGCCTGTTACTACTTTCTGACTCTGCAAGCGACGGATGGCAGCCCACCCCTGCGCCATCAACACAATCACGGTCACGATAGCTACGAACGTTCCAATGTACTCTACTGTTGCGTATCCGGGAAGGCCTGCTGTGACGACCAGGATCATCATCACACGCTTGCAAGGCGCCATACAAGATGACCTGAGCGCGACGGGATCCAAATCGATTTCTTTGAGCACCTCTCAGGGCTCAACCATCATTAACAACATGCGTTCCTACAATGACACGGCCTACTTCACCGACGAAGAGGGCACCGCAAACAGTGGCTTGTGGAAGCGCGGTCCGCCAGAGGCTAGCAACGAGCCCTCGCTGACCCTCTTGCCCAATCCTGCCGTGGCGAACTGCTGTGTGCCAGGCACTAACGAATTCTTTATAACGTTCAGCTTTACCCTCTACAACCCTGCCGAACCGCAGACGCCCAACAATGCCGTGAGTATCATGGCCACCGGTATCCCCATAATACAGTCAGCCATGCGCGAGGACATTTCACCTCGACAGCCCATGCATATCTTGAAGCCCGAATTCAAGACCAGCATTATTGCTCAGTCAGACGGCGCCCCTTGCGCCCTCAACGACATCACCGTGTCACTTCAAGTGAATGTCAATCTATATGCACGCTGCAAGCCCGTCATTGTTCTGAGTGGACTCTCCGGCCTGAAGGAATCTATGTTCAGCAACCTCACGACCAAGACTGTTAACAGTTTCCACCGCCACGAGATTGGAATCTCAGCTGTGGGAGCGGGGAACTCGGGCAATGCGCCGGCAAACCTCAACTCAGTGGCCAGCTGGTCCAATGAGACGCAGGAAAGGTCTGTCTTGGTCATTAATGTCACAGCAGACGAGGTCACCACCTCCACTATTCTGACGTTTCAATTCCGCGTTCGCAATGGACCTCTCCCGTTTGTTTCACTCACGTCACCCGTTGCCGTCATCCAAGGCATTGGAATGTTCAATTCTACGATGATACGCCCTGCTGAGCCCAAATCTCGACCCCTCACCATTGCAAAGGTTGGGTTTGAGATTGCAAGTATGGGCCAACAAACCCCGTGAGTGTGTGTGTGTGCGTGTGTGTGCGTGTGTGCGTGTGTGCGTGTGCCTGTGTGTGTGCCTGTGTGTGTGTGCATGCATGCGTGTGTGAATGTGCGTGAATGCGGGTGCGTGCGTGCGTGCGTGCGTGCGTGCGTGCGTGCGTGCGTGCGTGTGTGTGTGTGTGTGTGCATATTTGGTGTGTGCAACAAAACAAAATACCAGAGCCTGACACGCCCAAATGATATGCCAGAGCCAATACGTCTGCAGACGCGGACACACAAGCACGCACATGCTCACACAAACACACACACACACACACACACACACACACACACACACACACACAAGCACTAGCACATGTACAGAGAAACAGAGAGAGAGTAAGAGTGAGAGACACTCACACAGGGAGAGAGAGAGAAAGAGAGAGAGAGAGAGAGGAAAAACAATGAGACACATACACAAGCACAATCAATCACAAATACTCACGCACACACACACACACACACTCACTCACTTTTCGTTCAAATATTCAGGTTTCCGGCTGCTTTGAACACTTTGTCAGTGACCCTAAAACTCGACGAAGATCTGTCGTCTGAGGCGTCGTGTGCGGTCAAGATTGTGATTTCTGGCCTCGATGGTGCCTGCGTTGTTGACACAGACAATGTGCTTACAATATCAGGACCAGCCAGCGCGAATTTTACAGAATCTCCTACGTCAACCCTGGCTGGGCAGGCAAAATGGGATCCCGACTCGGATTCGGTGATTCTGTACTTGTCGACATCTGGTGGCGGTTTGACAGCATTGACACCCTACACTTTTTCTTTCGCAGTCCGCAATCCGTCTGCTGGACAAGAGTCTCCGGCCATCAGTATTGAGGTTAGATCGAGGGGATGGATGCAACCCAACCCATTCAGCCATTCAGATGCATGCACATTCACTGCCCATTCTGCCCATTCATTCTTCCCCTCTTCACCCCTCTTCCCTCTCTTTCTGTCCTTCTTCCCCCTTTCTTCCCGCTTTTCTCTCCAACAACAGTTAAAACAAGATTTAACTGTAAAAATTTGCCAGGTTACGGGTATTCCAATAGCAAAACAGGCGATCGCAAAGAACCCTGCTGGTTTACCGCCACAAGGTAGTCATGTACATACATCAATCACAGTTTATGCATGTGTCACTCCATATACGAATTGATCATGCCGCAAGTACAGGTAGGTCACTGTATTGTAGATGCATGGGCAGATTTTTTCCTAATAATCCACTTGATCTTTTTGTGCTGGTAGCTTGGCTTGCAATTGGAGGAGTGTAGAAAAGCTGACCCATTCTTATTTGTTGCCACAGATGTGTTCGGAGGTACTGCTGTGGAAGGCGAGCCGCTTTATGTGCGCGGGCTCACAGCCGCGTCTGGATTCTTGAAAAAGAACATCGGACAGTCGAGTGCTGATGCTGGAGCTCAAAATCAGATTTCAATCACGATACAAGTAAACGTTCCGCTGACAGCGAATTCACCGCAGTCTGTTATTACCATTTCGGGACTGCTGGGCAGCCACGCAACGCATGGGCAGATAGACCTTACTGTCGTCACCCTGGCCACTTCAGGTGAATTCAGTGGCACGTGGCACGACACTGATAAAACCTTGATAATCAATGTCAATGAAGACACGCAGCCTGGCAAGGATTACAGGATCTCCTTCTCGCTGACAAATGACAAGAGGGCACAGACAAGTCCTACTATCATGATACAGACGAGTGGCATTGTTATCCAAGCTACAGAGATGATATCAGACGTCGGAAAGCTGGACACCTTGGACGATGACGGCATTCCCATCAAAACTCCGACAGGAGCAAAGTCTCCCATGTTCATTTTGGCGCCTAAGCTTATCAAGCGGTATGCGCACCAGGCAGGTGGCAGCGCTTGGCCTGCGCAGGAGAATCTTTTAACACTCTCCTTCATGCCGACTGTGGATATTGACCCGATCGCTGGCGCTACAGTGTCGCTGATGATCACTGGACTGAAGGGTATCGACAAGGCTTCTGGAGTTGTCACCTTGGCTGGTGCCAGTGCCAACAAATTTTCAGATTGTCGCAGGTACGACGCCAATGAGTGCACAAGTGCCCGCGCCGTGTGGGACCAGCTAGGCAGAAAGCTGACCATGAATGTGATTGCTGCGATTGCTGCTTCCGTGGAAGTTACCGTTACGTTTGCGTTCAACAACACCAAAAAGGGTCAAGACTCACCAGAGCTGAGCATTGAACTCGTCACAGATGTGGATTCGTTGGCCAGAAAAGGCTTGACATTGATAGAGTATAACCGCACTGCGCCGGCTCTGAGCTTGGCAAATACTGTAGCACTTGCAGATACTCGCTTTACTGAGTTTTCGAAGGTGTCGACCAAGAAGGTGATTGGGCTTCTGCCTAAAATAAACCTCACCAACGACCGAGACTACTTGTCCAAGAACACACAGCTGGGTGCTGTGTACGAAGGCTATCTGTTGATTGATCAAGCAGGAGATTACCTCTTTGCAAACGTTGGTAATGATTACGTTGACATTGCTGTAGACGGAAAGGTAGTTTCGTGGCGGTCTTCGCCTGGCAACACCAAACTGTTGATGAATACAGCAGAGTCAACTGGTGTCACGCAACAGCCAACTCGTCTTTTCCTTACCAAGGGCAAGCACACCTTCCGAGCAAGAATGATCCAGGGCACGGGAGACCTAGAATTGAGTGCCTATTGGCAAACTCCCGCCTCGCCTGATCTCTTTGAACTTATTCCAAACGACCGGTTTGAAGTGAGGGTAGAGCCGTTACAGCTTGCTCCCCAGATCTTTGGTGTCGAAGCTTCAAAGAAGAATACCGATGATGTGCCCCTTCTTATCTATCGGTCTGCTATCTTTACCACAAAGAAAATCGGGCAGAGCTTAACCAGGGGTCCAACTCCAGGTGCCACCAATACTATCACGGTCACGATCCGCCCTCAATTTGAGCTGACGGGTGCCAAGAAATCGAGTATCACGATATCCGGGCTCGTTGGATCCATGACTCCAGATGCGACTCTGGCCCTACTAGATGCTGACGCTCTCTTCAACTCGACTGCCCGATGGAATGCTAAAAAAGCGTCTTTGATCCTTTCAGTAGCACCTGGGCAAGCGGTGCCAGCGGATGCGGACACTATTTTCAAGTTTGATTTGAGCAACCCAACTCTGCCTCAATCAGGAGCATCATTGGTTCAAATCTCAGCTGATGGTGATGTTCCAATCTCTGCCTCCGCCATGGTCTTGGCAACCGGGAATGCTGTGCCCCTCAAGGTGCTTGCAGCAACTTTTGTGGAGGCCGCCATTGGTCAAACGTCTTCAAGTCCAAACACCGAAAACACCATCACTGTAACAATTCAGCCGAGCGTGATCCTAAGTAGGGGGAGGCGTTCTACTATTACGATCCATGGCATCACAGGAAGTATCACCGAGAGCACGAATGCCATGCCCATCATTGTTGCTTCTGGAAACGTTCCCCCCTTCACTGCGCCATTTGCAGACTTGAAATTGAGCTTCGGCCCCGGGTGCGAGCTGGCAAATAACAAAGTGCTCATTCTCGACTCCTCCCGCACCAACTTCAAAGGATCGGAACTGTACCTCACTGAGGGCAGCTGCAAAGGCAACAAGACAGTCGTCACAAGCTACAATGTGTCAACACGGTGTGCCACTCTGGAGTCAAGTCTCTGCAATACCATAGGCGCAGTCAGGTCAGTGCATGTGAACAGAGGTGGCAGTGGCTATAAATCTGGAACGATTTCCAGTGCCCCAGGCGCTGCAGGCAGCGGCCTCGACGGAAACTGCACTGTTGATGAAATGGGCAGAATCGAAAGCGTTGTTTTATTCAACGGCGGCAGTGGATACGCCAACGGCACCGAGATCTTCTGTCCTTCTGCGTGTGACAGTACCACGTGTGGTGTTCAGAGCAAGTCGGGGGGAGGGGGAATGGCAATTGCAACTGTCTCTCAAGATCTTGCTGCTGCCGCTTCTGCCTCCTGGGACCAGCTTACAGGAAAATTGGAAATGCGTGTACGCGGCGAGCTCAAAACAACAGATCCCATCGTCATGTCTTTCAAGGTCCAAAATGGGATGACACCGCAAAGTTCCCGGGACGTATATGTGATGGCAGGAGGCGGCTCTCCCGTGGGCTCGACTAAACTGAATGGCACTGCCATGGCAATCTCTGGCCTCGATACCACAGTCACTGGTCTCTGCACCTGCGCACCCAGCGCTGGCTCCAGCTCTTGCACCTGCTCGACAATCATGACTGACATTCCGACAGGCCGTGATGTCTATGTGCTCAAAGCTGAGTATCAGTGCAACGGTGGAGCTACATTGGTTGTCAAGGTGGCAACCAATCAGACCGCTGTTACACAGCCACCCTCTACCTGTAAGGACTCCTGCCAAACTTATCATGAGCTGTTCTCTTGGAACAATGTTGCACAACAGGTGAATGCTCTCGGCACTGGATCGCTTCCGCTCGAAGTTGAAGCAAGTGGTGTTGCTGCTGATTACTGCGGTGCTGGGCACAACCTGAAAGTTGTCTTCACGCTTATATATTAGTTGTTGACTGGTACCATTTCTGATGCTGCTCACAAATAAACCTGCCAACATGGGTCATAGCAGATTCCTGTAAAACAAAAGTTGCTGATAAGTAAATCTTTTGAACTTAAACCTTGTGCACATAAGCGTTTGTGTAACTCTGAATCTTACTCTTTTTTTCGTGCGTGTTCCATCTGCCCGTCCAGCTTCTTGTTGAGAATCTGTCTAACGGTCTTCCAATCTATTTTGCTGCGTGGTAGCCCTTGACCTTAGGATGCTGCATGAAAGCAGCCAGGCTAGAGTGTCTGTCTGCAGATCTATTTTGATTGATCTATGCATCTTTGGAACCATTTAGCGAATCATTTAGCGTGCCGGTGCCGGTGCCGGTGCCGGTGCCGGTGCGTTTGCGTGTGTGCATGTATGCGTGCACGCGTGTGTGCGTGCATGTATGTGGGCGTGTATGCGTAAGTGCGTAAGTGCGTAAATGCGTGCGTGAAAGATGAGGTGTGCGTGTGCATGTGCAGGTGTGCGTGTGCATGTGCGCGTGTGCGTGCGCGTGCGTTTGCAGGTGCATGTACGGGTGCGGGTGCGGGTGCAGGTGCAGGTGCTTGCGCGTATGCGTGTGCTTACGTGAGTAGCACAAGTGTCTCACGCATGTCTCTCACCATGCCGATTTCGAGATCAGAGATGGGATCGGCTATTGTGTAGCCAGATCCGTTTCGGTTCTCTCAGACTGTTTCCTCTCTCGACTTCCCACGGAATCAAGAGATGGTTGGTTCCCTCATTCGTAAACATCAGAGCGTGGTGAACGGTAGGTATACATCCCTTCAACATTAAGACCACATTTCAGTTATGTACGTGTACGTGTATGTCCGTGCGTGAGTATGTGTGTGTGTGCATGTGCTTGTGTGTTCGTGTGTGTGTGTACGTGTGTGTGTGTGAACGTGTATGTGTGCGTGTGCATGCGTGTGCGTGTGCGTGTGTGCGTGTGTGTGTGTGTGTGTGTGTGTGTGTGTGTGTGTGTGTGTGTGTGTGTGTGTGTGCGTGTGTGTGTGTGTGTGTGTATGTGTGTGTGTGTGTGTGTGTGTGTGTGTGTGTGTGTGTGTGTGTGTGTGTGTGTGTGCGTGCGTGCGTGTGTGCGCGTGT
>Ga0136559_1000588_pt1 | contig 12361 bp, 6 predicted proteins | sample AntRauMeHopE1496_FD_104633 | JGI IMG/M metagenome (GOLD analysis project Ga0136559, IMG submission 104633) | Saline lake microbial communities from Rauer Islands, Antarctica - Metagenome Hop E1 #496 | ecosystem: Environmental > Aquatic > Non-marine Saline and Alkaline > Saline | place... | reverse complement strand
ATTATTTCTCCAAGAAATAGAAGTAGAATTTTTAGAAGAACGCCACCTCCTCCGCAACCATCAACGCCAAGAACTCCTCGAACTGGTGGGAATACTAATCCAACTCCGAGAACTCCGCGTTAAGTTATAATCCGATAGAATTTACAATAGGCTCAAGTTTTTTGAGCCTATTTTTTTTATGTATATAAAATGCAACTACATCAAAAAATAGTAAAAAAGCTCCCTGCATAATAAGCGAATTTCCAAAGCCGCGCTGCATAGCTGCATTTTCCAAACCAAGACTAGATCGATAATTCAAGAATGCCCCTGCACCAATATAAGAAATGTCTAACGCAGAGTTAACTAAGAATATCTTTTCAGTTTTGTGCTGCTCTTTAATAGTTTCGGATAGATTAAATACTTTTTTCTTGTCTGACCGATAGCGCAAGAGTCCACCCGCTGCAAGTGAGAAGTTAACGGTATTCCACAAAACATTCATCTGATGAAAATGGCTAGAAGTTCCTTCTGTGGTGAAGCTTCCAATTGCTCCAGTACTTAGATTTAAGATTGACCACCCTCCTAAAGTAAGCATGAGACGATTGTTTTTCTTAAATCTTTCTTTATTAAATAGGTCTAGTTCGTTTTGAATTTGACCTGATAATGGTAAAGAAATCACTAAAATAATGAGGACAACTGCAAGTCTGCGAAGTTTATAGTTTTTTATCATATTCAATGTTTTGTTTAAAAAAGTCATCTAAATGATCAAATTAGTTTTTTTTCTTTACAACTGTGTTGTTTTAATTATTTTTTCTTAAACTTACAGACATGAATGCTAAAAATTCATATCTTATTTTTACATATTTCTTAAATGAAATGTAGCTATGGCTAGATAAACCTAGTCAATCCTCTCCCTACTTCTACAATTTTGCTATGTAAAACTTTTAAAACTTTTAAAATGTTAAAAAAACTATGTTTACTTGCCTTTGTCTGTGTTGGTTTGTCCACCGCACAGGCACAATCTGTCTATGAATGGTACCAAGACGGTATCGTTATATTTCAGATGAAAACAGATGCTGGAGTCAAAATCCCTTCTCGAAATAAAGAAGTTGATATGAGCCGCGTTGATTTTATTTCAAAAATAAAAGATAAGTACGGTATTTACGAGATGACGCAAAAACATCCCAATGATCCAGATTTATTGCTTCGTCACACCTATGAGGTGAAGTTTGATAATTGGAAAGATGTAGAAATGTTGATTCGAGACATTAACAGTAATAATAATGTAGAATATGCAGAGAAGAAAGAATTGCACAAGCATTTTCTAACTCCCAATGACCTAGGTGCTAATTCCGCTAACGGAACTGGAATGTGGCATTTATATCGCATTAGTGCACTGCAAGCATGGGATTTGTCTACAGGTGATCCAAATATTGTAGTAGCTGTAACTGATGATGCTATTCTAACAACACATCAAGATTTACAAAATAAATTAGTTCAAGGGTATGATGCGCCAACTGGTGGAACAAATCCTAACCCTTGTGGCTCCAACAACGGTAATCATGGAACACATGTTTCAGGAACGGTAGGGGCTGAATCAAATAATGGTATTGGTGTCGCTTCTATAGGATTTAACGTGAGTATCATGCCGATTAAAATTGGAAACTGTTCAGGTGCTTTAACGCATGGTTATGAAGGTATTAATTATGCTGCGAATAATGGAGCCGATGTTGTTAATATGTCTTGGGGTGGCGGTGGCTTCTCCAACTATGGTCAAAATATTTGTAATGCAGCCTTCAATGCAGGAACTATATTAATTGCTGCTGCGGGTAACAATAACTCTAGTCAGCAATTTTATCCTGCTGCTTTCAATAATGTGATTTCTGTTGCGTCGACTACAACCAATGACGCGAAATCAAATTTCTCTCAATTCGGAACTTGGATTGATATTTCTGCTCCAGGATCTGCGATCAGAAGTACGTATGCTACTTCGCCTACTGCTTATAGTCGTATTCAAGGTACATCAATGGCTTCCCCAAACGTAGCTGGGCTTGTTGGATTGATGAAATCGTATGTTCCAACTGCTTCTAATGCCGATTTAATAAGTTGTTTACTAAGTACTACAGATAATATTGATGGTGTGAATCCTTCATTTATTGGTCAACTTGGTTCTGGAAGAATCAATGCTCTTGAAGCACTGGAATGCATAGGCTTGTTTAATGTGGCACTTGATGCTGGAATAGTTGAGATCAATTCTCCAGGATCAATTGTTTGTGGTAACTCATTTGCCCCACAGGTTACTTTACGTAATTTTGGTACTAATACCTTAAACAGTGTTGCTATTAATTATGAGTGGAATGGAACGCCAGCTGTTTTTAACTGGACAGGAACCTTACCTCAAAGTCAAACAGTTGTGATAACGTTACCTACTCAGGTTGCTCCAAATGGAAACTATACGTTTTCTGCTTCTAGTTCGAACCCGAATGGAAGTGCCGATCAAAACCCATCAAATGATGAGTCTCAAATTAGTTTTAGTGTAGATGAAAATGGACAAACGTTGGATTTATCTCTTGATCTTGATTGTTTTGGATCTGAAACCTCTTGGGAAATAACCAACGATTTAGGAAATGTTGTGTTATCAGGTGATGATTATACGGATATAGCAGGAGGTGGTAACATCGCAGAATCTTTTTGTTTGCCAATAGGATGTTATACTTTTACGATTAATGATACGTACGGTGACGGAATGTTCGGTAGCCAATGGCAAAGTTGTGCTGTAAACGGTGATTATTCCATTACGGATGAAGATGGAAATATTTTGGTAGAAATGACTGCCGCAAATGGTGACTTTGGTTTTAGTACGGAACATCAATTTTGTGTAGTAGCTCCAAATAACATGAATGATAGCGGAATATCTGCAATTATTTCTCCGAGCGGAATTATTTGTACAACGAATATAATACCAGTAGTGGAAATTAGAAATTATGGAAATAATCCACTTACAAGTGCGACGATTAATTATCAAACTACAGGTGGGGTGTTAACATTTGCATGGACTGGAAATTTAGCTACAGGTCAGGCTGAGAGTGTTACTTTACCGGCTATTACAGCTGCAAGTGGGTTAGTTAATTTTGATGCATTTACTTCGAATCCAAATGGACAGCCGGACGATGATACATCGAACGATGAAAATTCGGTAAGTTTAAATGTGTACAATTCAATTGCGACATTGCCATTTGTAGAGGATTTCGAAACGAATGTTTTTGCAACAGGTGAGTGGTCAATAGAAAACCCTGATACTGATGCTACGTGGGAGTTGGCAACTGTGGCAGGAATAACACCGGGTAATACGGCTGCTAAAATTGATTTCTTTAATTACGCTATTGCTGCTCAAAGAGATGGAATGATTTCACCAAGAATTAGCCTTGCTGGTTATTCGACAGCTGAAATGACATTTGATCACGCTTATCGTCGATTTAATCAAAATGCAGCGGATTCATTAGTGATTTATGTTTCTAGTGATTGTGGTGTAACTTGGGATAGAGTTTTTGAAGGAGCTGAAGACGGTACTGGTTCTTTCGCAACTCAAAGTACTAACACGGTAGCTTTCACTCCATCAATAGCAGATGACTGGTGTTTTTCTGGTGGGATAGGAGCGGAATGCTTTACAATTGATTTAACACCTTATGTAGGTCAAGAAGTATTTGTGAAGTTTGAATCTTATAATGCTGGAACTATTGGAAATAACTTGTTTATTGACAACATTAATATAGACGGAGTGCCAAACGCTGCTCCTCCTATTCCTAACTTCAGTTCAAACACTACCACTATTTGCGAAAATGGAACGGTGGAGTTCACTGATTTGTCTACAGCAAATATCACAAGTTGGTCTTGGTCATTCCCTGGAGGTGTTCCAGCGGTTTCAACGGATCAAAATCCAGTGGTAACTTATCCTACTTCTGGAACCTATAATGTGGAGCTCTCAGTAACAAATAGTTTCGGTACAGAGACTATTCTGTCAACGAATGAAATTGACGTGAATACACTACCAACGTTGGTTGTTTCTGCAACTAGTATTGAGATTTGCCAAGGTGCTTCCACTCAATTGTCTGCGAGTGGCGCTAACTCCTATACATGGGACAATGGATTAGGTTCTGGAGCAAATAAAACTGTTTCACCAACTACTACAACAACGTATGTTGTAACTGGGTCCAATGGATTAGGTTGCGAGGTTTCAGAGTCCATTACTGTTAACGTGGTTGCGAGCCCAACAGTAACAGCTGCTGCTAACCAAACAATTGTTTGTTCGGGAGATCTGGTTGAATTGTCTGCAAGTGGCGCTTCAAGCTACACTTGGAATAATGGACTTGGTGCAGGTGCGACTCAGAATGTTTCTCCTACTACAACAACTATTTATACTGTAACAGGTGTTAATGGTGCTAGTTGTTCCAATACTGCTTCTGTTACGGTAACGGTAAACGACTTTCCAGTAGTAACCGTGAACGCTTCGAGTTTGACGATCTGTGAAGGTACAACAGTTGCTCTTGCGGCAAGTGGTGCAAATACATACACATGGACGCCAACAGCGGGATTAAGTGCTGGTAGTGGAGCAGCTATTAATGCAACTCCATCAACAACAACTACCTACACGGTTGAAGGGTCGAATAATTGTGGGGTGGATACAGAAACGGTAACAATTTTTGTTAATCCGAATCCAGCTACTCCAGTAATTAGTCAAACTGGAAATGATCTTTCTGTGAGTTTGCAAGCTGGTCAAACTGCATCCTGGTTCTTGAATGGTACATTCATAGGAAACGGTCCAGTTATCACTATGACAGCAAATGGATTGTATGAAGTAGTTGTTACTAATAGTACAGACTGTTCTGCTTCCGAAAGTGGTAATTTTGAAATGGATACAGCTTCCATTGATGAGTTTGATGCCGCTTCTGATATAGTGATATATCCGAATCCAACAGATGGGAACTTCACGGTTTCTATGAGCGGAATTGCAGAAGTGAACGTATGGTTGACGGATGCGATTGGACGTAGATTGACTGAGACGAAGACGCTTTCTGGAGCTTCTTCAGAAATCATATATGATATTTCTGCTTTCGACTCAGGGATTTATATGATTGTATTTGAATCTGCGCAGGGTGCGTTTACAAGAAAAGTAACTTTGAGATAATTTTTTAGTTAAGTTGTGAAAGGGAATCACTTTTGTGATTCCCTTTTTTTATTTTTGTAGCCTAAGACATATTATATGCTCAAAAGAAGAAAATTCTGGAAACGTTTTGTGGTTGTACTGTTTGTTGTGCCCGTATTGCTTTTTAGTCTTGTAATAGCAATTGTTTACTGGAAACAAGATGCGATCGTTCAAAGCGTGCTAGAAAGCGCGAATGAAGATTTTTATGGATCGGTAGAGATTGAAGGTTCTCACATTGCGCCTTTTGAAAACTTCCCCTATATTTCAATTGATTTGGAGCATTTGCGCGTTTTTGATACAAAGGAAAAGACAAATTCTCCAGTTATTGATATAGACCATGTTTACTTAGGTTTCGATTTATTAACGTTAATCAGCGGTGCGTTCGATGTGAAATCGCTGAAACTGTCTACTGGTGTCATTGATGTTTTTGCCTACGAAGATGGTGAATTGAATATCGAAAGGGCATTCAAATCCGACAAACCTTCCGAAGAGCTGGAAGAAGATTTTGACTTTGCGCTCAAAAAACTGATTATCGAGAATGTCGATATCGCCAAAACTAACGCAGCAGGATTAAAGATTGATAGTTATTTTAACGATGCAGAAATAGGTTTTAGCTCAAAAGAAGAGCATTTGTTCTTTTCATTAGATGGGGATTTTGATTTATCTATTATTGAAAATGGCGATACGAGCTTTATTCACGACAAACACTTTGAAGTGGATGCGGAACTGGATTATTTTAAAAAAACGGAATTACTGGATATTGAAAGAGGGTTGATTAGCATTGCTGGTGCTGAATTTGATTTAGAAGGCGAAATTGATGTGTTTAACGATGTAGATCTTGATCTTAAGCTATCGGGAAAAAAACCTGATTTTAGTTTGTTCATCGCTCTTGCTCCAGATGATTTGATTCCTGTACTCGAACTTTTTGAAAATCGTGGTGATGTATTTTTCTTAGCGACAGTGGCAGGTAAATCAGCAAACGGCCATATTCCCAAAATTGATGCTGAGTTTGGGTGTGATAATGGATTTTTTAAAAATCCTGAAACGAATAAGTCACTCGATGATTTATTTTTTCGTGGAGCTTTTACCACAGGTGATAATCCATCCTTGGAAACTATGAAGTTTTCGATGTCTGACTTTTCGGCTAAACCTGAAACTGGTCAGTTCGATATTAGCTTGTCTGTGGAAAATTTTGTTTCTCCAGATATCGAATTGAAGTTAACGACCTTATTTGACCTCGATTATCTTGCAAAATTCCTCAACGTGGAGTCACTTCGTGAGCTAAAAGGTATGGTGGAATTGAAAATGAATTTCCACGATATTATTGACCTGAAAAATCCAGAGAAAAGTATTGAAAAGCTAAATGAGTCCTATTATACCGAACTCAATGTGACCGACTTGAGCTTTATTATTCCCGGTTATAAGCAGCGAATAGATGAAATTGATGTAGAACTCAAAATGGACGGTCATAAAGCCAACTTAAATCAGTTGTTTGTTCGTGTTGGAAATACAGATATATCGATAAATGGTTCGATTGATGATCTGCCTGCTATTATTCATCATACTTCTATTCCGGTAGCAACGGATTTACATTTTAGGTCTAAAGTGATTGACTTAAACCAACTGACGGGGGCGAAAGGGGATAAAGTAGTGAATGAACAAATTAAAAACTTAAGTTTAGACCTTAAATTTGAAAGTAGTGCACGGGCGATAACTGAATCGCCTTATTTGCCTGTTGGTGAGTTTTTTGTAGAGAATCTTTATGCCGATTTCACACATTATCCTCATTCATTGCATGATTTTCATGCGGATATTTACATCGATACAACCGATATTAGCGTTGTCGATTTTACAGGAATGATTGATGATACAGACTTTCGTTTCACGGGTGGAGTCAATAAGTACCCCTTGTTTTTTCAAGAAAAATTGGATGGAGAAGCCGAAATGGAGTTTGATTTAATTTCAAATTTGTTTCAAATTGAAGATGTACTCTCTTTTGGTGGAGAAAAAAGTCTCCCTGAAGATTATCGCCAAGAGGAATTTAAAAACTTGAAATTGCATGGGAAAACACAAATTCATTTCAAAGATGAAAAATTTCATGCTATTGATTTAGAGTTAACCGAGTTTACGGGTAAAATGAAAATTCACCCTATGAAGTTGGATCGCTTTGGTGGGCGCGTGCATTATGAAGACAATCATTTAACCGTTCAGGACTTCAAAGGTGCGATTGGGAGGTCAGATGTACTGATGGATTTAGATCTATACTTTGGAGAGTTGAAGGAAAATCAAAAGAAACAGAATCGATTAGATTTTTCATCCAAGAATTTAGACTTTGATCAGTTATTTGCTTACGAAACTAAAGAAACTAAAAAGTCTGGAGAGGCAGTAAATCATGATAGTGTCTTTAGTATTTTTGATATCCCATTTCCCAACATGGAATACGAGGTAAATATTAAACGTATGAATTATCATAACTACCTGATTTCAAACATTAATGCATCTCTTCGAACAACAAAAGACCACTTTTTGTACATTGACACCTTGCAAATGGATCTCGCAGGCGGACACATGGATATTGGTGGGTATTTTAATGGCTCCGATCGAAACAATATTTATTTTAATCCAACAGTAGGAATGAAAAATATTAATTTAGATAAGCTCATGTTTAAGTTTGAAAACTTTGGGCAAGATCACGTCGTTTCTGATAATCTGCACGGTAACATATCCGGAAAACTATGGGGTAAAATACACATGCACGCAGATTTAGTACCTAGTATTGATGACTCAGAAATACACATGGATCTCAATATTACCGGGGGTAGTATTGAGAATTATGGTCCGTTGGAAGCTTTGTCTGGGTTCTTTGAAGATGAGAAATTGCATAAAGTGATTTTTGATACGCTCCAGAATCATATTGATATGACGAATGGCACAATGACTATACCGAATATGGTCATTAATACCAATCTTGGCTTTGTTGAAATATCTGGTAAACAAGATATGGACTTTAACATGGAGTATTACTTAAAAGTCCCCATTAAAATGATCACCTCCGCTGGATCTAACAAATTGTTTGGCAAGAAGAAAGAAGAAGTCAACCCTGAAGAGTTGTTCGAATATGATCCCGATAAAAAGTACCGCTATGTAAATATCAAAATTACAGGCGATGCAGAAGATTATAAGATAACTCTTGGAAAGGATAAGAATAAAAAGAAGTAATTCCTGTTTGTAAAAAGGATGGAATATAATTGTTATTTTTATGAGGTATGTCGGTTGCACCGTATAGAAATAGCACGTTATTAAACTAAATGTATGAAATATTCTGTTCTATTTTTTATTTCTTTCTGTATCCATTTTTCTTACGCACAAATTGATGGTATTTCACGTGTCCAAATGGATACAACGATGGAGTTTTCAGGATTTGATATGTTAGACAGCATCGTACAAGACAAGCGCATCGTTTTTACGGGAGAGAATCATACTTTCAATATAAGTAATAACGTTTTAAAGTTTAATTTGATACTATACCTTTATGATAAAGGCTTTCGGTATTTTGTGTTAGAATTTGGTCAAGGTGTAGGGTATTTGGCGAATGAATTTGTGACAGATGGAGACGAAGATGCGATGGACATATTGAATGCTGGAAAATCGAAATGGACGCCAAATTATTTAAGTGATTTACTTTTTCCACTTCGAGAATTTAATAAGGGAAAAAACTACGAAGATCAAGTGAAGATCGTAGGAGCTGATTTAACGAGGTACCCTATGTTTTCTCTTCGTGCGATGGCAAGTATTATTCAAAAATCAAACTGCGAGGAAGAATTACCAATTTTTTACGAAGACATTAACGTGGTGGCTTCCGCTAGACCTTCAAATGATCGTTTAGGTTTTTCTGGACGAGCGCAAAATTTAGAAGACTTTGATATTAAGGCAGGCTTTAAATCGTATCAAAATCGTCTGTTTGAACTCTCTGTGAGAAACTTGATTTCAGATTTTTATAAGGATACTTTGAAGTTTGAACTTGCATTGGGTGAAGGTTATCAAGATTTTAAATTCTTGCTAGATGAGCTTAAAACAACCCTTGATTGGTACAAACGGGAGAATATAGTTATTCAATCTCATGTAGAGCGAGAGCGTCATTTGGAAAAAAGAATCCTACAGATTTTTGAGAATGACTCTTTAGCGAAAGTGGCTGGGCAATTCGGCAGGTGTCATATAAGGGTAGAAGATTTTAACCAAGATTGTTACGCGTTTGATATGATTTCTGTTTCCGAACGGCTTCAGAAAAAGGAAGAACTCAAAGATAAAATGCTCTTAATTCCTGTGTTCTATGATTACTATAAATTCGAAGTGAAATTTAATAAAGAATCTTCTATCTACCCATTAAAAAAATTGATTCATCCGGATGCTATGTTTTTATATGATACATCAAATGAGTGGTTTTCGTTTGATAAAGAGATCGATGTTCCGCAATTCGTACTTATCAACACCTTCAGTCCATACATTGGAAGTGATCAAATGGAATTTGCTCAAAATAATACTTCTACCTATAGAGGTGTTGCAGAAGAAGGCCATTCCACCCTTTCCGCACAACCGCATTTTTTCGACGTGAAAGTCAATAATGATTTAGGTGTGGATTTGTTAGATGAGCAACAATTATTCTTTGGATATAACTTTACAAGTGTTTTATCACGCGGCGGTCGGTATGGGTTAGGTACTTCTTTTATTATTCCTAGAGAGATAAGCAATGATTCAGTGACTTGGCGTTATACTAATTGGAATATTTCAGTTGGATTAGGGTATAGCTGGCTGTATAAATCGTGGATTTCTCTTTATTCTGATGTGATTACGAATATAGGATTTGCAAAAATAAGGGAAGACAGAGGTGTCTTGAATTCTGGTTTTACATACGATTTTGAGAAGAATCGTGTGAATTATAGAAATCCCTATCTCACATTTAATGGGGTGACAGGTATTCAATTCAAATTTAAGTTTGTTTCACTTTTTGGAGAAATCGGGTACGGTTTCGATGTGACGAATGCGAAATGGAGAAACAGAGGAATACTTTCTAATTCAACGGGTCAAAAGTTTGATCGTCTTTTCTATCGCGTTGGAATTTCAATCTATACGCGGAGCAGAACTGCTGAGCGATTAATAGAATAAAAAAAAGCGCAAACATAGTTGTTTGCGCTTTCATATAAAGAGTTTTATGATATTAAGCAGGAATCAAATGAGTTTGATCTCCATCTTCATCTTCAAACCAGAATTCAGAATTCGTCAAACGAACAATTTTACTTTCACTAACATCAGTTTGACCGAAGAAAGAAAGTGTCATTTCAAAGTATTCTTTGTCTTTTGTAAACTGCCAAGTTCCTGATAGCGTAAAAGATTGTCCACCATCAGTAGAATTCAAAGTGAAAGTACCGTCTTTCTCAATTATCCAAGTAGAGTTGTCATCAGCATCAGCATTAACAGTTGTTCCATTGGCAAAAACAAATTTTTCAGCTTTCCATTCTCCTGCAATTCGTGCAGTTTTAGTTCTTAAAGAAAATCCTGGACCTTCTTCATATTTGCCACAAGATGTTCCTAAAGCAAATACTACTGCTAATAAAGCAAACGAAAACAATTTTAAATTTTTCATAATTTTTTATTTTTAATTTGCACAAATGTAAACCATTATTCGATAGGTTGAAAAAATTAGTTATTATTTAACATCCTTGGAGAATCATTTTGCCAATTTTAAGTGGATTGAAAACGAAAGGTTTATTGTTTTTTTGCACGTGCTCAATTGTCCTAATTAAGTAAATACGAAAACAAGTTTTTAACATCTCTAGTAAGTTTTCAAGAGATAGAGGGTTAAGAGTATTGAATTCTCTATTTTTGCAACAAATTCTTCGATATGCAACTATTAGACGGTAAAGTAACATCACAAGCGATTAGGAACGAATTAATAGATGCTGTGCGCGTGCGTAAGGAGAATGGCCAAAAAATCCCACACTTAGCCGCTGTTATTGTTGGAAATGATGGTGGCTCTTTAACATATGTTGGCGCAAAAGTGAGAGCTTGCAAAGAAATAGGTTTCGAAAGTACATTGATCCATTTGCCTGAAGAGTTGAGTGAGGAGGATCTATTGCTAAAAGTAAATGAGTTAAATAATAATCAAGAAGTAGATGGTTTTATTGTGCAGCTTCCTTTACCGAATCATATCGATGAAAAAAAAGTCACCCTTGCTATTGATCCCAAAAAAGATGTGGATGGTTTTCATCCAGTGAATTTAGGAAATATGGTTCTTGATTTACCCGGTTTTTTACCAGCAACTCCCGCAGGAATGTTAGCGCTTTTTGATAGATACAATATTGAAACTTCAGGAAAACACTGTGTCGTAATAGGCAGGAGTCATATTGTGGGCTCTCCAATGAGTATTATGATGGGTAGGAATACATCGCCAGGTAATTGCACCGTGACACTAACCCATAGTCGAACGCGCAACTTAAAAGAAATTACACTTCAAGCCGATATTATTATCACCGCTATAGGTAAACCGGGGTTTTTAACTGCGGATATGGTAAAAGATAACGTGGTCGTCATGGATGTCGGTATTACACGTGTTGAAGATAGCTCCAAAAAATCCGGGTATAAATTGTATGGAGATGTTGACTTTGAAAATGTAGCACCAAAATGTTCTTATATCACACCTGTTCCTGGTGGGGTAGGTCCCATGACCATCGTGTCGTTAATGATGAATACCTTAAAAGCAATGGAGCTGAACGAAAAGTAGTAGCTCTTTCTTCTAAAGTAAGTGGGGTAAATACTTAAATGATTTATGAATCTATTTCTATGAAATTAATTAAAAATACACGAAGTTTTGTTCAAGAGGGTTTCCAGATCAATCGTTGGGAAGACGTTGAAAAATACATTTTAAATCTTGTTGATCGCACGATAGATACAAAGTCTGCTTTTCATAAATGGCTAAAGGATAAAAGTGAACTCGAAGCGATACTCGAAGAAAATCTAGCTTGGAGGTATATTCACATGACCATCGACACAAGAGACAAAGAAAAATCAGAGCAATATGCATTTTTTATCCGTGAAATTCAACCGAGGTTAGCTCCCTTCGATGATCAGCTTAATCGCAAATTAATGGATTCTCCTTTTGTAAATGAATTCAATGATGAAGCCTAT
>Ga0136559_1000587_pt1 | contig 12364 bp, 15 predicted proteins | sample AntRauMeHopE1496_FD_104633 | JGI IMG/M metagenome (GOLD analysis project Ga0136559, IMG submission 104633) | Saline lake microbial communities from Rauer Islands, Antarctica - Metagenome Hop E1 #496 | ecosystem: Environmental > Aquatic > Non-marine Saline and Alkaline > Saline | place... | reverse complement strand
CGGCAGAGGATGAAACTATCGCCAAAATTGTGGGATTGTTTGACCCAGATAGTGATATTAATTTTCAACCTTCTAAAAATGGGAAATATACGAGTGTTTCTATTAAAGAGGTGATGATGAATGCGGAAAGTATCATTAATGTTTACAAGTCAGCTGGTGAAATTAAAGGAGTAATGTCATTATAATGAATACAATATTTATTTTAGTTATTGATTTGCCGAAAGTTATTTTGAATGTAACTTGGGGAACGCTGATTGTTATTGTTGCAATCATTCTTTATAGACTTCTTTTGAGAAGAATGAAAAAAGATATTATAGACAATAAAAGTTTTCTTGTGCTTCATAGAAGTGAACAAGAGCCAGCATTTGGAGATATGCAATTGTATTTCTCTTCAGATAATCCTGGGTCAGCTGTGTTTCGGTTGTATGAAAAAAATGGGGATAAGGAATGGATTTTATTTGATGGAGAATTTAAAGCGGGTAATACTATTGTGAATTTTGATACGAAGAGTGTTCCAAATGGATGGTATTATTATGAAGTGAAAACGGAAAACCAAAAAACATTCAAACTTCTTCAAATAAAGAATGATGATTAACGTTTTTTCGAGTATAATGCTTAACTTGTGGTTATGAAATTGTTGTATGTAACATTAATTGCCTTTTGTTTTTTGAATTCGTCACTTGCACAGACAGATGAGTTTCAGCCAGCAGGTTCTTTTAAAGCAGAGATAGGATTAGCGAATAATATATCTAATGAAGCTTTTCGTGATTTAATGCAAGGTCTTTTTAACATAACTGCTGGTTATCAATATACTTTACCAAGTAGTCTTTCCTTAGGTGCAGGGATTCGGCATAATTACTTTACTGTAAATCAGTTCAAAAACAATGTTGACTTAAGAGGTGGAATTCACTTCGGAGGAATCTATGGTAAAATAGGAATAGAAAAGTACTATGGTCAATTTGGAATTGATATTGGTGTGCGAGGTGGTTTTAATATGATGTTTTCAACAACTAACAAATGTGATCTAACGGCTGGAGGCCCTTCCTTGTTTAATGGTGCGTTTATCGAACCAGTCATTAATTTAGGATTATTAGCGGATGAACGCAGCTCGTTTTATTTGAACCTTACTTATGCCATTCATTCGTTCAAATTTGAGCCTTTCCATGTTTGCGAAGATGATTTCTCCTCCTACAGTGAAAGAGGTTTAGATAACTTAACCAGCTACTTTGTAATAGGGTTTGGGTATTCTTTTTACTTTGGACAATAATTTAACGGGCTTAATAAAAAGATAATTATGCGCAATTTAACTCTGTTTTTCACGGTAGTACTTCTTTCTTTTTCTTGTGGTTCTGCTAAAGAAACTGATCAACAGCCTTCCGAAAACGAAATTATGGCACGAAAAGCATTTATTGGTGAGCCTAAGAAGAATAATTCTTCTACTGAAATATCGAATGCCGTGATGAATGGGAATATCCTCAAACTAACCGTGTCTTACAGCGGCGGATGTGAAGAGCAAGAATTCGATCTGGTGGGGAATGAAATGATTATGAAGTCGCTGCCTCCGAAGCGGAGTATAGTATTGGTTAGAGATAGTAAAGGAGACGCTTGCCGCGAGTGTATAACGAAGCAACTCTACTTTGATGTGAGCGAATTGAGTTACCAAAAGAAAGCTGGTAGTGAAATCATGCTCCAATTGAGCGGATTTGAAGGAGAAATAAGATACGCCTTTCAAGAAGAAAAATAACGGAGACTGCTGCTATACTTTCACTTTTCACTTCAATCTTCAATCAATTCTATTAGATCCAATAAAGAAGCGTACGTATTCGTTTTAATTTCAAAGAGTTCATTTTTAGCGAACCACTTTACTTCGGAAATATCTTCCTCCTCTTGGGGTACTAATTCTTGATGTATACTGCCTGAGAAAAGATACCAATGCGTTTTTTTTACTACAAATTTTTCATACATAAAGTATACGTGGAGCGTGGAAGGGAGCTTTTTAATGCGTTGAAGTCCTTCCACATTGCATTCTTCTTTGATCTCGCGAATAGCTCCTGCTTCGGGTGTCTCCACTTTTTCTATTTTCCCTTTCGGAAGGTCCCACTTCCCCCATCTTTTTATAAATAAATAACGCGAAGGTTGCTCAATGGATTGAACAATTCCTCCTGCGGCTTTTAGGAAGGTGAAATTCTTGAAAAATTCTTTTAGCGTTTCCGCTGGACTTTCAGTGTAAACATAGAGCGCATCATCTCTATCGTCTAGGAATGAGATGAGATCATGAAACCTTTTCACAGATAAACATGGTCCGAACTGCTGAAATAGTTCAGACGATTTCTCTGTCCCTTTCTTAAAAATTAGTACCTTATTTTTAATAAAAACTTTGTACATTTGTGACATGATTACAGATTTAGATAACGCCTCAAAAATAGCAGAATATTTGCTTCAAATTAAGGCGATAAAACTTCAACCAAATAATCCGTTTACGTGGTCTTCAGGGTGGAAGTCTCCAATATATTGTGATAATAGAAAAACATTATCTTACCCAAATGTAAGAACGTTTATTCGCCAGAGCTATACGCAAGCCATATTAGATAAGTTTGGTAAGCCAGACGTTATTGCTGGAGTGGCAACTGGAGGAATTGCGCAAGGAGTGCTGGTAGCTCAGGAGCTCGGTATACCGTTCGTTTATGTGCGTGCGTCAGCGAAGGGGCACGGTCTGCAAAATATGATTGAAGGTCATTTTGAAGAAGGGCAAAACGTGGTCGTTGTAGAAGACTTAATTTCTACAGGTGGAAGCAGTCTAAAAGCAGTTGAAGCACTTCGCGCAGGAGGACTTCAAGTAAAAGGGGTGATTGCTATTTTTTCGTATGGTTTCCAGCAAGCTGATGAAGCATTCGAGCAAGCAAACTGTCCATTAGTTGTTTTGAGTAATTACGATGTGTTAATTGTTAAAGCTCTTGCTCAAGGAGCCATTGGCGAGCGAGATATGGCGTCATTAAAAGAATGGAGAGCAACTCCAGATAGTTGGAATCAGAAATAGAGAATAAGTATGGTTATTGAAAGTCAAAAAGTAGAAGTAAAAGCGCCGTCAGAAGAGGTTTTTACGTTTTTATCGAATGCACATAATATTGAAGAGTTATTGCCAGCAGATAACATCAAAGATTTTCAAGCAACGGATACGCAATGCTCGTTCAAAGTGCAAGGTGGAATTACGATTACCCTAGTTCAAGATAGTTTAGTTCCTAATAGTGAAATCAAAATGGTATCTGGAGAAAAATCTCCTTTCCCCTTTAAACTAACTATTCACATGGGGGAGGACGCTACAAAACAAACGATTGGTTATATTCTTTTTGATGGTGAAGTGAACCCTTTTCTAAAAATGATGGTTCAAAAACCGCTTACCAATCTTTTCAATTACATGTCTCAAAAGATAAAGGAGAAATACGAGTAAGTTTTTTTAGTTTTTAGCAGGGACTTACTTTTTTTCGTTTTACTCATTTAAAATGTGATTTCAACTACCTTGTTTTGTTCTTTTAGCCTTCTTTTTCTTCTTAATTATGGCTGATATTTCTTTTGGCTCTAAATAAATCATTCTTTTGAATTTTTTATATTCCAATTTCGCATCAGATTTATGTAAGACATAAAAAGACCAATCGTACAACTGCCAACCTAATCCCCTTTTAATAGTAAGCGAATCAATTTTCTTTTCAAATCTTTCTTTACTTTTCTTATTCGTATATGCCAATAGTCGCTTGGTGACTCCAATTAAATTTCTTTTTCTATAATCAATAAAATGATTGAACTCATGACCGAAAAGACCTATTTTGGCATTAAAGGGAACTTCATTGAGTGTTACTAAGCTATCTTTTTTCACGCTGTTAATTCGAACAATATATTTTCTATTGGTCTTCTTTCTAAATAACAACGAAAGTGTGGTTGGTCGCGCGTTCAACGTTGTAGAAATTTTCGATTCTTTAAAAATTATCCGTGAGCTATCTAATTCTGGGTAATAGGATAGGGCGAGTAAAATAGATAATTCATGATTTCGTGGAATCTTCTTATTATACCCAAATAAAGATTTTAAGCTGTCAATTTGCGATACATACGAAGCGCTGTCTATTATCCTAACTTGCTTTCTGTTTTGGCAAAAATAAGCGTTGATTGTCAGTGTGAATACTAGTAGTGTAATAAATTTCATTGATATAATCTCTGTTGAATAAAACCTTCACTAGCTAAGGTACGAATTTAATTTTCCCCAACGGGCATGATAACTAGAAAGGTTTAGTGGGAAGATTCAACTGGCAAATCGGATAGTATCGCTTACTAAGTTAAAATATATATTATTCTTAGGTCGGAAATATGTTGTTTTTATTCAAGGCTTATTGTGAGACTTCAGCCTATTAATTAAATCAGAAGAAAATCCAGTCAAGGTTTTATTAGTTGAAGGCCAAAAGAGTATATAGGTTACCTATCCAGTCATGGACAAAAAAAAAGAAGCCATGTGGACTTCTTTTTTGTAGCGAGAGAGAGATTTGAACTCTCGGCCTCAGGGTTATGAATCCTGCGCTCTAACCAACTGAGCTACCTCGCCATATTTTATTATGGGCTGCAAATATAATTTCTTTTTTTGTTCTTACAAGCAATCCAATTAAGGTATTTTGATGATATTGAAAAAAAATATGTCAGTGTTGATAACATTAGTTATTAATATTCTCTATGTCAGCTATCTATTCAGTATATTTGCCGACTGTTTGAAAAATGAATTTCGGAACAATTGGAGAATCAATTTGGAATTCGTATCTTTCAAACGCTTAGATAAAAAAGCTACTTAAATGTAGATTAATTTTTAATTATGTCGGATAAAATCAAGTTTGAACAAGAATATATTTTAAAAACCTCACCCAAGGTATTAACAAACCTACTTATGACCCCAAGTGGATTAAGTGAGTGGTTTGCGGATGATGTGAATGTGAAAGAAGATATTTTTACGTTCTATTGGAATGGGAGCGAAGAATCTGCTCGCTTGTTAGGCAAGAAGAGAAACGAATTTATCAAATTCAGATGGTTGGAAGATGAAGAAGAAGGTATCGACTCGTATGTTGAAATGCGCTACGCTATTGATCCCATGACGAAAGAAGTCTTATTTAACCTTACCTCGTTTGCTTCGGAGGATGAAATGGAAGAGGTTCAACTCTATTGGGAAAGCGCAATAGCGGATTTACGACGTATGATTGGGGCTTAACTGCCTGTTTAGTTTGACTTATCTATTGTATGACTGGGGTTTCCATTCTCTTTATTATTATAGCTTACTTCCTCGTGTTGATGGGGATCTCATTTTTGACCTCTAGAGGGGCTAAAAATGATGCTTTTTTTTCTGGCAATAAATCTTCCAAATGGTACTTGGTAAGCTTTGGAATGATTGGGGCTTCTCTTTCTGGAATTACCTTTATTTCTGTTCCCGGTATGGTCGGAACGGAAGGGTTTTCTTACATGCAAATGGTTATCGGCTACATGTTTGGATATGCCGTTATTGCCTTTGTGTTATTACCACTTTATTATAGATTAAACTTAACTTCCATCTACTCCTATTTAGGGGGGCGTTATGGCGAAAACACACATCGTGTAGGTGCCGGATTTTTTCTTTTATCTCGTATCTTAGGTGCTTCTGTAAGGTTGTTTTTAGTTGCGGATGTACTTGATTACTTTGTATTGAGTCAATACGGAATTAGTTTTGAGATTTCTGTTTTGATTACCTTACTATTGATTTATGTTTACACATACAGAGGAGGTATAAAAACGATTGTTTGGACGGATACGCTTCAAACTTCATTTATGCTTTTATCGCTGGGTATTAGTGTGTATTTGATTTATAACTCTCTTGGAGCCGACGCCGCACAGGAAGGAATGAGAAGTCTCGGAGTGGTAGACTGGTTCGTAACAGATGATATCGGAAAAAGTAATTATTGGCTAAAAGGTATTCTTGGTGGATTTTTTATCACAGTTGCAATGACAGGACTTGATCAAGATATGATGCAGAAAAATTTGACGTGCAAGAATGAAAAAGAAGCGAAGAAAAATATGATTTGGTTCTCTATTATTCTTTTTGCTGTAAATATAGTTTTTCTGATACTCGGCTCCTTACTTTTTCTCTACATGGACAGTCAACCTGAAATTCAAGAAATGTTTATGGGTATGGATGAAAGTAGTCGTGCAGATAGATTATTTCCTTTAATTGCGCTTTCTGGTGGAGAAGGGGTCGGTTTGGGTGGCACTATAGGTGTTTTATTTATCTTAGGATTAGTAGCAGCTGCTTATTCTAGTGCTGATTCAGCGCTGACTTCACTTACAACGTCTGCGAGTGTGGATATTTTCAAAGTAGATAAGCTCAGTAATCAACGCAAAGCGGAAAGACAACGAAAATGGATTCATGTTGGAATGACAGTGATTCTCTTTTTTGTAATCCTTCTAGCGAATGCATTCAAAGAGCAAAATGTTATTAATACCTTATTCAAATTAGCGGGTTACACGTATGGTCCGCTGCTTGGATTATTTTTCTTTGGTATAATTTCTAAACGGACAGTAAGCGATAAGTTAACCTGGATTATTTGCTTGGCAGTTCCTGCGTTATGCTTCCTTTATAAAACATTTGAGCAAGATATTTTCCCTGGTTACACCACCGGACATGAGCTCTTAGGGATAAATGGATTACTTTGCTTTGTGGGGTTGTATTTCCTTTCGAAAAGGCCCGCTATGGATGAAATTATTGCGAAAAACCCCAAGTTGAACTAGTTGCATTGTGTTTACATTATTAGAAATAGCGTCCTGTTTTGTTTTATCAAGTTCTGACGATAAGGAAATTCCTTGGGTTGTTATTCTACTTATCGTTTTAATTAGTTTTCCTTTCTTCTACATCACCTTTAAACTGTTACTAGCTGGGCTAAAAGAATCTTTTGGATTCGGTGTCTTTACGCCCTACTTCAAACCAACAAAGAAAAATAAGCAATTCGCTTTTACCGTCCTAGCGGTGCACATGATTCATTCAGATCGCGATAAAGATTTGGAACAATATCGATTCTTAACTTCTTACATTCGAAGAAAGTTTCCAGATACAACAAAGAAGGATTTCGATGATTTGCGTAAATTACATGAATTATATTCCGACTATGCTAAAGCGCTGCGATGGGTGAAAACTAATTTTAAAGAGCAAGAAAAAACCAATTTGCTCGATTTATTGGTGGACTTAGCATTTTTTAATGGGTTGATTAGCAAGAGAGAACTCTATTTAATTCATGCAGTAGGAGGCGAGATAGGACTTTCTAAAGAAGAGTTAAGGTCTATTTTAGCTATTCGTTATGACCGTTCAAGAAAACAAGAAGAGCGAAAAAAGCAAAAGACACATACCGGTTCGCGCCCATCGAGTAATCAGAAGGAAAGGGTATCGGCAAAAGTATTAGGTCTTACGTATTCGTTGAGTTTAACCTTTGATGAGGTAAAAAAATCGTATAGAACACTAACGAAAAAATATCATCCTGATTTATTTTCTACCGGCACTGAAGAAGAGCTAGAAATGGCCAATGAACGTTTTTCAGAAATCAATACAGCGTATGACCACCTCAAAGGAATTCTTCAGAATTGAAACTAGATAATCCTAAAGGAGAGAGCTCCGTAATCACAGTAATGTAAAATTCATTATCTTTTTACAAAGAATTCCATGTAAAAAATGAATACTGCCATTGCGAAAATAAAATAACCGAACCCTTTTTTGAGCTTATTGCCATCGACAAAATTACTCAAATAACTACCGATAAAGATTCCTATAACTGAAGCTCCCGTAAACGTAAAGAGTAAGAACCAGTCCACGTCTAGCGTTAATGCATCTCCCAAGAAAAATCCAAGTAATGATTTAAAAGCAATAATGATTAAAGACGTTCCTATGGCTATCTTCATTTCTATATTGGCTAAAATCACCAAGGCAGGAATTATCAGAAATCCACCTCCCGCTCCAATCATACCCGTAATTCCCCCAACGATTAAACCTTCAATTAGTATGAGTGGATAGTTGTAGGTGGTTTTCCCAATTCGTTTTTTGGTATTCTCCCTTTCCTTGAGCATAGAAAATGCGGCAGGAATCATCAATACTGCAAATAAGCCAAACATAGCCATCCGACGTGTGAATTCAAAATCATTGATAGTGATGATTACATCAGGAAGCAGTGGAACTATAAATTTACGCACCACAGTTACACCAATCATTGCTGGAAGACCAAAAACAATTGCTGTTTTCCAGTCAACATATCCTTTAGAATGTTGCTTTATTCCACCGATAAGTGCAGAAAAACCAACAATAAATAGCGAATAGGCTGTTGCATATTTTGCATCTAGTAAAAATAAATAGGCTAAAACAGGAACCGCTAAAATTGATCCTCCTCCTCCAATTAAACCCAAAGAGATTCCTATTGCTAACGCGCTGAAGTATCCAAATACGACTAACATTTCCTTTCGATTTTACACCACAAAATTAGTACGTACTAACTTAAATAGCGTAACGTATGTTACAAAGACCATCGCCTTGTTTTTGCAAAAGTAACTTAATGCGCTGTGAACAGATCAATTGAGGGATGTATTTTTGTTTTAGAATTGGTTCAACGTCACTGGTTTATTTGATTGAAATTACATTTTTCTGGTGAATTGAGCAACGCGCTTAGTGCGTTTTTGCGAATAGAATGAGTTGACGGGATAACAACATCCTCCTGTATAAATGTGAAATTTCGTAAAACATGCTTACTAAAAACAGAACACTTCTATCTTTGTACTTCAAATTAGAGAGTATGAGAGCAATCATTGAAGCAGCTTGGGAGAATCGCGAATTACTGAAAGAGCAAGAAACTATATCTGCAATTGAAGCAGTTATCGAAGAGTTAGATAAGGGAATACTGCGTGTTGCCGAGCCTTTGAATAACGGGGAGTGGCAAGTAAATGAGTGGGTTAAAAAGGCTGTTGTTATGTACTTTCCTATTCGAAAAATGGAAACCATTGAAGTGGGTCCTTTTGAGTTTCATGATAAAATGGCGCTAAAGAAGAATTACAAAGAATTAGGTGTTCGCGTTGTGCCTCACGCTGTAGCGCGTTATGGAGCTTATATCTCAAGTGGTGTTATCATGATGCCGTCCTACATCAACATTGGTGCATATGTGGATGCCGGAACAATGGTAGATACATGGGCAACAGTCGGTTCTTGTGCGCAAATAGGGAAGAATGTTCACCTAAGCGGTGGAGTAGGTGTAGGTGGAGTTTTAGAGCCACTACAAGCAGCCCCAGTAATTATCGAGGATAATGCATTCATTGGTTCGCGTTGTATTGTTGTCGAGGGTGTTCGTGTAGAGAAAGAAGCGGTCTTAGGTGCAAACGTAGTTTTAACTAAATCCACGAAGATTATTGATGTAACAGGAAATGAGCCGAAAGAGTACAGAGGTATCGTTCCTTCGCGAAGTGTAGTGATTCCAGGTTCGTACACAAAATCATTTCCAGCCGGAGATTATCAAGTTCCGTGTGCGTTAATTATTGGAAAAAGAAAGGAAAGCACGGATCTCAAAACTTCTTTAAATGATGCGTTAAGAGAACATAATGTAGCTGTTTAAAAATAGTAAAAAAATAAAGAACCTATTTGTTTACAATATAGTAATCGTATAAATCACCTCTTTTTATTCGTTTTTATCGATGCTTATAAGCAATTATAGCTCTTTATTTTTTAGAAACTTGTTGAAGTTCACCGCCGACTATAGCGAAGTAAAAAAGCTGTGTTTCTAGCGCTTCATAGTCTCCTGATTCCGACATGTAACCAGTTGTTGCTTTATAAGTTAATGTGTCCTTTAGTCCATTTTTATCTGAAGGAAATACTAATTCATACTCAAGTAAGTTGTGTATCGCTTCATTGGTTCTTACTTCTTTAAATGTAGTTCCGTTCCAAGAATATGTGCGATTTCGTAACCAACCATCGCTGCCGTTATTTTCATCGGCAAAGTTAAAAAACAGAAGGTTTTTAAAGTCTTGATTATTGATTGTATTAAGCTGAAACTTGAATAGATCATAATCTGTTTGATAAACATTTACTTTGTAAGCTCTATCCATAAGTTCAATTTTTTCAATCAATTCATTATTTTGATAAACTTTTAACATGAGCTTACCGTCATTGCTCTCTGTTCCCATAATAAATTGAGTTCCTCCTACAATTACTTGTTTTATTGGAAGGTCCGAACCTTTTAGAAAAGCTTCTTTTCCATTATATCGCACCTTGTATAGAGGACGTAAAAGTTGAAGTTCTTCATATTCATCCGAAATATAGAATGAAACTTGTTCTAAAATCGTTATGGAATCTCCTAGCTGACAACTGCCAGTAGTTTTTGATAGATCAGCCGAAGTATAAAGAGTGGCGTTGTTAAAAACGATAGTTTTCCCAGCTTGCAATACCGCACGTGTGTTAAATCTTTTATTTTCGTTGTGGTTTATGGTTGTCTTTTTAGGTTTTAGTTCAGCTTTGTTGTTCTCTTGAAGTAGTTCATAAAGTGGATATTTTAATTTTTGATTATCTGCAGACATGTGCAGAAAAGGTTCTAATGTAAAACTAAATGAACTGTCCCCATTAAATACCCAATAATTGCCTGATAAGCTTCCGTCGTTCGTTTTGATACTGTTTTGTGGGGTTTGATTGATGGAGAATTGATTATTTTCTTTATTAAACCAGACACCCATGGCTTCCAACTCTTTTTCATCTGAATAGGTGAGTGTTAAATGGGGCTGAATTGTCTTTTCTAGGGGTAACAGCACAAAGTTTTTAACAGGAAAATGATCCAACTCTTTTGCCCATGCGGTTTTTCTCTCTTTCCAGTTTAAGAGCTTATCCCAACGCTCTATGATAAATTCTGTTTCTTTTTCTGATTTTATAAATGCAAATAAATCCTCTTGAATAATCTCTATTTGTTGGGTTCTCGGGTGAATAGTGACTGTAGTTTTTTCAGCAGCAATTCGTCCGTCCTCCATTCCGAAGAAAGAGCTTAAGATGAAGAATAATATTTTTATATTGACCATTTATTGAACGTTAGATTGTTTTCGGATAAGTAGTTTTTTAGTTGAAAATAACTTTAACGTGAATATACTAATTTCAATATTAATACACCATTTTCAAAGCGCTAACTTCACGCAGAATGTCATTGATGACCATTTGTTTCGTGTTCTACTCAAAAAATGTCATCCTCATTTAGGTGAATTTGAATACTCATCGAACAACTATAAAAGAAATAGAAAATACGAAGTCTGTAAAAAAAAACATGATTATCAGCGAGATAGAAGCGAGACAATATTCGCACTGTTTTTATAAAATAATTTCAAATTCTGTTCCTACACCTTGTGTTGTTGTGACCTTTAATTTATAAGATATGGATTCGAAATGAGTTGAAAATTTTGTTTTAATTAAAAAAACCTTTAAGTTTACGAAACTAATTAATCCTATTTAATACAACTAATTATGAACAAATTACACCTAATTTCATGTTTTTTACTAATATACTATACTTCAATCAGTCAAACTATTCCAAATATTGAATGGGTTGAAAATTTTTCAGAAAGGGATAGTATCGTTAATGTTCCCTCTGCGATTGATGCAAATAATAACGTGTATATAACTGGCTACACCTTTACAGGAGGTTCAAGGTCTTTTACTACCATAAAATATGATCCAAATGGAAATTTACTTTGGGTTACAAACATATGATGGACCTCCAAATGGAGATGACCGCAGTCATGCAGTGAAAATTGACCCTCAAGGAAATATAGTTGTGGTTGGTGAAAGCGAAGGAAGCGGAACACAAAAAGATTTCACTACTATTAAGTATGACCCAAATGGAAATGAATTATGGGTAAATAGATATGACGGGGTTACAAGTGATAATGATTTTGCCTACAATTTAGATTTTGATGCTGTAGGAAATGTTTATGTCACGGGAAAAACTCAAAATGGCTCAGATCACGATGCTTTAACAATTAAATATAGCACTAGTGGAAATGAGGAATGGGTTTATATTTCCAATTCACCTTTAAATTCAGAAAACATTGATGTGATTGTACGAGGAAGTTATGTGTACTCCCTATCTAGAATTGAAGATATAGGGTTTAAAACAGAGCTTTCTAAAATTAATAAAAATACAGGCGTTGTTACTAATAATATAGTTTTTGAAGGTGTTGGTGAAAGTTGGAAACCAAGTGCTTTTAAGGCTCATGCTAACTCTATTGCTATTGTGGGAGATTATAATGACGGGATAAAATCTTATTATTTTACAGCCTCCATTAACACATCAAATCTAGTAACTAATTG
>Ga0136559_1000586_pt1 | contig 12372 bp, 12 predicted proteins | sample AntRauMeHopE1496_FD_104633 | JGI IMG/M metagenome (GOLD analysis project Ga0136559, IMG submission 104633) | Saline lake microbial communities from Rauer Islands, Antarctica - Metagenome Hop E1 #496 | ecosystem: Environmental > Aquatic > Non-marine Saline and Alkaline > Saline | place... | reverse complement strand
TTGTTACCGAATAAACAGGTCTCAAAGCAAGCAATCAATCTTCCATAATCTGATAACACGAATGGTCGACGCCAACGCTATCAGCCAATCAAAATTAATGAGTAGCTAACTACTGACCTCTACATTTTAAAGCCTCATGCAACAAGTAGGAGTATATAGAACCGTTTTGCACGCATACGGCTCATAGACATATGTATGCAAGCGATCAGGTAGGTTCAAATAAAAATCCCACTACAAACGGTAGTGGGATTTAAACAATGCGGTTGGTTATATTGCTTACTGCTTCACAATCGTAAATTCTGATCTACGAGAGTCTTCATATTGTTGTTCTGTACATTTTTGTGTATCACAATTATTAAGAGCCATCGCTTCACCACGCCCTTCGGCACTAAGCCTGCTGCTGTCTATTCCCTTAGAAACAACGTAACTCACTAGAGACTCTGCTCTGCGTTGCGTAAGAGCAAGGTTATAAGAATCGCTGCCTCTTATATCTGCAAAGGTCTCTGCCTTTACCCCTAGGGCAGGATATTTATTCATAAGACTTACCAACCTGTCTAGTTCAAGCGCAGCGTCAGGTCTTATAGTTGATTTATCTAGGTCAAAGTATATTTTGTTCAAGATGATTTTGTCATCTACGATCACTGGGTCTGGAGCCATGATCACTGTTACCACAGCGGTCTTTTCTTTACTTACGGCAACACGAGCCTCGCCACTTTCATAACCGTCTTTTGCACCACGTGCTGTAACGTCTACATCGCAGTCTGAAATGAATACTGCCTCACCCATTGCATTTGCAACGACAGCTGCTTGTGCAGTTGTGCTATTGCTAGATTGCATAGAAAGTATCGCACCTGGTACTGGGTTTCCTGTAACAGCGTCTACAGCCTTAACAGTTACTGCTACTTCACAAAGTTCTATTTTACTTACGGTATAGATATCGTCACCACCTTTACCACCTTTGCGGTTAGAAGAAACAAACCCCTTACCCACAGCATCGTTGTATGAGAATGCAAAATCATCCAGTGCCGAGTTTATAGGCGCGCCCATATTACTAACCTCACCGAAACCGGAACCTTGCGGCTTTGCCATAAATACATCCAGACCGCCTAAACCCAGGTGGCCGTTGCTAGAAAAGTATAGTGTGCCGCTATCTGCAATCCATGGGAACGAGTCATCGCCAGAAGTATTTATTCCTGCACCTAAATTTACCGGGTTTGAAATCTTACCATCTTTAAGATCTGCACGGTAAACATCAGAACCGCCGTAACCACCTGGTGCTTCACTGGCAAAGTAAATATGCTTACCATCTTGAGTTACCGTGGGGTGCCCTACTCCATACTCCTTATTTTCCAGAGTAGTTGTTTGCACATCTTTCCACTCACCACCTGCGTTTATTGCGCGGTATATGCTAAGTTTGCTCTCACCGTCTGCGGCTTTTTCATAGTCGCCGTTTAGGTAATCTACACGCGTAAAAAACATATACTTGCCGTCTGGCGTTACATCGAGCGTCCCTTCATGAAACTTTGTATTTACATCGCCAGTAAGTAAGGTTGAAGTTCCTGCATTACCGCTAGCGTCTAAGGTTGTTTCGTATATATCTAGATACGGCTGCTTGTTCCATCCGTAATTTCCACGCGAGTTGTTACGTGCACTAGAAAAGTAGACTTTGTCACCTATACGCACGGCTGCAAAATCACTTGCTTCACCATTTATATCCATAGCCTTAGTCTCAAAAGCTACGGCCATGTTTTTAATAGTTGTAAGGTAGTTAGGGTTTGCTTTAAAAGCTTTTGCACGGTCATCCATGGGCGCTAGACTCACAAACTGATTCATAATCGTGTTTGAAAGGTCATAATTATCGGTTGCTTTTAATGCTTGCGCATAACGGAAAAGCGTCTCTGCCTCTGGATTTGTTTTTGTTGCACGTGCATAATTTGTAGTAGCGTTTTTAAAATCGCTGTTATAAAAATATGCATTACCTAACCTGGTGTACACGTGCTGTGTGCGCTCGCCATTGCTTATGAGTTTTTCATATGCCTTTGCTGCGTCCACATAACGCAATTGCTCATATAGTTTATCTGCTTTGGCAGTTTTATCGCTTTGCGCCTGTACCGTTGTGGTAGAGGCTATAAGTACTAGAAATAAAAAGTATAATTTTTTCATGGTGTTTGTCCTTTGCTGGTTTGATTAGAAGAAACGCGGCGATTGCATTACTTTACGTGGGAACGATATATTATAGGTCAGAAATATCTCGTGTGACGCGTCTGCAACAACATTTATCTCTGATGTTACACGGTCATATGCATATCCTACTTTAAGCGACTCTGTAAGGTTCATACCTACAAGACCGCTAAACGAGTCTTGATAACGGTAAGAAACACCTATTTCAAAGGTGTCGTTAAATAACACGTTTGTGTTGAGGTCAAAACTTATAGGTGCATTAAATGCCCCTTTTATGAGTGCGTGGGGTTTCAATTTTACTGTTTCAGAAAGGTCAAACACATACCCTGTAGTCACAAAAAAGTGCTGCGTTTCAGACCCTAGGTTAGCGCCTGATTGATTTTCAGACTCGTCTAAGTGTACCGCTCGCAATAAGTTAGGAACAGATGCTCCCACATACCAGTTAGAACCATAAAGAAAAGCCCCCGTTCCTACATTAAAGTAATTTTCATTTACCTGATTTGCAAATGCATCATCGCCAGGAACTGTGGTTCTGATTGTAGCAAGGTTAACATCGTGAAAAGTGAAACCTGCTTTAAGCCCTAGCGCAAGGGTGGTTTTGTCGCTAACAGGAATTCTATAGGAAAAGTCACCGTAAAAGTTTTTTTCTTGTACAGGCCCTATTTGGTCAGAAATTACTGACAGCCCTACTCCTACTCGATCACCTATAGATGTGCTACCGGCAAATGTTAGCGTTTCAGGCGCACCCGCGACACCGGCCCACTGCTGGCGGTATAAAGCGGTGGCGGTAAGGCCCTCTTGTGTACCCGCATATGCGGGGTTAATGACGTTCTGGTTGTACATGTACTGGGTGTACTGGGGGTCTTGTTGAGCATGCAGCACCGCAGTACCAGCTGTTAGACTAAAGAGCCCCAAGGCAAGTAATTTTCTCATTATTACAGCGTTAAGTTTAGGTTGTTCAGTTTTGATAATTTTATAAATATACTGTTAAAGAAGCTATACGGCAACATTCTTTAAGAGATGTTTTTTGAGGCGTACGCTTTCGCGAAAGCGAACTCCCAAAAAACGTAGTTCTCTAAAGTACATACATGGCCGCAAAAATATGACTGGTACGTAAACTCCCTCAGAGGTCGAATATAGAAAAAAACTCATGGTGAAAGCGTTTAACAAATTTATAATAGATTAAAAGCATAATTTGACTGATTAAACACAGTTAGTTTCTACGTAAAACAGCGTACACAGGAAAATGATCGCTGTAACCGCCGTGGTAATGACCGCCTACAAACGTGCGAGAAGGTTGCCCACGGTATTTTCCTTTCCAGTTGCGCAGCATGATATCGTCAAAAATATCGGCCTCATAAAAATAAAGCGCCCCAAGAACATCGTTGTGCAAGGACTCACTCACAAGTATCTGGTCGAACAGGTTCCATTTAAAATTGTGACTTAAGGAACCGCGATGATACTTGCGCAGTGGTTCTGTAACATTAGAAAAGCCATGCGGCACGAGTTCCTTTAAAATACTGTCATTATCAGGATCATCGTTAAAATCGCCCAAAAGAATCACATTCTTGCTTTTGGCTACGGGCAATTCTAGTAAAACGCGATCATTTTCAATGTCTATTTTATTTACTTGCGCTATAAGCTGGCGTGCTATGGTCACACGCTTGTGATTTGTGTTCTCATAACCATCTCGTCGCGACGGCCAGTGGTTTACATATAGATGTAACGGCATGCCTTTAAGAACACCTTTTACATATAATATATCCCTGGTAGCCTCTACAATACCTAGCTCAGTTTCTACATGCACATAAATAGGTGCAGACTCCTCTACCTCAAAAACGGTGGGCCTGTAGAGCAACGCAACATCTATACCCCGCTCATCTGGACTGTTGTAGTGAATAAATTTATAGTTAAACGCAGCCAGTTTAGGCTGTGCGATAAGATCTTTTAATACCTGTGCATTTTCAACCTCCGCAACGCCTATAATCGCTGGTGGGTTGCCCGTGCGTTCAAAACCTATTTTAGAAATCGCATCGCTTAGGTTCTTGAGCTTCGTATGGTAACGCGCCTTGTTCCACTGGTTGCGCCCAGATGTTGTAAAATGGCCATCCAGTTTATTTGTATCTCGATGTATATCAAATAGGTTTTCAAGATTATAAAATGCAATGGTATACTGCTCAAATGCCGATGGTGGTATGGTCACGTAGGGATAGATTTTTTTCAAAAATAACCTTTGTTGCTATGATATGTACCTAACCTAATGCTTTAAGGTCATAAGGTTTTGCAAAATTGTCGTTTCAACACTGCTATTAAATTATATTTGTTCCTTGTACCCATAATTTTATGTTAGAAAAAGACAACCATGCTTATGAAAAAGCGATACTTATAGGTGTCGTTACCCAAAACCAGTCAGAAGAAAAACTGACCGAATATATGGACGAGTTAGCCTTCCTAGCCTTAACGGCAGGTGCTGCTGTTAACAAACGGTTTGTGCAGAAAATGCAAAAACCCAATCCTAAAACCTTTATAGGTAAGGGAAAACTAGAAGAAGTTGCCGCTTATATTAAAGCGCATGACATAGACACGGTCATTTTTGACGACGAGCTATCACCCGCCCAACAAAAAAACATAGAACGCACACTCACCACTAAAATAATAGATAGAACCTATTTAATACTGGACATTTTTGCCCAACGTGCGCAAACCAGTTACGCAAGTACGCAGGTTGAACTTGCGCAGTATGAGTACTTGCTGCCACGTCTTGTAGGTTTATGGACTCACTTAGAAAGACAAAAAGGCGGTATAGGAATGCGTGGTCCTGGTGAGACAGAGATTGAAACAGACCGCCGTATTGTGCGCGACCGCATTACTTTACTCAAAAAGAAATTACTCACAATAGACAGGCAAATGGCTACGCAACGCGGCAACCGCGGCGCGCTTGTGCGCGTTGCACTTGTGGGCTATACAAACGTGGGAAAAAGCACACTCATGAACGCCGTTGCAAAAAGTGATGTGTTTGCCGAGGATAAACTCTTTGCAACCCTAGATACAACCGTGCGCAAGGTGGTAATCCAAAACTTACCGTTTTTACTTACAGACACCGTAGGGTTTATACGAAAGTTACCTACACAACTGGTCGAATCTTTCAAATCTACCCTAGATGAAGTGCGCGAAGCTGACTTATTGCTGCACGTAGTAGATATAGCCCATGAGTCTTTTGAGGATCACATTGCGGCAGTTCAAAAAATTCTAGAAGAAATAAAAGCCGCAGACAAGCCTGTTATCATGGTGTTCAATAAAATAGACGCATACAAGCCTAAAGAACTGCATGAAGACGAAGATCTTATAGAAAACATTACAGACAGCTATACTCTAGAGGACTGGCGCAACACGTGGATGTCTAAAATGGGGAACGACGTTATTTTTATATCGGCTACAGAAAAAGAGAACATGGACGATTTCCGTAAGAAGGTTTATGAAAAAGTACGTGAAATTCACGTGCAGCGTTTCCCTTATAACTCCTTCTTATATCCTGACTGGAATGATGAAGAAGAGTAGTGAAATGTCTATTGTCCAACCTGCATTGCGTTATGCCTATTTGAAATGAACGATGATTAATGTATAATACAGTATACCTTTTATGTACAAACAACCACACCGTTTGTCATTACCACGGGAAGAAGAATCACGTTTTGAGTATCGCTTATTGTAACGGGTTGCGGAATGGCTGTGTCTGAAGCGCCCCAGCGGCCGCACGACAAAAATGAATTTAACATACCTAATGCTTAACGGTTGTTGTCTAACGCATATGGCTTAACAGTTATTCCGTTATGCGCCACGTCTAATGCTCCATTTATAACGAGTGTTATGCTGGCTTATGCATTAACCTGTTCATTAAGGAGCCTACGGTCTTTTTAAACAACAATTTGCTGTTCTAAGGTACGCGAGGCTACACACCTTACAGGGTATCCGAAACAAGGCCGGTTAAACTGTGCTGACACTGAAATTGCAAACACGTTATTAGTTACCCAAGCACAGAAACTGCACTGGTGTCAAATTGCAAGTAATAAAAAATCCCGAACTGCCCAAAGCAGTTCGGAATTTTTGTGTGTGCACTAACGGCTTAAAACTTATAGTTAAGACCTAGCAACCAGAAAGATTGTAACTCATTATTTACGTTGTCAAAGGTCGCATCAGGATCCTGGGCGATTGCAAAGTTTACAGCCTCTTGGTGATTACCTCTCAAACCAAATTCAAAACCGACACCTATATTTTTCCAAAGTGTGTACCCAAAAGCGTTTTGCCATGTCCAGTTAGACAGGTCGGAATCTCTATAACTGTGAAATGCACTTAGGTTACTTTTAAAGCTGACCTTACCTATTTGTCTAGTGTAGTCTACCAGAATTTTTGCCCCTAACGATGACTCAAAAATATCATCACCACTGCTGAACACAAAGTTGTAGTTTAAAGGGTGCACCACCACCACAAGATTTTCTGCGGGAGTCCATGTACCACCTACACCTATATCTATATATCCCGGGTCATTAAAATTGTTAAGTACGGTTGTTCGATATTCGCCCAGAGTAGACACTGCGAGTTTCTCGCTGAGTTTATAGCCAAACAAGGACTGTACGTTAAACACGTCTGTAGCCGCGTTAAAGTTATCACTATCTGTCGTGATATCTCTATTGTCGAATTTTACCCACTGCACATTTACGTTTGCGCTGTTTCTCCAAAAATATTTTTCTCTTTTAAGGTTTGCAAACGCGTTAATGGTAGCGCCTATATTGCCTGCGTCTACATTAGGTGAACCCTGAGAATACCACTTGTCAAAACTGGAAAGGTTACCACTTATGGTTCCAAAAGCGCCTATTTTCCAACCAGGTAGTGCGTCTAATTTTGCCTGAATCACCTTTACGCGCCCTTCGATTTGAGCAATAGAATCTTTTTTAGATGCTCTCAAAGCCAGTAATTCCTCTTCGGTCTGTGCAAAGGCGGTCATACCACAAAGAGCACAAAGAAGAAGTAATGTAATTTTTTTCATTGTAAAAAGCTTGCGTTTTGCGCTGTAAACTTACTTATTTATTGAAAAACATTTAAATAAATCGCCGTTCAACTAATTACCTATAGATTAACGGTTTGTTTTTTCTTATAAACCGGCACTGCGCTGCATGCCTCGCCGTACATAATGGAACGCGCAGTTCCCTGTAGTTTTGCAGTAAGCTTTGTATATGCTGACAGCGGCACCGGTTTGTGGGCGCAACCCTTTATAATTACAGGCACATCTTTGTAGGCAGTAATGTCCAGTTCTTTAATAATATCGTGGTAAAGCTCAGACTCTAAGTTTTGTAAGTTCCCTAAAACCACGCGCTTTGCAGTACCTGTTAAGGCAGCTTGCAGCACCATCCATGCCCATTGTGGCACGATCGCGTCTGTACTACAATGTATCGCTACAAAATGATCTTTAAATTGGGTAAAATCTGTGGCTTTTATGCTTTCGCGAAAGCGGGATTCAACAAGCACAAACCCTTCTAACAACCAGTGTGAAATATCAATAACACTGCGGGTTCCTGCAGGATAAAAGTCTTCAAGATCTATGGTTTTAAGCTTAGAATTTGCAACACGGTTTACGATTTCTTCCATGTTTAAAGCATGCCTAGTTCTAGTTTTGCCTCTTCACTCATCAGGTCTTTGGTCCATGGTGGGTCAAAGGTGATTTCAACCTCGGCATCCTTAACTTCTTCAAGTGAGCGCACCTTTTCTTCTACCTCTACAGGCAGGGTTTCGGCCACCGGGCAGTTAGGTGATGTTAGGGTCATGAGTATCTTCACGTCTGCATCGCTGCTTACCATCACGTCATAAATAAGCCCCAGCTCGTAAATATCTACGGGTATTTCTGGGTCGTAAATGGTTTTTAAAATGCGCACTACTTTCTCTCCTATTTCTTGTCCGTTTACTTCTTCCATAACTAGTTTATTTGTGACTGGAACACCAGTGCATACATTTTTAATTGTTTAATCATAGACACGAGCCCGTTTGCCCTTGTAGGTGACAAATGCTCTTTAAGCCCTATCTGGTCTATAAAGTCTGTGTTTGCATCTATAATATCTTGCGGTCTCTGACCAGACCATGCTCTTATGAGTATGGCTATAATTCCTTTGGTGATAATGGCATCGCTGTCTGCGGTAAAAGCTACTTTATCATCTTGCATGGCCGCATGAACCCACACTTTAGACTGGCAACCTTTTATAATGCGGTCGTCTGTCTTATACTGCGCGTCTATAACCGGTAGGCTTTTACCCAGGTCTATCATGTACTCGTAACGCTGCATCCAGTCGTCGAACATGTTAAACTCGTCTACTATTTCTTCTTGTATTTCTTGTATTTGTGTCATTACTTTTTTGCTGCTATTATCAGAATATCACCTGCATCATTCATCAGGTCTAGTCCTGTTTTTGTAGGTTTTACCGTCGTTACCTTACTTAATTGCTCCATGTAATTGCGCTCTATGGTGTCTTTATCTAAGCAATACATTTTAGTTCCGGCTAGTGCCCCTATAACAACCGTATTGTCTTCAGGGTTTTCAAAATTACCAAAATACTGGTTACAACCCGAGTTACCCGCAATTCGGTTTTCGGTACCCATTTCTATAACCAGAGTAACACCGTGCATACTGTAATCTTCACCAGCAACGGTGGTTACATCATAGCTACCCGTGATTTTTTCTTTTTGTTTACAAGATGTTAAAACCAAAACAGCAAGTACGGTGGTCACGATAAACGTTTTCATAAAATGGTATTTAAGTGCGTACAAAGATACAATACTCTGCGGTAGGCACGAGGTCATAAACTAGACCATATTTTCTGAGGTACCCAAAATGGCGACGTGAGTGCGGTTGTAAAAAAAAGCCCTTATTTTATTACTAATAAGCGTATCTTTAAATCTCAAATAAACCGCTTACTACAACAAAAAAACAACCATGAGAAACACCATAGCTTTTTTAACACTGCTGTTTTATGCTTTTGCAGCTAACGCCCAAATCGTTAATAAAGACAAGGTTCAGAAAATAGACGCATTTATAAGATACCTAGAAGACAACAAGCAGCTCATAGGCAGCGTGGCTATTACCGAAAAAGGGGAGGCGGTTTATGCTCGTACATTTGGTTACAAAAACCTGCCGCTGGTGGAAGCTCCCGCAGCAAACCAGCAATACCAGATAGGTTCCATTACAAAAATGATTACGGCCGTGGTACTCGCTAAACTGCAAGAAGAAGGCAAGCTAAAATTTACCGACCAGCTCGCCGCATATTTTCCTAAAATGCCCGGCGCAAAAACCATCACACTCACCCAAATGCTTAATCACACGAGTGGTATGCAAGACATACTTATAAAAAATGATACGATAACAAACTGGTTACTAAGTCCACAAACACCAAAAGATATACTGGCGGAAATAAACAGACAAGGGCTCGCCTTTGAGCCCGGAACAGCCGTCGCATATTCAAACAGTGCCTATTATCTACTAGCACGCATTATAGAACAAAAAACAAAGATGACCTATGCCGCGGCACTTAAAAAATACATTGCCGCACCTTTAAAAATGCAACATACACGTGCTTATGAAAAAGACAGCAATTTTTATGACGTTGCACAATCTTATGTAAAAGTAGCCGGAACGTGGACTGCTGTACAAGATTTTCATTTTTATAACGTGTCTGGTGTAGGTGATATACTTTCTACCCCAGCAGATTTGAATATTTTTATGAACGCATTGCATAGCGGCAAAGTCATTACACAAGAAAGCCTAAAAGCAATGATGCCCGTAGGTCAGCAACCCTTTGGTTTGGGTTTAATGACCGTTCCTTTTTATAATATTATAGGTTACGGCCACGGCGGCGATACTTTAGGGACACACGCTGTAACGAGTTTTATTGCTGCACACGACATGAGCATAAGCTACACTGTTAATGGTGAGGATTATGGGACAAACGACTTTGCTATAGGCGTGCTTTCTATACTGTTTGACAAGAAATTTGATTATCCCGTATTCTCATCGTTTACCGCAACACCGGCCAGTTATGATGCCTATGTGGGCATTTATAAAAACCCACAATTTCCTTTAGACCTTACTATTACTAACAAGGGGACTTTTTTACAAGCACAGGGAACAGGACAACCGTCGTTTGCGTTAACCCAAATAGGCGAGAAAACATTTGAGTTTAAAAATGCGGACTTAACGCTCGTCTTTAATCCTGAGGAGAATACCATGCAATTAACACAATCTGGTTATGAAGTTACGATGAGCAAAGAATAAAATACGTAGGCCTAATTTCGTGTTCAGCTTTTTGTTGTATTTCGCATTTTTAAATAGTTTGCTTTCGCGAAAGCGGTGTCCTTAAAAAGTTTATGCCGCTGCACCTGTATGGCGTAAATATTAAATATAGCGGTACGAAAGCGAGATACTACCGAGAATATTTTTAAGATAACACCATCACAACACGCTACATGGTCTGTGTCACGCTGTGCCACGCGCTCATTTTAGCTGAAATAAGAAGAACGTTTACGGCTCAATTCTGACGATTTTGTCGCCTTTCACGACCACAAGTTCCCTTTTCTTCTCCTTTTTAAAATAATTAATTTTAACGCACTTTCCCAAGTGCTTTTAGTGTGTTGTAGCTGATTTGCAGTTGTTTATATCGTTCTATCGCACGGTTATTAAATACAATGAGATGATACTATTGTATTTGTAATGTTACGACAACATATTTACCGCACGTTGCATGGCTTGTACCATCACGTCTATCTCTTCTTTAGTATTGTAAAATGCAAAGCTTGCACGCACGGTTCCAGGTATGTTAAACCGATCCATCACCGGTTGCGCGCAGTGGTGGCCTGTACGCACGGCAATTCCTAGTTTATCTACAATAGTTCCCAGGTCGTATGGGTGTATGATACCCACGTTAAAACTTATGACAGCGGCCTTGTTTGGGACATCGCCATAAATGGTAAGACCTTCTATTTTTTTGAGCTCTTGGGTTCCGTACAGCAACAGTTCGTGCTCGTAAGCAGCGATGTTTTCCATGCCCAATTCATTTAAGTAGTCTATGGCAGCGCCTAGCGCGATGCCGCCCGAAATATTAGGTGTTCCCGCCTCAAATTTGTGTGGTAAACCTGCATAGGTTGTTTTTTCAAAACTTACCTGATCTATCATCTCGCCGCCACCTTGGTAAGGTGGTAACTCGTTCAATAAATGTTCTTTGCCATATAAAATCCCTATTCCCGTCGGGCCACACATTTTGTGACCAGAAATGGTGTAGAAATCGGCATCAAGTGCTTGTAAATCTAGTTTCATGTGACCACAAGATTGCGCGCCATCTATAAGAACTAGTGCATTTACAGCATGCGCGCCTTTTATTATATCTTCAACTGGGTTTGTAACACCTAAGGCATTAGAAACGTGGTTAACCACTACAAAGGCAGTTCTGTCATTAAGTAACTTGTGGTACACGTCCATATCTAGCGTACCGTTATCCAGTACAGGAATCACTTTTAAATGTGCCCCTACGCGCTCACAAAGCATTTGCCACGGCACAATATTAGAATGATGCTCTACCGCACTTACAATAATCTCATCGCCTGCTTTGACAAAAACATGTGCGCCGCTAGCTACCGCATTAATACTGTGTGTATTTCCTGATGTAAAAAGCACCTGTTTTGCTTGTGGTATATTGAAAAATGCACGTGCTTTCTCTCTTGCTGCCTCATAAACGTCTGTAGCTTCCTGACTCAGCGCATGCACGCCGCGGTGTATATTTGCATTATAATGGCTGTAATAATGCACAATGGCGTCTATAACCTGTTGTGGTTTCTGTGAGGTTGCGGCGTTGTCAAAATAAACTAATGGTTTCCCGTTTACTTGTCTTTTAAGTATGGGAAAATCTGCTCGTACTTTTGCGATATCTAACATGGTACAAAGGTACAACGCAGCGCTGAATTTACTATGCGTTAAAAGGGTAAGTTGCCATTAGTTTTTGAGCTGTAGGTTGTGCGTTTTTTAAGTTCAGAATTTGTGATCTTTTGTGTCTTTGGGCTGTGAGTTTATCTTTCCCTCTGGGATTTAGGGACGCAAACAGGGGCAAAACAAAACCTCGGAGGTATGTTAATGGAGCGTTTTGCAGTTTATAGGCTATG
>Ga0136559_1000583_pt1 | contig 12386 bp, 10 predicted proteins | sample AntRauMeHopE1496_FD_104633 | JGI IMG/M metagenome (GOLD analysis project Ga0136559, IMG submission 104633) | Saline lake microbial communities from Rauer Islands, Antarctica - Metagenome Hop E1 #496 | ecosystem: Environmental > Aquatic > Non-marine Saline and Alkaline > Saline | place... | reverse complement strand
TTTGGGTTTTTTTTTGGGGGGGGGTGTTAAATCCCCAACTAAAAAAAAAAAAAAAAAAACGCAACCGCAAAAAACGAAATTCTCTTTTGAATCATTCTATATTTCCACACATCGAACCTACGTGTCTGAAAAACCTTTATTTTTGGAAATGTAGAACAAGCATTTTAATTTTGTGTTTGAAATAAAAGGTATCACATGAGCAATAAAAAAGTAGCAGTAATCGGGGCAGGGCTTGTTGGAAGTTTACATGCCGTTCTTTTAGCAAAAAAGGGATTTGATGTGGATGTATTCGAGCGCAGACCTGACCTAAGAAAAGCTGATGTGATTGGCGGTCGTTCTATTAACTTAGCTCTTTCAAACCGAGGCTTTAAAGCATTAGAGATCGCTGGAGTTGCCGATGAAATACGTAAAATGTGTATTCCGATGCACGGCAGAAAGATGCATGATGTGGAAGGGAACTTAACCTACCAACCTTATGGAAAGGAAAACGAAGCCATTTACTCCGTGTCGCGCGGAGGTTTGAATCAAACGCTCATGAATCTTGCAGACGACTACCCAAATATACATTACAGGTTTAATCATAGGTGTGAAGACTTAGACCTAGATTCCAATACGATTTCATTTACAGATACTGAATTACAAAAACCAATAAGCTATACGTACGACCATATATTCGGCACGGACGGTGCATTTTCAGCTGTTCGAAATCGCTTGATGAAAACACCCATGTTTAATTATTCGCAAGATTATCTATCTCACGGGTATAAGGAACTCGTCATCCCTCCAAACGAAGATGGAACGCATAGAATTGATAAAAACTGCCTACACATTTGGCCGAGGGGTAAATTTATGTTGATTGCCCTGCCTAACTTAGATGGTAGTTTTACAGTTACCTTATTTTTCCCAATGAAAGGAGAAGTTTCTTTTGAAAGCATTAAAACAGCTGAAGACGTTATGGAATTCTTCAATAAAACCTTCCCTGATGCAGTAGCTGTAATGCCTACGCTAGAAACAGACTATTTTGAAAATCCAACGGCAACATTAGTTACGGTAAGAAGTAGTCCTTGGAATTACGAAGATAAAGTTATGCTTATGGGCGATTCAGCTCATGCTATTGTGCCATTTTACGGACAAGGCATGAACTCCGGGTTTGAAGACTGTTCTGTTTTTTCAGAAATGTTTGATGCACACACGGGGGATGTTCGTCAATTGTTTGAAGATTATTCTAATCAGCGCGTTCCAGATGGAAATGCTATTGCTGATTTAGCCTTGTATAATTACATAGAAATGCGAGATCTAGCAGGCGATACAGACTTTCTGTTACGTAAAAAAATAGAACGAAAATTCAGTAATTTGTACCCAACGAAATGGCTTCCGTTATATTCACAAGTTACCTTTAGCCACATTCGTTATTCTGATGCCATTGCCAATGGGGATAGACAACGGAAAATTATGGACACTATAATGAGCACAGAAAATATTCATTCTAATTGGGAGGATGATTCAATCATGAAAAAAATGTTATCTTTAGTAGAATGAAAATATATTTAATTGCTTTGCTGGCGTTTTTTAGTTTGACAATTTTAGATGTTTCCGCACAAAGTGGTTCCTATAGAAATAAAAACAAAAAGAAACAATTTTACGGAAATCAACGACTGCATAAGCCATTATATAAGTGGGTAACTGGCGATCATCAGCGTCATGGTTTGCAACTTTCTTTTGGTCCAACGTACACCTTTACCCGAGTAAACCCTATTTCTGGAGAGGTACAGCTTAATGGAGATAGTTTATTTAGATACAGTCATGAAGCGAAAAGTCGAATTGGAATATTCGCTGAAATAGGCATGGTACACATCACAAAAAAACCTCGAAAATTTATCCAGTACTATGATTGGGCAATCGGATACAAGCATCTTGGTGGGCGTGAACTTTTTGAATCAGCCTTATATGACGACAGAGACACCTTAATTGGCAACCTGGCTGGAGAAGGAGAGTTTTATAACGGATTTCTATATGGACGCTTTACAGTTCATAACGTTTTTCAGATTAATCCCCGCACTTTCTTAGACAACGGACTCGGTATAAACTTAGATTACGCCATAGTAGGAATGAATCAAAGCTATGAAGGCTCCTTTCTCCCCCAAACACAACAGTTTCAAGGAAATTTATTGGGTCAATTACATTATGATTTCGGCTTTGGTTTTAAACCAAAAGAAGGTTTTTTCATAATTCCAGGGGTTCAACTTCCGTTACTTACTGCTTATGAATGGAATGGCGGCACGCCAAGTTTACATTGGTTTTCGAGCAAATACTACCCGGCATTATTTAAAATAAAATTCGTTTGGCTTTTCAAAAAAGATCCAGATCGTTGCCCACCAGTGGAGACCAACGACGATGATAAGAAACGAGCGAATGAATTTATGAATCGATGACACTCCCCACGAAACAGGTAATGTAAGGAAAAAAAATAGTATTATTTTTTCAATTTACTTACAATCGATGTGGTCGAGAACCCCTCTTCCAGTGCAATAGTAAACACCTCCCCTCCACGGCTCTTAACTTCTTTACTCCCAACAATATACTTTTTGGAGGACGCATCTGATTCTTGCGCGTCATAGTCGGCGCCTTTTACGAGTACATTCGGTTCTAATTCATTGATAATGTCTAAAGGAGTGTCGTCGTCAAACAGAACAATAAGATCGATACTCTCTAATCCTGCTAAAACAAGCGCACGAGAAGTTTCATCATTGATAGGGCGCTCCTCCCCTTTGCCTTGACGTTTGACACTGGCATCTGTGTTTAGTCCTAAAACAAGGTGATCTCCGCAACTAGCCGCTTTGGCAAGGTAAGTCACATGACCACGATGTAAAATATCAAAACAGCCATTCGTAAATACCACTTTCTCTCCTGCCTCTTTCCAAGCGGAAATTAAGGTCGCTGCCAATTCTTTGGATACGACTTTCAGTTGTAGTTTATCCCACAGATTCATCCTTCTCCTTTTTAAAGTTTCTAGGAAGTAAAGCTAGTGAAATCAACCCTAAAACAATCATTCCTATGGTTTGTGAAGACCAAATAATCATCCCGAGCGCCTTCCCCATTCCTTCAGCGGCTTCTTTGGTGTCAAAAAAGTCTCCGATGTAAAAAGTAACAACAATCCCTACTAAGTAAGGATACGCTCCAATCCCTCCATTCGTGAAAATAATTCCGAATGTTCCAGCTATAAAACCGATTAACACACCACCCAACGGGAATTGTGTTGTTTCTTCAAATGCAAAAAAGCAAATACCAAAAAACACAATGTAGAGCGTCCACATGAGCAATGTGTAAAAGATAAACGCCAAGGGGTTTTTCGACTTAAAAATGGAAAAAACGCCCGTCATTACCTCACGGAAAAAGACTTTAAACTTGGAGCGAAACTTTTCTACTTTAAACCACAAGATTATGAATGTCAGTATTCCAGCCCCAAAAACAATTAAAATAAGTAAGCCCCATGAGAACGAACTTCCACCTTCTTCGGCAGGTTGAGAAATTAAGTCTTTGATGCTAATAATATCCTCAAAACTCATTATAAGCGCGAGTAAAAAAATCACTCCAAGCATTACCAAGTCGAAAACACGTTCGCCTATGATGGTACCAAAACTTTTAGAAAAAGGAATTTTATCTGTGCGATACAAAAGTGCGGCGCGCGTTGCTTCTCCTGCTCGAGGGATAATTAAATTCACCAAGTAACCTACCATTAATGCATGGTATCGGTGCCAGAACTTCGGACGTAAATCCATGGGTTCCAGTAAATATTTCCAGCGATAAGCGCGCACCAGATGACTTACCCAACCAATCAAAAGTGACAAAATTATCCAAAAGTAATCAGCTTCTCGCACAGCGCGAAAGAACACTTCTTTTGTGGGGGCGTCCATTGCCGTGTAGAAATGCCAAAGCAGATAGAAACCCAATGCTAATGGTAACACTACCTTAACGAAAGAGATGAAGTATTTTTTTAGGGCACTATTCAAAACGTTGCATAATATAGATAAGTACCAAAGTTAATTTTTTATTTTTAAAGTAATAGACCATTCTTCGCTACTTCAAAAATCTAAAATGGCCGAATTCGACTAAAAATAACTAATTAATTATTGACTTATGAAGTGGTGTAATCAGCGTTTCATTAAGAAAATATTTTGAAAGAATTAATCCAGCATATTCGTATCCTCATTCGGGAAACATAAGGTTGGCTTGAACGATTTTGCTTCTTCAAAATTCATATAGCCGTATCCGATGATGATTACAATATCTCCAGGGGCACATCTTCTAGCTGCCGGGCCATTTAAACAAATTACACCAGACTTTCGTTCACCTTTGATAACATAAGTCTCTAAACGTTCCCCATTGTTGATGTTAACTATTTGAACACGCTCGCCCTCAATTAGGTTAGAAGCATCCATCAAGTCTTCGTCAATCGTAACGCTTCCAATATAATTCAAATCTGCTTGAGTTACCTTAACTCTATGTATTTTAGATTTTACAACCTGAACCTGCATTTGCTTTAGAATTTTTGCGCAAATATACGATTAGTTTTGAAAGTTCTGAGATCGAAGTTTTGAGTTTTGAGTTCGAAGTTCTGAGTTCGAAGTTCGAAGTTTAAAGTTCTGAGTTTAAAGTTTGAAGTTCTGAGTTCAGTTTGAGCTGCGCGCAGGTTACAGGACTGCGTCTGTTGCAGGTTTTCATACAACTTACAACCTGCAACTAAACGAAGTGTGACACCTACCCATCCAACAAACCATCATCTTTAGGCGGATTCTTAAAGCGAACAAAAAATGAACTCAATGCTACGACTGCACCAATAATCATAATTGTTCGTGACATTGGCCAATACATAAATTTAAAAATAAGACCTATATAAACACAAATAATTCCAAGGTAAAAAATGAAGCTCGCCGCTTTGTTTGTCCGCTGATTTTTAGGATCAAAAAAGATAGATAACATGCTCATTAAGAAACCAACAAGTCCAACAATAGTGAACATAAACATCAACGTGCTGTAGGAAAGACGCAACGGATTGATTCCAGTGTAGATCATTCCAATACTCAAGGCGGAAATAAAAAACGCTATAAAACTTAACTTACTAAACATAATTCTAAATCTACTACCCCATGAATACCAGCAAAACATATACGCCAAAATCCTACCTAAAAGTAACAAGAAATCTTTAACAATAGGAAGGTAACCTAATCTATCTACTATCTTTGCAAGTTTTTACTCTATTTTCTATTAACCTTTGAAACCTGAGATAGAAAGAGGTCAAAAAAAGCAGCTTTAACACCATTAAAATATGAAGAAATACCTCAACCTATTCGATTTATCTCAAAAAGTAGACTATAAAACAGAGGTTCTTTCCGGACTTACAGTAGCTATTGCTTTAGTACCTGAGGCAATCGCTTTTGCTTTACTGGCCGGTTTATCTCCACTGACAGGGTTGTATGCTGCTTTTTCAATAGGGCTTATCACTTCTATTTTGGGTGGTCGGCCGGGAATGATTTCTGGAGCAACAGGAGCCATAGCAGTAGTATTTGTAGGAATGATTCTGGAAATGAAGGAAACTATGCCTAACCTTAATCCGGATTATATAGTTCAGTATATTTTTGCTACGGTAATTCTTGCAGGCGCCTTACAAATGCTGATCGGGTTTCTAAGATTGGGGAAATTTATCCGACTTGTTCCACACTCTGTCATGTTTGGCTTTGTAAATGGTTTGGCAATTGTGATATTTATGGCGCAATTAGATCAGTTCAAGGTAAAACTGCCAGATGGAACTAAAGAATGGTTAACAGGAGCACCCATGCTCGTAATGCTGGGACTCGTTTTTCTTACCATGCTCATTATATGGGGAGTTCCTAAATTAACAAAGGCTATACCGAGTGGATTGGTTGCGATTATTACTATTGCGGCAATAACATTGGGCTTTGGAATAGATACTTCTACTGTCAAAGACACATTAGATGGAGGAACCATCGCTGCTGGCTTTCCAATTCCATCCATTCCTGTGATACCGTTCACTTGGGAAACGCTGACCATCATTTTCCCTTATGCAATAATAGTTGCCGCAGTTGGACTAATTGAGAGTCTGTTGACCCTTAATTTGATTGATGAAATTACACAAACACGAGGACGCGGGAACAAAGAATGTGTTGCGCAAGGGGCAGCAAATATTGCTACAGGTTTTTTAGGAGGAATGGGAGGCTGCGCAATGATTGGTCAGAGTTTGATCAACATCTCTTCTGGAGCGCGCGCACGTCTTTCTGGAATTGTAGCTTCCGTTGGTTTGCTCATGTTTATCTTATTTGGTTCGGCCCTTGTGGAACAGCTTCCTATGGCGGCATTAACAGGACTTATGATTATGGTTGCGATTGGGACTTTTGAGTGGGCAAGCTTAAGAACGTTTAATAAAATGCCCATCACAGACATCATCGTGATGTTGGTGGTGATGCTTATTACCGTGGTATTTCATAATTTAGCCCTGGCTGTTTTCGTTGGTGTAGTAATCTCAGCGCTTGCCTTTTCTTGGGAAAACGCGGCCAGAATTCGTGCCCGGAAACACATAGATGAAAACGGTGCAAAACACTATGAAATTTATGGTCCTCTGTTCTTCGGTTCCATAGGTGTATTCAATGAAAAGTTTGATATCGAAAATGACCCGAACGTGGTAGTTATCGATTTTATGGAAAGTCGTGTGGTGGACATGTCTGCCATAGAAGCATTGAATAAGCTCACCGAGCTTTACGAAGAAAAAGGGAAAAAAGTAATACTTCGTCACCTCAGTCCAGATTGCCGGAAATTGCTCAAAAATGCAGAGAAAATAATTGATGTGAACGTGGATGAAGACCCGACCTATAAGGTGATGGCGGATGCACTGAGTGATTAGTTGGATAGGAAGTTCTGCGTTCGAGGTACTCAGTTAAAAGTTCTTTTGAGGGTTTGTGAAAAAGCATTAATTTTGGCACTCAATAGAACCTGCCAAACGATGGGTAAGCTCACTAGTAAATGCCGGACATACTTACTAAAGGTTGGGTAGTAGATAAGTTATATACAATAAGATAAACCACTATACATGAATTTAAAAAATATTACTATTTCAAATTATCGAAGTATTGAGGAACTCAATTTCCCAATACAGCCTGTTAATGGGAGTTATTCTTATGCTCTTCTAGGAATTAATGAATCTGGAAAAAGCAGTTTTTTACAAGCCCTATCATTGCTGGACAATGGACAAATAAATCACCCTTTGGATTATTTCAATCAAACCGAAGAGGTTTATGTTCAATTAGAGTATGAATTCACAAAAAAAGAACAAGATGAATTGCATACTTTACTCAAAGAGGAGAAGAATCTCCCTGAAGATTTGGTAGCACTTATAGAGGTAACCGAAATGCATGTTGTTGTAGATTATTCCCCTGACCCTGCTCATCCTAAAAACAAATATGAAGTCATTAAATTCAAAAAAGACAAAATCCCAGAATATACCTTAATCAGCGGTGTCCCAACGCTGAAGCCCGAAGAAGGACAGCATGATCCTTTTAGTATTGCAAACTATTTCAAAACTACGATGAATGGATACTTCCTTAATCAATCGCATAATGTTGTATTCTGGAAATCTAGCCCTGAATATCTAATTCTTGAGGAAATAGACTTAACAGCATTTGCTGCGAACCCACTTCAAGTTTCAGTTCCATTGTTGAATTGTTTCAAATTAGCGGAAATTAGCCAAGATAAAATACAAGAAACAGTTAATGGTTTAATAAGTTCTGTTCCAATCAATAACTTACAAGAAAAGCTTTCAGACTTAGTAACAAAGCATATTAATTCTGTTTGGCCTGAACACCCGATTAAAATTAAATTTCAAATTTCAAGCAATAAAATATCTCTTCTTATTGAAGATGATGGAGTTCAATATAGTGTTAAAACAACTCGACAAAGAAGTGATGGGTTTAGACAGTTCGTATCATTTCTATTGACTTTATCCGTTGAAAATCATAATGGACAATTAACTAATACGATTTTACTTATTGATGAACCTGAAGTTCATTTGCATCCACCAGCTCAAATAAATCTACTTAACGAGTTAATTGAAATTACTGAAAACAAAAGAAACAACATTGTGTTTTTTGCCACTCATTCGAATTATCTTATAGACAAGAAGAATCTCGATCGATGTTACAAAGTTGTAAAACAAGAAAATCATCGCACAACATTAGAAAAAATAGCAAAAACTACCAGCTCCTACGCTGAAGTTAATTATGAGGTTTTCGATATAGCTACAACAGATTATCACAATGAGTTATACGGATATCTTGAAGATATTGACATAGCTAAACTGCAAACACTTACGAAGAATAAGGTATGGAATAATGCAAGAACAGGTAAAGCTGAAAATGTTTCTTTATCTAGATACATCCGTCACTCAATTCATCATCCTGAAAATGATCAAAACAGAATGTACACAGAAAAACAATTGCGTACATCGATTGAAATACTTCGTGAATTGAAATATGGATAAATGTATATAACAAACGCTTAGCTCCATTTTTTTTGCCGCAGGCGCAACACAAAAAAAAACGAGAGTCAAGCGTCAGCCGTTAGCATTCATTTTAAAGACCGACACAGTTAAAACATAAACGACAAAAAATGATTAGGATATTGAGAATTGTGCTGACACTAATTTTGCAGACTTTTTGCAGCTTAACAACTATTGCACAGACAAAATCAATTGACAAGACCTTAATAGAACAACTAAACTGGAATGACTTTTTAATAATCAAAATTTCACACGGTGCAGAACGATACGATAGGAGAGAAATAAATGTTGTTTTCCATCAAGACAGTATTGTGAAAATTCATTCTATTCTAAAATCCAACTATTCCGCTGACAACCCAATCGACACAGTTTTTGCTCTGAGCGGACTTCAATTAACTAAACTGGACAAATTTGGAAAAGACTTTAACAATAAAAATATTGTTGGCGAACAAATTTGGTTCGCTGGCACTAGGACATTTTATACCATTATTTTAAACGGAGAAACAATGACTTTTGATAATAAAAATGGTTACAGCTTAATACTTGACTTACTTGACAAATAAATAATGAAGACTGACAAGAAAGAAAAAACTAATGAAACAAGTAGTGTTTTCTATTTTCTCTTACCTCTTGATAGTTTCTGTTTCAGTTGGACAGAAGCTTGACAAAACTATTCTATTAGGATCTTGGACAAAAATTAAAGGAAAATAGCACCTCAATGAGATACACTTAGTCTTCAATTTGGAAAGACAGTCCAACTGTAACGTATAGGTCAATCCATTGAAAAAAGGATAAGAGCCGCCTACGCACAGCTTACTTTCACCATGATATTTAGTACATTTGCCGCATGAAATTTGTCGGATGCATCCTGCTCTTTGTGCTCTGGTCGTTCGCTACTACAGCGCAAATTACGCAATCGGTAAGAGGAACGGTTGTGGACGAGGCATCGTTAGCTCCATTGCCTGGTGTGAAAATTATTATTCTCGATACTACTCAAACACTTGGTGCTATTTCAGATGTAGACGGAACCTTTACTATCGAAAAAGTTCCTGTTGGTCGATTAACAATTGTTGTTTCATTTTTCGGTTATGAAACGAAAACATTGAACAATCTAGACTTAACAGCAGGAAAAGAGTTGATTTTAACCATTCAACTAGCTGAAAAACTAACAATTGCTGACGAAGTGGTTATTACAGGGCGAAAAAAAGGAGAAGTTTCCAATGAGATGGCGACTGTCAGTGCACGAACATTTTCTATCGAAGCGTCGCAACGATTTGCTGGAAGTGTCAACGATGTATCACGTATGGCGCAAAGTTTTGCGGGGGTACAAGGAAATGATGATTCTCGAAATGATATCATTGTAAGAGGGAACTCCCCCATTGGAGTGCTCTACCGATACGAAGGAGTCGATATTCCCAACCCCAACCATTTTGCCCTTTTGGGAACAGCGGGCGGACCAGTAAGTATTCTAAACAATAATGTCCTCGCGAACTCAGATTTTTTCACAGGTGCGTTTCCAGCAGAGTACGGGAATGCTATGGCAGCCGTCTTTGACTTAAAAATGCGTAATGGAAATAATGAAAAACACGAGTTTCTCGGTCAAATTGGTATTAATGGTGCCGAATTAATGGCTGAAGGCCCACTCTCCAAAAACAAAAAGGCTTCCTATTTAATTAGTTATCGCTACTCTACATTGGAAGTTTTTTCCTTGTTGGGTGTAAATTTTGGAGCGGGAACAGCAGTACCTGATTACCAAGACATCAATTTTAAACTCAATTTTGAGCAAAAGAAAGGCTCGACTTCAATTTTCGGACTAGGGGGATTGAGTAATGTAGAGTTTGAAGGAGCTGAAGCAGATGGTTCTTCCAACTTATTTACCAATTCATCAGAAAATTTATTTTTCTACTCTAGAATAGGTGTTGTAGGAATAAAAAATATTTATCGCCTCACGGATAAAGCCTATTTAAAAACAACAATTTCAACATCGGCTACCTTAAATAATATACTTCGAGATTCATTGCTACCACCTAATTTCACTGAACAGCCGTCGTATCGAAACGTTTCGTTGGAAGGAAAGAACAATATCAATACACAGCTTAACTATAAGTTTAATGCCCGCCACTTGCTTCGGACAGGTATTGTTCTCGATCGTTTATTCTTTCGCCTGGCCGATAGTATCTTTCGTGTTCAAGACAATGAATGGAATACCTTAACAGACTTTAAGGGGAGCACCTATGTTCTTCAACCATTTTCACAGTGGCAATTCAAAATTTCAGAGAAACTTACATTAACCACTGGACTTCATTATCAGTACTTCACTCTAAATGGAGCGCAAGCACTTGAACCAAGAGGTGGATTAAATTATCAACTATCCAAAAATCACAGTTTCGGGTTTGGATATGGAATACATAGTCAAGTTCCTCCCACTCGTATTTATTTTCGACAAGTGCAACAACCGGATGGAACCTCTTCCAATCCTAATGAAGACCTAGGAATGACACAAGCGGATCACTTCATATTTTCGTATGACTATAGAATAACAAAGAACGTTCAACTAAAAACAGAGTTTTATTACCAAAACCTATACAATGTGCCGATCGACGTTCAGAATAATGCGTATTCTCTCCTTAATTTTGGTGCCAATTACAGTTTTGCATTTCCAGACAGCTTGATGAATGGAGGAACAGGAAGAAATTACGGGATGGAAATTACCTTAGAGCATTATATGGATCAAGGGTTTTACTTCCTCTTCACCACATCACTGTATGAATCTACCTACACCGGAAGTAATGGGGAACGATTCGGAACAGCGTTTAATGGTAATTATACATTTAACTTACTTGGAGGGAAAGAGTTCTTTTTTGAAAGAAGCACAAAAAAAGGCAAAAAAGAGCGTGTGAAATCACTTTTAATCGATGCCCGCGTCACATTAAACGGAGGTCAGCGCTATACTCCAGTTAACCAAGGCTTAAGTATTCAAGCGGGGTTTCCTGTTTTTGACGAATCACGCACGAATGAGCTTCAGTACCCAGATTACTTTAGGGCCGATTTTCGTATAGCATTTAAATTAAGTACGAAAAAGGTAACACAAGAATTCGCCCTCGACCTTAGGAATGTTTCCAATCATCAGAATCTTTTTACACAAGAATTTGATGTTTCCACGGGGGAATTTCGCGATACTTTCCAAATCGGATTTTTACCGATTGGACAGTGGAGGATTACATTTTAGGAGGTGATTACTGACCGATAAGAGGAGACCGATAAGTGGGAGACCCATAAGTGGGAGACCGATAATTGGATACGTGGAGACGCGATTAATCGCGTCTCCACGTATCCAATTATCGGTCTCCATCAAAGCAAAAAAACAGGATCTAGTATTGTATTATTTAAAGATATTCACTAGCTTTAATAGACAAACAACCTAACATGTCTGATAAATTTAAAGGAAAATACTGTACTGACACCATGCGGATGCAAAAATGGAACTATGGATGGAATGCTTCTTATTTTGTTACAATTTGTACTGAAGATCGAGCACATTTCTTTGGAGAAATAAAAGACAAAAAAATGCAGCTTTCTGAAATTGGTTGTATAGCTGAGCAAGTCTGGTTTCTAATCCCTAAACAATTTGACTGTATGAAAATAGAGGCATTTGTAGTCATGCCCAATCACATACATGGTATCATTAAAATAATCAAACCAGAAGATTGGGATGCTATAAATGCTCCAATTGAAACTCAACCGAATCGGGGCGGAATAACCCATGAAAAAAATCCGATGCTACACCTAAATTTATCAAGAGTAATGAGGTGGTATAAGG
>Ga0136559_1000582_pt1 | contig 12390 bp, 13 predicted proteins | sample AntRauMeHopE1496_FD_104633 | JGI IMG/M metagenome (GOLD analysis project Ga0136559, IMG submission 104633) | Saline lake microbial communities from Rauer Islands, Antarctica - Metagenome Hop E1 #496 | ecosystem: Environmental > Aquatic > Non-marine Saline and Alkaline > Saline | place... | reverse complement strand
GTAATTAAAAGCGATAGAAGTAAGGTGAAAATGGAATGTCGAATTGGTTTTTTCATTGATTAGTAGGGATTTTCAAAAATAACCAACAAAAATTAGAATGAGCGTCATTGCTGTAAAAAAGGAAACTTGGAAGTTTGATTTTCTTCAGGGACGACCGGGAATAAGATGATAGAAGTCTAGATGAAATACTTGAAAGCCCTCCATACCGAGAAGTCTTTTTTATTCCACGGTGGTTTGACTTTCCACCGAAAAACCTATTTTTAAGCTATCAAACAATTTTTCGATGAGCAGCGATCTACACGTAGCCTGCCTCAGTTCGAAATAAGTTTTTCAAGTATCACAAACTCAAAACTCTTCAATGTCTGAAGATCAAAAACGCCAGCTGGAAACACAACTCTGGGGAATAGCCAACTTACTTCGCGGTAAAATCTCTGCTGACGATTACCGTGACTACATCCTCGGATTTATTTTCTACAAGTACCTCTCAGAAAAACAGTACATCTATGCCAATACCCTCTTGGTAGGGGAAGCAGTAACTGACTTTACAAAGCTCAACGATCCAGAACTCTTGGATGCGATCAAGGATGAATCTTTGGAAACCCTCGGATATTTCCTACTGCCTACCGAGCTCTTTTCTGCACTTGCAGCCAGAGGGAATGCTGATACAGAAACCGAAAGCAACTACATTCTTGAAGATCTCAAAGCCGTCCTGAACCATATCGAGCAAAGTACCATGGGAACAGAATCAGAAGAGGACTTCAACGACCTCTTCGACGATTTGGACCTAAACTCTACCAAAATCGGTAGAACCGTAGGTGCCAGAAACACGGTCATCTCCCAAATCCTTAGCTACCTGGATAAGATTGACTTCAAGCTGGAAGATATCGAATCCGATGTGCTAGGTGATGCCTATGAATACCTGATCGGTAAGTTTGCTGCAGGTGCAGGGAAAACAGCTGGGGAATTCTACACCCCACAACAGGTCTCAAAAATCTTGGCCAAGTTGGTCACCACAGGGAAAGAAAAGCTGAAATCCGTCTATGACCCGACTTGTGGGTCTGGCTCTCTCCTACTCCGAGTAGCAAAAGAAGCCAAGGTCAGTGAATTCTACGGCCAAGAAATGACTCGCACCACGTACAACCTGGCTCGGATGAATATGATCCTACATGGAGTTCACTACCGAGAGTTCGATATAAAGCAGGAAGACACGCTGGAAAACCCCATGCACTTGGATCATAGATTCGAAGCCATTGTAGCAAACCCTCCGTTTTCTGCACACTGGAAGGGAGACGATAATCCACTGTATAGCAATGATCCGCGATTCAGCCAATACGGAAGACTTGCTCCCAAGACCAAAGCAGACTTCGCTTTTATGCAGCACATGCTCCATCAACTGGCTGATAATAGCATCGTGGCCAGCGTTTTTCCGCATGGGGTACTATTCCGTGGAGGAGCCGAAGGCATAATCCGCCAATACCTGATCCAGGAAATGAATGTGCTCGATGCGGTGATCGGTCTTCCTGCCAATATCTTCTACGGTACTTCCATCCTTACCTGTATGGTGGTACTAAAGAAATGCCGAGAGCAGGACGACAACATAGTCTTTATCGATGCCAGCGGAGCTGATCACTTTATCAAGGTGGGAAACCAGAACGAACTACGCGAAACAGATGAGGCCCTGATCGTGGAGACCTATGGCAAACGGGAAACACTGGAAAAATACAGCTATGTTGCTATACTGCCAGAGATCGCTGAAAACGATTACAATCTCAATTTCCCTCGCTATGTTGACACCTTCGAAGAGGAAGAAGCGATTGATCTCGATACGGTCGCTGAGGAACTCGTGCAGCTCGACTCCGTTTTGAAATCCAACGAGGTTTCGCTGATCGGGTTCTGTAGAGAGCTTGGAATCAAAACTCCATATTGATGATGAGCGAAAAAGAAACACGCCGAAGTTGAAGTTTCCTGAGTTTGATGAAGAATGGTCAAGCAGTTTGTTGGGAGATCTTGTAAATGTCACTTCAACGTCACGGGTTCATAAAGATGAATGGACAGAACATGGAATTTTAATTTCTAGTTCAAGTGACGTGGTAGCCGCATTTAATAGCACCACGAACACTATAGCTTACATATCTTTAGACTTATATAAATCTTTGGTCAACAAGACAGGATATGTTAAAAAGACGACCTTCTAGTGACGGGTGGTGGTTCCATTGGTATACCATTTCTGATAAAAACTGGTGACCCTTTATACTTCAAAGATGCAGATCTTTTGTGGCAAAAAAATACTAATAAAATTAGCGGATACTTTCTATATTCATTTTTTACCACAGAATTATTCAGGAAATATCTTGGAAGAATTTCACACATCGGCACAATAGCTCTTTAAACTGTTATTCAAGCAAAGAATACACCATTACATTTCCCCCTCCCTTGTAGAGCATCAAAAAATCGCTACATTTCTGAAAGCTGTAGAGAGAAGGATGGAATTGCTAGAGCAGAAAAAGGAGAAATTGGAAGCCTACAAAAAGGGGGTGATGCAGCAGCTCTTCTCCCGCAAGATCCGCTTCAAACAAGACGATGGATCGAAGTTCCCGGACTGGGAAGAGAAGAAGCTGGGGGAGGTATATGAGTTCAGAACAACCAACTCCTTTTCTCGTGACAAACTGAATTACACTGGGGGAGAATATCGCAATATCCACTATGAAGATATTCACACAAAGTTCCCAACAATAGTGGATCTGAATTACATCAGTCTTCCTTTTGTGAATAAGGATGAAATCGTTAGAAAAACTTTCTCTGACAACAAAGTAGAAGATGGGGACTTGGTTATTGCGGATGCTTCAGAAGACTATGCTGACATAGGCAAAACAATCGAAGTCACAAACACCGCAAATCAGGTAGTTCTTTCGGGACTTCACACACTCCATGCAAAGCGCAAAAACTCTTCAGTTGAAATTGGCTTCGGTGGGTATTTGATGAAAACCCAAGCTGTCAGAACACAGGTAATGAGAATCGCACAAGGCACCAAAGTACTTAGCATTTCTGTGCCGAGAATGTCAGACTTGGACATCCAAATCCCAAATCCTTAGGAGCAAAAAAAATCGTCTCATTTCTCAGAAGTCTTGATGAAACTACAGAAAAACTGACTAAACAAATCAACCAAACGCAGACTTGGAAAAAGGGGCTGCTACACCAGATGTTTGTATGATGGAAAAACGAAAAATACTCCAAGAGTTGAAAAACTTTATGAAGGAGGTAGAACCAATCAATAGATATTCACCAGGAAGCGCTCGAAATATAGTCTGGGTAAGCAAAATCGATAGACGGCTTGCTACTATGTACGGAGAGACTTCATGTGAACGAAATACCTTTTCGCAGATACCTTTTTTGAAGGTTCATGACCGTCCTCTTTCACAAGGTCAAAGAAACAACCATGAAGTATCTTGCTATGAAATTGCTACTCAGTTTTTCAAAGATCTGATTGAAGAACTGGCTCTTCCGGCAGAAGATATAATCACAAACCTTTCAAGAGTCCACGTAAGTCATCACCAAAATGATCGTGAAATCGCTGAGGTGCTTGCTGAATTGCTTTCAACAACAGGCGTGGCAGAATCATCGATTTCGTTCTCATCATATGACAACAATAACTCCGCGTCGATTGGAAATTGGAAAGAGGCTATCACTTCCCAATTTAGTCTTGGAGTTTTAACTATTCCCCTTCTCTCCCCACAATACTTAAGGAGTTTCACCTGTATCAGAGAATTTGGAGCAGCGTCAGTTCTCTCAGCAAAAGTAATCCCAGTTATTATTCCACCAGTTGTGCTGGCAGATCTGGAAGGTTTCGAAGATTCGGGACAAGTCATAATAATTACTGACGGTATCAGTCTGACCAACTTAAAAAATCAGCTTGAATCCCTCCTATCCCTATCACCGATAGATGCAAAAGTTTGGACGGAAAAGCGTAACGAAAAACTAGCTCAATTTCTACAACTTATCGAGGCCTAAAATGAAAAACCTCTTAAGTCAGACCCATAATCTAATCAAGCATCATCGAGAACTGGAAATTCAAAAGGGTGAAAAGTTCAACGTCTTCTCGATTCTTCAGGTGGAGTCAAAAGAGCAGAAGAAAATTAGTGAGTTTTCTACGAGACTTGACACCTCAATCAGTCGGATTGAAGACCAAATCAACCAAGCGCAGACCTGGAAAAAGGGTCTGCTACAACAGATGTTTATATGATGGAAGATTTTCAAAAACTGTTAGCAAGTGGGAAATTCAAAACTCTCAATTCTGTACCCATAGATCTGACAAAACCATTGCCAAAGGGGGTCACATCAATATATGACACCATGAATGTATCATGGTACTCAGGAGTATCAGTCGCCTACCTCTTTCAGGTTGACATAGGGTACGTGGAGTGGGCAATCAAGAACATGGATGACTTCTGCATTCGAGAATTTGACTACCTGACCAACCTGTCCACATTTGCCAAGAAGACTTACGAAATGAGACATGCGGCTCCGGAAACAAGAAAACGTTACCACGAACTTTCGGAAAAACTATCCGATGATGAAATGCTAGTGGCGATGGGAGGACATCAATATTTCCGAAAGCTGGACGTCAAAAGTGCAAATGATCGGAAACTTCAAAAATTCGGCATCAGCCCAACTCCTCTGAAAATGTCAGATCGTACCTACCTCTGTTACCATAGAAGTAGCTTTCCTAAGTTGTCAGGAAACTGGGAGTTTGAACAATGTAGTCAATCTGCAAAAGGATCGATGGTAGTTTTTCTAAAGAAGACTCTTGAGAGTTATTCTAGTATGGCTCTACTTGAAGACAAGATAGGATTGATGGTGAGTCTAGGCCCTCTTGCTTCTTTCAAGGACAAGCAAGTAGAGGACAATTACAGTTTTGATTTCTTCGAACCAGGCGAGAAAGTTTCTATCGAAACAAACTCGGACTTTTCATCACCAGTAAGCAAATATTTGATCTGTAAGATTTAAGTACTTTCTAATGCAAAAATACTCCGTTAACCAACACCTCATCGAAACGATTCTCTCTTGGGTAAAGTCCGGTGAGATTGCTATTCCCGAGATTCAGAGACCTTTTGTTTGGGACAGTTCCAAGGTTCGTGACCTGATGGACAGTCTTTACCAAGGTTTTCCGGTGGGCTACATCATATCTTGGAAAAACCCGAATGTAAAACTGAAAGACGGAAGTCTCAGTGAAGGGAAGAAAGTATTGATCGACGGACAGCAGCGTATCACTGCGCTCACAGCCGCGATCCTTGGCCAATACGTGGTGAACAAAACCTACGAACGGATCAAAATCAAAATCGCTTTCAACCCGATTGAAGAAAAGTTTGAAGTACAGAATCCTGCCATCCTGAAAAACAAGGTATGGTTACCTGATATCGCAGCCGCAATTAATGGAGACCTCTTTGACATTGTGGATCATTACTTCGAGCAGAATAAAGATATCGACAAAAAAGCTGTCCGTGAAGCCTTTACCAAACTCCTCAATATTCCAAAAAAACAGATCGGTTTGATCGAACTGGCATCAGACCTGGATATCGAGACAGTAACTGAGATCTTTATCCGAATTAACAGCAAAGGTGTCGTGCTGAGTCAAGCAGACTTTGCTATGAGTAAAATAGCAGCTGACACCCAATACGGAGGCAATACGCTTCGAAAAGCAATCGATTACTTTTGCCACTTGACGATTGCGCCAGAGTTTTACAAGCATATTGTAGACAACGATCCAGAGTTTGCCTATTCAGAATTCTTTCAGAAAATGGCTTGGTTGAAATCAGAAAACGAAGATCTCTACGATCCAGAATACACTGACCTGATCCGTGTAGCTTTTACTTCCCAGTTCAACAGAGGTAAATTATCAGACTTGGTTAGCTTGCTTTCTGGAAGGAATTTCGAAACCAGAACTTATGAATCTGAAATAGCGGAAACTTCTTTTGAAACGCTCAGAAAAGGGGTCTTCAGCTTCATCAATGAAACCAACTTCAAAAGGTTTTTGATGATCATCAAGTCAGCAGGATTTATTTCTCCAAAACTGATTCGCTCCCAGAATACCCTGAACTTCGCTTACATACTTTACCTGCGTCTAAAAGATAACAGTGTAAATTCAGTAGCCATTGAGGGCTACGTTCGCCGATGGTTTGTGTTTACTATCCTTACAGGCCGATACTCCAGCTCCCCGGAAAGCTCAATGGATTACGATATTCGACAGATTTCTGAGAAACCCTTTGACGCCTTTTTGAAGGAACGGGAAGAAGCTGAACTCTCCGATGCGTTTTGGGAAGTGTCTTTGGTTCAAAGTCTGGACACTTCCGTAGCGAGCAGTCCTTACTTCCTAGCTTTTCTTGCAGCACAAGTAAAAGAAGGAGATAAAGGTTTTCTATCCAAAGAGGTGTCAGTGAATGATTTGGTTTCGTTGCGAGGTGACATTCATCATCTATTCCCGAAGGACTACCTCAAGCGAAACGGTTTGGATCGCTGGAAATACAATCAGATCGCCAACTTCGTGTACATGCAATCAGAGATTAACATCAAAGTAGGAAACAAACCACCACAAGAGTATTTTGCAATTCTCAGAAATCAAATCAGCTCAGGAGAATTGACCGTCAGCGGAATCCACTCGGATGAAGAACTTGTGAGAAACTTGAAGATGAACTGTGTACCACCTGAAATCATGGAAATGAAGATTGACGACTACCAAGACTTCCTAGATCTTCGTCGAAAACTGATGGCTAGGAAGATGAGAGAGTATTACTTTAAGCTGTGAGATTAGTTTGGTTGAAACGAAAACGCTCTTTATTTTATCGGAAAAATTTAAACATCATTACCTAACCTTATCTATGAAGTCAGTTATTCACACTATAGCAGCTCTTTTGCTAATTTGCTGTTTATTTTATTTACCAGCTCTAATTCTGGGAGTTGCCCTCGGATGGTTCGAGTCTGAAGATTTCTTAGGCTTCCAAGTGTGTTTTTGGGGGTTCTTGATCTTTTTTATTATCCACCTAATTCTTGGAGGAAAAGCTCAGGACTTTAAATTCTGGGCCCGAAATACTAAAAATTAAAAAATAGTATGGTCCTTTCTCCAAAAAAAGCCTCGCTACCTTTCAGATCAGCGTCCCACCGTGTGTCTTTTGCTATTAAGACCTCATAAACCTGAGTTATTTAAATCAAAAACGTTTAAATCGAATGTGTTTAAAAGATCCAGAGCCACCAAATCAAGTGGTTGTTGCAAATAACCAACTAAATTCACATCTTAGTACCAACAGTACCTGAGTAGCATACCGTCCCGATAACTATCGGAAGATATGCTCTCGGGTCATTTTTTTTACCAGTACATGACGATACAACCGGAACAAGCATTAGAAAACAACCTTCTGATCCAGCTGACTAAGCTCGGCTATAAACAAGTCGTCATCAAAGGTGAAGCTGACTTGCTTTTGAACCTCAAATCCCAACTGGAGAAACAAAACAAGGTCAAACTCAGCGATGGAGATTTCAAGCAGATTCTGAATTTCATTAACTAAGGAAACATCTCCGAACGAGCTAAGATTCTCAGAGATCGTGTCCCTTACCTAGATGATGTCGGAGAACATCCCACCATCGAGCTGACCTACCAAATCCACTGGTGTCAGAACCAGTTTCAGATAACCCAACAGGTGACCCTGGAGGGCAAATATAAAAACCGCTATGATGTCACGATTCTGATCAATGGACTTCCACTTGTACAGATCGAACTGAAGCGGAGAGGACTGGAGTTGAAAGAAGCATTCAGACAGACTGATCGATACAGCATCCATTCCTACGGAGCAGGCCAAGGCCTATTCCAGTTCATCCAGGTTTTTGTCATCTCAAATGGCGTGAACACGAAGTACTATGCGAATGCTCCGCTCAGGCATAGAACTTTCAAGCAATCTTCTACTGATCGGATACCAAGAATAAACTGATCACACAGCTGTCAGAGTTTGCGGATATTTTCCTAGCCCCTTGCCATATCTCCAAGATGATCACCAAATACGTGGTTCTGAACGAAACCCAGAAGACACTGATGGTTCTGAGTCCTTACCAGTTTTATGCAGTAGAGGCAATCGTAGAGCGATTGAAGACTACTCCAAAATTTGGTTACATCTGGCACACCACAGGCTCTGGGAATACACTCACCTCATTTAAGGCAGTACAAATTCTGACAAATTTGCCACAGGTGCACAAAGTCGTTTTTGTAGAGGACAGGAAAGATCTGGACTATCAAACCACCAAGGAATTTAATGCATTCAGCAAAAGAAGCATTGACGGCACCAACAACACAACACCCTCGTAAAGCAAATGGCAGGTGACAACAAACTAATTATCAACACAATCCAGAACCTGAATACTGCCATTACTAAGGCAAGGCACCTGAACCAGCTGGAGGATCTCAGGGACAAGCGAATCGTATTTATTATCGACGAGTATCACAGAAGTCAGTTTGGAAAAACTCATGAAGACATCAAGAAATTCTTCAAAGGTTCTCAGATGTTTGGTTTCACCGGCACCCCAATCTTCGAGGAGAATGCTGAAAAAAACGCTTATGGCAAGCGGACTACCACTATGCTCTTTGGTGACTGTCTTCACAAGTATGTAATCACGGAAGCGATTCGCAATGAGAACGTGCTCAAGTTCTCGGTGGAATACAACCGCACCTCCAAAAAGCGGGAGAACATTTTAGATATTAATGTAGAGGCGATTAATGAAGAAGAAGTCATGAACGCCCCACAGCGACTTAATAACGTGGTCGATTACATCATTACTAATCACGGTAGAAAAACACACAACAGATCTCTCACGGCTATATTCTGCGTTTCAAGTGTCGCAACACTACTTGAATCCACCAATACTAAAAACTTTTCCAAGCGAAGAAGGTGGCTGAAGAGCATAATCTGAAGGTAGCGACCATTTTCTCCTATGGGGCAAATGTGGATCTTATAGACAACGGAGAAGAGTTTGAGGAAGATTGGGTAGAAGGCGAGTTCAGTATTGCGGCAGATCCGAGAAGAGACGAATACACCAAATCGGAAAAGAAGCACTCACGTGAATACCTTGATGAATTCATGGCTGACTACAACGCCAAGGACAGCAAGCTCTTCTACCAATACTACAACGATCTAGCAGACCGAGTAAAGAAAAAGCAGATTGACATTCTCCTTGTGATGAACATATTCCTTTCCTTACAGGCTTCGACAGCAAATGGCTGAATACGCTTTAAGTTGATAAGAATCTGAAGTATCACGGATTGATACAGGCATATTTGCGCACAACCGGATTCTTGACGAGGTGAAGTCTCAGGAAAATATCATATGCTTCAGAAACCTGAAACCTGCCACAGATGATGCAATCACACTTTTCTCCAACATCAACGCGAAGGATGAAATCAGCATGCAGCCCTACGAGGATTATGTTGAGAAATTTCAGGAAGCTGTAGCGAAGTTATTGAAAGTTGTTCCAACCGTAGATAGTGTGAATAATCTGCCAAGCGAGGTAGAGAAGCTTGAATTTATCAAAGCCTTCCGAGAACTCATGCGTCTTAAGAATGTGCTCTCTACATTCACCGAGTTTGAGTTCGATGACCTAGTAATGTCAGAACAGGACTTCGAAGACTACAAGTCCAAATACCTAGACATCTACGATAGCAGCAAAGGACCGGGTAAAGAAAGAGTATCCATCCTAAACGATGTGGACTTTGAACTCGAACTGATCCATCGTGACGAGATCAACGTCAGCTACATCTTGAAACTTCTGGCTAAGCTGAAAGATGCAGCACCAGAAGATCAGGAAAAACAGAAGAAAGCGATCGTCGAACTCATCGTGGGAGAGTCCCAGCTTAGAAGCAAGCGGGAGCTGATCGAGAAGTTCATCAACCAGACCTTACCTGTGATCGAAGACTCAGAAGACATCCCCGAAGAGTTCTTGAACTTCTGGACAAGAGAGCGTGTGGAGGCTATAAAAAATCTGAGCGAAGAGGAATCCCTAGACGCTGAAAAGTTGGAGCAAGTGATTGGTGATTTCATCTACACAGAGAAAGAACCCCTTCGAGATGACATCATCGGAATGATGACCAAGCGACCTTCACTTCGAGATCGTAAGACCATTGCAGAAAGAGTCAAGACTAAAATCATGGACTTTGTCGAAACCTTTATTAATGTAATCTCGGCGACTGCTTAAAAATACATAAGTACTAAAACCGCACAAAATCATCGTTAATTCGCTGAATTACACGTTTATTTATCTGTAATTCTGAGGCAACTTCATTCCATTTAGATGCTGCTTTTTGTACCTCATCAATAATTTTTTTTGGGTTTTTGATTGAAAATTCTTCTGCTAAAATCAACAAATCTTTCAAACCTATATCTTGCCGTTTTCCTCTAATAGATAGCGCTCTGGAAGTGATTTTAAAATTAATCAATGGATTAAGTGAATAAGTCAGATCATAGGCTGGACTTAAACTCCAAGTATCGCTTTTCTTTTCGTAAATAAAACTGTGATTCTTTAAGTGATCATCAGAATTTCTAAAAACTAGATTGAAGATCATCCGTCTGTAAAGCTGCTGTAAATCTTTAAAGGGAACTTTTAATCCCAATGCTAGTTTAAACACGTTTTCATAAGAGGAGTTTTCAGGATTGCTTTGAAAATCCCAACCAGTCAAACCACTGACAGTCATCGCATGCTGTTTTTCTCCTTTCTGCCTATCGTATCGCAACGTAGCAAAGTGCTTGTCTTCAATAAGTTTGGAAGGCATCATTTCTATACCGACCTCTTGAGCCATTAAGTAGTAAGCATATTCCACATGTTCTTGACTATAACCAATCGAATCATCAAGATGGAGCTTGATCAAATAATGATTGTAATCTGACCCAACTTGTCGATCTCCTGCTACTAGTGCACCAGTATCTTTATGTTCGGCGACCAAGATTTTTGGTCTTGCCCCACCAGCAGAAGAACCTATTTTAAAGATATTAAGCAAGGATAATTCACTGAGATCTTTCTCAACGGCATCATCTTTGAATTTTAGGACTCTTTCTAGAATCTCAACTACCTGACCAATGTTAATCGTGGAGGTCTCAAGTAATTCTTTTACCGGCTTATATTCCAAAGCCCCCATACCACGATCAGCGACATAGGCTAACTGCTCAAGAGGAGTTAGTTTCTTTATACCTCTACGGCTCAACCATTCTTGAAAAATAATTGTACCAAACGTATCCGGAAGTGAATCAGCGATCATCGGCGGAAGGCCTTGAAAAGTGTCCGAATGATATTCTGTAAAAACCTGAGCTTGCTCCACTCGTCTAAAAATAAATGGAAATAGATTCAAATACTTCCCTGATGACAAAAAATCAGGATTGTATTGGAATACAGCCCTCTTCTGATCCATATCATACCCCAGCTTTCCAATCTCTAAACCAAAAGCAATTACTTGAATAATCTTCGCACTAGCCATTATTAATACAGAGAAATATCACTGTTACTTATTTTGACTTTGTGGATCTCTCTGACAACAGCTGGAAGAAGATTAAAATGATTTGCTACTTTCAAGATATTATCCAGATTGGCATTTTTCCCATTTTCTATATTCTGTATGGTAGTTCGGGAAATGGATAAGGCTTCAGCCAGCTCCTCTTGAGATAAATTAGAAGCCTTACGAAGTTGTTTACAGGCCTCACCCAGTCTAACTTTAACATCTTTGACTGTAATAAAATCTAGCATAATATTGACCATTAAATCAATCAAATGTAGTCATTTTAAAATATTTTGACTGTTATTCTATTCAAAATATTAGCGGTAATCCATTTCTAAATATTGTAGATTAATTCTACCTAATTTTTTAGAAAGGCAAAGTCACGGCTGACAATAGAAATTACAAGTAGAAACGAAAATAACATACCAGTTCCGGCTCCGGAGAAATTTAAGTTGCACAGAACCTTCATGTCCTTTCCAGGCAGACAAGATGCTGTATTCAAAACATTAGCGGTCTATCCGATTTATTCCAAAATCAAAGTTTCGAGAAAAGACCTCAAAGTTAGCTCTTGCACCACCGTGAGTGTCCCCACTCACTGATTTAGAATGGCAAATGCTATAGAATCGTTACTTTGCGCACTTTGTGAATCCTTCATGTGCTTTGTGATTTGAAAGACTGTATAATCAAAACCTTCAAGGTCAATCGGCTTTATTCTAAAATCAGAGGTTCAGGAAAAGACCTCAAAGGTTACTCTACGCCCTTTGCGATACCTTCGTGTGCTTTGTGGCTTAAAAGACTGTATAATCAAAACCTTCAAGGTCAATCCGTTTTACCCTAAAATCAGAGGTTCAGGAAAAGACCTTAAAGGTTAC
>Ga0136559_1000580_pt1 | contig 12445 bp, 9 predicted proteins | sample AntRauMeHopE1496_FD_104633 | JGI IMG/M metagenome (GOLD analysis project Ga0136559, IMG submission 104633) | Saline lake microbial communities from Rauer Islands, Antarctica - Metagenome Hop E1 #496 | ecosystem: Environmental > Aquatic > Non-marine Saline and Alkaline > Saline | place... | reverse complement strand
AGTTCCTTTTTTAGATAAGGCTCCATGCCATAATTGTCGTCTATATGTAAAAAACCGCCACTCAGTAAATACACACGCAGGTTTTTGATGTCGGCATCTGAAAAAACGACATTGCCATGTCCAGTCATATGCAAAAACGGATACTGAAAAATATCGATGCTGCTAGCCTCTACGGTAGCTACCTTTTTATCCATAGTTGTTCCTATGTTCTGGTTACAATATGCAACAAGGTTAGGTAATGCCGTAGGGTTGCCGTACCAGTCGCCACCGCCGCCATATTTAAGGACAGCAACTTGCTGTGCGCTAGTAATAGAACAACTTATGGCCGTTATTAAAAGGGTGATTAAAAATCTATTCATGGTACAAACTTAGTCGGTTAGTTTCAGATAATTCACAAATCGGGAACTATTAACGTTGTAAGCAGGCTTAAAAACTATTAATTCCGTTAAAAATGGCACTTGTGTAAACCCCGGCGGTTTCTGTACGCAGGCGATTTGTGCCTAAACTTACAGGTTGAAATTTGTGTGCTACTGCCGTCGCGATTTCTGTGGTAGAAAAATCGCCCTCGGGACCTATGAGCATGATCGTTTTTGATGCTTTGGGCGCTATTTGTTGTAGGGTTTGTTTTTGGGTTTCTTCACAATGTGCGATAAATTTATGTGCATCGTGGGGTGCTGTTACAAAATCATGAAAACGGGTAAGCTGGTTGAGTTGTGGTTTGTACAATTGCAACGATTGTTTCATCGCGCTCACGATTATTTTATCAAAACGTTCCATGTTTATTTTTTTGCGCTCGCTGTGCTCGCATAGCAAGGGTGTGATTTGTGAAATGCCCATTTCGGTCGCTTTTTCTAAAAACCACTCCATGCGGTCATTCATTTTTGTAGGCGCAATGGCTATATGCAACTGGTAGGATTGTGGTGGTGCTGCTTTCGCGAAAGCGAGATTAAGTTCACATTTATTACTAGTAACAAGCCCTATAGTGGCTATATACAAGGTACCGTGACCGTCTGTTAAATGTACCTGGTCGCCTGTTTTTTTGCGTAAAACGCGTGTCATGTGGCGAGCGTCTTCTTTGTCTAGTTGCAGGCTTGTGGTGTTTTTTGCGATATGCTCGTAATAAAATAGCTGCATTACATCGCGATTCTGGGTGATGCACTTATGTCCATGCCTGCAAAATTGCCGTCTAGGTATTTGAAATACCCTACGATTCCTATCATTGCAGCATTATCTGTTGTGTATTCAAACGGTGGTATAAAGGTTTTCCAGCCTTGCTCGTTATAAGAAACCAGCTTGGCACGTATGCCAGAGTTTGCGCTCACGCCGCCGCCTATGGCTACTTGTTTAATACCCGTAGTTTTTACAACTTTTTCTAATTTTTTAAATAAAATTTTAATAATGGTGTGTTGCACGCTTGCACAAATATCGTTGAGGTTTTTTGCAATAAAATCTGGGTCTTTTTGTGTTTCTCTTTGCAAAAAATACAACACTGCGGTTTTAAAACCACTGAAACTGTAATTAAAAAGAGGCGCCTTAGGCACCGGAAATTCAAACGCCAGCGGGTTTCCCAACTGTGCGAGTTTATCTACTAGCGGTCCGGCAGGATAGCCCAAACCTAGCAATTTTCCTGTTTTGTCAAAGGCCTCGCCCACGGCGTCGTCTTGCGTGGTGCCCAGCACAACCATGTTATCGTACGAATTTACTTTTACAATTTGTGTGTGACCACCGCTTATGGTCATGGCGATAAACGGGAATGTGGGCATTTCTTGTCCGTTATCTATAAAATGGGCAAGTATGTGTGCATGCATGTGGTGCACGTCTATAAGGGGTATGTCTAGCGATAAAGCGAGTGATTTTGCAAAACTAGCGCCTACCAGCAAGCTGCCCATAAGACCTGGGCCGCGTGTAAACGCAATGGCACTTAACTGTTCTTTTGTAATGCCAGCTGCTTTTAAAGCCTCATGTACCACGGGTATAATGTTAGATTGGTGCGCTCTAGAGGCGAGTTCAGGTACCACGCCACCGTACTGTTTATGTATGTTCTGCCCGGCAACATGGTTGGATAAAACGGTGTTGTTGTTTAAAATAGCACAGGCCGTGTCATCACAAGAGGACTCAATTGCTAGGATATACGTATTTTTATTTTTCATTACATTATTAAAGGCACAAAAATTGCCACCTTTGCAAAAATAAACCTTCTCACATTAAAAAGTTTTTTAAAATACTGCTGCGTGTAATACTGGTTCTTCTGGTACTGTTTTTCTTGCTGGTATTTGCATTTAGCTTTCCGTCGGTTCAAACGCGGGCAGCGCAATGGCTTACAAACGACCTTAACGAGACTTATGGTACAGCCATTAAGATAGATAAGATTGAACTTACCTATAAAGGCGCTGTTAAAATAGGTGCAGCGAGCGCGCTAGACCATAAGAAGGACACCGTACTTGCTTTTAAGGAGCTAGAGACATCTATCTTAAGTTTTGGTGATTTATTTGCCGGGGCACCTAATCTGGGAGATACCCGTATAGACGGTCTTTATTTTAATATGGTGCGTTATAAAGGCGATAAGCAAGATAATTTTATGCAGTTTATTGATAAATTTTCTACCTCGCCTGCAACCCCTTCTACAAAACCGTTTAAACTAGAAACGGGCAACTTAAAGCTTACAAACGCGCGAGCAAACGTGATAGACGAGCAAAGCAGCCTGCCTATTTTGTTTAAGGCCCGCAATATGAACTTAGAGGCGCAAAGTCTTGCTATTTTAGATAGTGATGTAAACGCAGCAATAACCGATGCAAATTTTATCATGTTTACCAGCGCCATGCGTTACGGTAATGAGCAAGATGGGCTTGTCGTAAAACAACTCAAAGCAGATTTTACCTACACACGTGAACATATATGTGCGACCGATCTAGAACTTACCACCGCAGCCTCAACCCTGCAAGGTGACCTTGCGTTAAACTACGGTATTACAGGCTTTACCGATTTTAATAATAAGGTACAATGGGATTTTAGCATAGATCGGGCACAGGTCTCTACAAATGAGTTGCGCTATTTTTATAATGAGATACTTCCTAACGAGCAACTTAGCTTACAAGGCGATATGACAGGCACGCTTAACGATATGGTGCTTAAAAATTTAAAGGCAATTGCCCTGAACGACCTAGAGATAGACGGTGACATGCATCTCATAAATTTATTAGACAATAGAGATGCATTTTTTATAGAAGGTACTTTTAACAAAATTCAAGCCAGTAGCAAAGATTTAGAAAGCTTTTTACCCAACATTTTAGGGAACATCTTTCCGCAACAGGTTGCAGACTTAGGGACAATAACCGCCGCAGGATATGCGTCGGTAAATAGCAATACGTTAGTTTCAAAATTAAAAGGCAGTTCTAGACAAGCTGCTTTTGATACGGACTTAGTACTGGGCGACATAAGTTCTGGTAACCCTAGTTATGATGGTCGTATCAAACTGGACAACCTAGATGTAGGTAAACTCGCAGGTATCCCAGAGCTGGGAAACACCTCGCTAGACGTGCAGGTAAACGGTCGTGGGTTTAATGTAGAACAGCTTAATGCTGCGGTACGAGGTGCGGTAACCAGTCTTTCCTATAATGGCTATACCTATAGAAATATAGAAGTAGATGGAACTTTTAAAAAACCGTTGTTTGATGGTCGACTCGCTATTAACGATCCAAATCTTACGATGGAATTTGACGGGCTCGTAGATTTTTCTAAAAAAGAAAACATATATAAGTTTGACGCAAACGTGGGCTATGCAGACCTTAAAGCCATAAATATTTTTAATAGAGATGATGTTGCTATTCTGAAAGGCCGCGTGGTTATGGACATGCAAGGCTCTACACTCGATAATGTAAAAGGCCAAATAGACTTTTATGACACGAGTTACAGAAACGAAAACCAAGATTACTTTTTTGAAGATTTTAAAATAGAAAGCTTTTTTGAGGAGGACGAGCGTTTTATTACCATAAACAGTCCAGATATTGTAGAAGGCGAGATTTCAGGGAAATTTATTCTCGCCGAAGTGCCTGAACTGTTTAAAAACGCAATAGGTAGTGTTTATACAAATTATAAATCTAAAACCATTACACAGGACCAGTATATGTCTTATGAGTTTAAGATTTATGATAAAATAGTAGATTTGTTCTTTCCCGAGATAAACCTAGGCGAAAACACCATTCTTAAAGGTCAGGTCGCTAGTAATGAATCCTTATTTAAACTAACCTTTAGGACGCCAGAGATTAATGCGTATGATGTGCTGCTCAATAACGTAAACGTGCAAGTAGATAATCAGAACCCGTTATTTAACACTTTTATTAAAGTTGATAATGTTAAAAACGGGTTTTATGACATAGACGACTTTAAACTCATTAACGTCACTAGGCAGGACACGTTGCTTTTTAGAACAGAGTTTGTGAGTCACGATAGGGTAGAAGATGCCTTTAATTTAAGTTTTTACCACACCGTTAATGCGGCAAACAGCAGCGTGATAGGCATACGCACCAGCGATGTTACGTTCCAAGGAAACAAATGGATGCTCAATGAGTTAAATAAAGACGTACAATTGCGTTTTGACCACGATTTTAAAGGTTTCTCACTAGACACTCTATTTGTTAAACATGAGGATGAGCGTATTATGCTTGCTGGTGATATTATGGGTAAAGACACGAAAGATATTCAGGTAGATTTTAATAATGTGCGCATGGCAAGTTTATTAAAACCCATGGATTCTCTAAACCTAAAAGGCTTTATAAATGGGTCACTAGATTTAAAACAAACAGCAGGTAAGTACCGACCTTCTAGCGATTTTACCATTAAAGAACTTGCCATAAATGAAACTGAGTTAGGTGATTTTGATATGCAAGTAAGAGGTAACGAGAACCTAACACGTTATACCATTAATGCGCAACTTGCAGACGAGCGCAAGGAAACCTTGCGAGCAACAGGTTCTATAGACACGGCTGGTGAAGAAAGCATTATAGACATGGACGCTATTTTCACAGATTTTAATCTGGTAGCACTGAATCCGTTCGGTGGTGTGGTGGTAGATAATATACGAGGCTTCACAAGCGGCAAAGCGCAATTTAAAGGTGCAATCACAGACCCTAGAATAGACGGTAACCTTATGCTTAAAGATGCTGGATTGCGCATGCCCTATCTCAATATAGATTTTGATATTCAAAACAATTCCATAATAGACATAAGTTCTACATCCATAGATTTTAATGACATGGTGTTAACAGACACAAAATACAAAACCTCTGGGATTTTAGGCGGCCGTATCACGCATCAAAACTTTGGTTTCTGGAATCTAGACCTAGACATTTCGTCTAAACGACTGCTTGTACTTGATACAGAACTCACACCAAAATCCTTGTATTATGGTACCGCATTTATCGACGGTGTGGCAACTATAAAAGGACCTACAGATAAACTCGTAATTGCGGTAACCGCAACCTCAGAAAAAGGAACTATTTTTAAAATTCCTATTAACGACGGTGAGTCCATCGCAGACACATCGGCCATCTACTTTTTGAGTCCAGAAGAAAAAGTAGCAAAAATATCGGGAAAGGTATTGGATCAAAAAGTGGTAGGTGGTTTAGAACTAGTTTTTGACCTGAAAGTAACACCCAATGCTGAGGTTGAAATAACGGTAGATCCAGCAAACGGCAGCAACCTGAACGGTCGCGGTTATGGAAATCTCAAACTAGAGATTAATACAAACGGCAAGTTTGTAATGAACGGCGACTTTATTGTTACCGAAGGAGTTTATAACTTTAAATACCTAGGGCTCGTTAACAAAGAATTTAACATCGAGCCAGGCGGCACTATAGACTGGAATGGTGATCCTGTAAAAGCAAATATAGACGTGAGTGCAGTTTATAAAACAAACGCAAACCCTTCTGTACTATTAGACAATCCGAATTTAAATGCACAAATACCGGTTGAGGTTGTTACTACCTTAGACGGTGATCTAACCTTTTTTGACCCGCAATTTGAGATACGGTTTCCTAACGCGGCGTCTGTCGTAACCTCAGAGCTGCAGTACCGTTTAGAAGATAAAGCACAACGCCAGTTGCAAGCCTTGTCGCTCGTTACCGTGGGTTCTTTTTATAATCCTAACAGCATCGGTCAAAACGCGGTATCTGGTAACCTTGTAGAAAGTGTGACGGGCATTGTTAACGATTTAGTGCGCAACGAGGACAGCAGGCTTAATTTTGGGGTGAATTATGAGGCTTCAGAGCGCAATCCTAATTCAGACATGCAGCGTTCCGACCGTTTTGGAATTACCCTAAGTACCCAAATAAATGACCGTATACTTATTAACGGCAGGCTAGGTGTACCAGTAGGAACAACCAGCGCCAGTGAGCGCGCGATTATAGGTAATGTAGAGGTTGAGTTTCTTATAAATGAAGACGGTACCTTGCGACTTAAACTTTTTAATAGAGAAAACAGCTTGCAGCAAATAGGGCAACAAGAAAATTACACACAAGGCCTGGGTCTACAATGGGCTGTCGATTTTGATACCATAAGACAGTTGTATGAAAAGCTATTTCATAAGAACCTGCAGCGCGACCAGTCTTTTAAAACAAGTGATAGTTCTATAAATGAAGGTTCTGTGAAGTTTAGGTAGCTGGGCGGTGATTTAGGTTTGAAGCCAAAGTCAAAACAAGATTTAAAGCAAATCCTTTGTCAAAAACGCTATGTGCTATACGCTATATTCTGATAAAAAAAAGTCGGTCGTCTATAGTCAGCAAGTCTGTCGTCAATAAAATGAGTCTGTCGTCAACGCACCGTTAAAGCCCCAAATCCGAAACTTTTTCCCCGGCCCTAAAGGGTGAGGTTTCTACCTTATTAGAAAGGAATATATTTATTAAACTTTGTGGTTTTAGTTTCGGCAGTACTTAGGTAATGTGCAGCACCCGCATTCATGTCTGGGAAGCGTAAAGGGAACTATGGGTATGTACCATTTTAAAAGGTCTTTTGTCTTTAGTCAGCAAGTCTGTCGTCAACAAAAAAACTACCTCAAAACCAGCGTTACAATAACCTCTTTTTTTAAATACTCGTTCAGGTTTGCGATAATTTTACTGCGGCCGTAAAGCAGCTCTTCTCGCAGTACAGATGACGACAGGTTTATGGTAAGTGTGCCGTTTAAAAAACGTACGTTTGTTGTATAAGAAAGCACACCTGGACCCATAACCTCTTTCCATGCGGTATCTACATCTACCTTTTCAAAGCCTTTAACAAGCTTATTTTGCGCCTTAAAATCTTTAAGCGCATCGCTCATGTTTACAAAGGTTTCTTTCTTATTGTTTCTCATGGCTGTGTGTTTGTTTTGGCACTTTTCTCTTTATGTAAGGTACCGATCATTGTTCTACTTTACCATCGTCACTGGTACATTTGGTTGCACGCTGCACGGGCGAGTGCTGCATTATTTTCAAAGCTGGTAAAATGCTACATCCTAACTTGTCTCTAGAATATCGCAACCTTTAGTGTTGGAAAAAAGCGCCATTCGGTTCAAAAGCGTATCCTAATATTTAAGCTTGTCCAACAAAACGAGCTACGCAACTTTATCTTTTTAGAATGAACAACGCCAGTTCCTGTAACAGGATGCTGCAATTTAGGCAATTGCTGTCTCTCTTAAAGGATACCTTAAGGATTTACAAACTCTTTGTTGCTATACCGTTTGTAAAAATAACGCGTTCCATTTTCGTGCAGCAGTTCCATCGTTTCTTCGTTTGCATCTATTACTTGTTGCTCAAACTTTGCTGTGCCGTCATTAAATAGTAAAAACAACTTGCCGCCGCGCTCTTCCCATTTAAAAGGTACAGGGCTGGCATAATTTATAAATTTACCATCATAAGTTGGGCTTACTCTGTTTTTCACGCCCTGGGTGTCGTTAATGGCAAAATGGTCCATGTGGTTTGAAAAGGGAAACTCGCGGTCGCTGCCATCACTTAGTTCTACTTTATCTATGTTCCAGTAGCCACTAATAGACTGCACCATAGCATCTGTAGGTTTTGCGCAACTTATTACTAAAACAACCACAATACCGGTCAGTAATTTTCTCATAGCTTAAAAATTTTATAAGATTGGTGTATTTCTTTTACAACCTGTTCTGTACGTTCTGGATGCGTGTCACTTATAAACAACTGGCCGAATTGCTCGTCGTTTACCATACCTATAAGTTGTGCGACGCGCTGCTCGTCCAGTTTGTCAAAGATATCGTCCAGCAGCAAAATGGGCACCGTGCCGCTTTGTTGTTTTATAAATTCAAATTGGGCGAGTTTAAGAGCTGTTAAAAAGCTTTTTTGCTGTCCCTGGCTACCATATTTTTTAATAGGGTGTTCTTGCAATAAAAAAGCAAGGTCGTCTTTGTGTACACCTGCACTTGTATATTGCAATTGCATGTCTTTTTGCAACGATGCCTCAAACTGTTCTAACGCTGTAGAGCCTGTGAGCTGGCTTTCGTAAGCAATGTGTACCACCTCGTTAGACTGCGATATGCGCTCATAATATTTCTTAAAAATGGGTATGAAACTGTCCATAAACTGCACGCGCGTGGCATGTATATAATCGCCCAGAGTGCTTAACTGCTCGTTATAAACAGCGAGTGCAGCGCTGTCGTGCTTGCGGTTTGCATAAAAATATTTAAGTAGTGCGTTGCGTTGTTGCACCAGTTTATTATAGGTAATAAGCTGGTTGAGGTATGCGTTGTTGCTCAACGATATCACGCCATCTAGAAACTTGCGGCGTGTCTCGCTGCCCTCTATAATCAGGTCGCGGTCTGCAGGCGAGATAATAACCAGCGGTATCAGGCCTATGTGCTCACTAATTTTATCATATACCTTACCGTTGCGTTTTACCACACGGCTGTGCCCGCGTTTAGCGCTTACGACTACTTTTTCCTGGTTGTCATTTTTATGAAAAGTACCGCTTATTACAAAAAAATCTTCCTCGTGTTTTATGTTTTGCACCGTAACCGGGTTAAAGTAACTTTTGGCAAATGCGAGGTGATAAATGGCGTCTAGAACGTTTGTTTTTCCTACACCATTGTTGCCCACAAAACAATTTATCTTCTCATCGAGCACAAAATCGGCTGTTTGGAAACTTTTATAATTAATAAGGTCTAGAGAGGTCAGTTGCATGTTTGTTGTACTATAGTTTACTGGTAATTAGGTTGTTGTGGCTGTTTCGCTTTCGCGAAAGCGAACTCATTACAAACCCTAATCTATCCATACAAAGGTACTTCTATAAAACCGAGCATAATAACCATTAATCACGTTTTTAGTTACCGATAAAAATCATATTTTTGCGCGTTCATTTTAAACCAACACATGGCAACTTATAATAAAAGAGGATATAAACCGAAAGCGAAACCAAATACGGACGATTCAGACCTAGACGGTTACGACGCAGCTGCTGCAAATGAATCTGCAACTGCCGAAGTTTTTGAAACACTAGACGTTAGCGCAAACAGGGCAGAGGAGTGGTTCGAAAGAAATCAAAAAATGATTTTGTATGTGCTGGGTGCTATTGCAGTTATAGCAATAATAGGTTTTCTCGTAAAATTATTTGTTTTGGACCCCAAACAAGACGAGGCGGTTAATGAAGTCACACAGGCAAACGCTTTTTATGAGCTTGCGGTTAATGCTGCAGGAACGCAACAAGACTCTTTGTACAACCTTGCACTTAACGGTGGTGAAGGTAAATTTGGTCTTCTTAAAATAGCCGACGAATATTCTGGAACAGACGCTGCTAACCTTGCAAACTACCAAATAGGAATGGCATATCTAAACTTAGGTGGCAAAAACTACCAGAAAGCGATAGATTATTTGACAAAATATGACGGTGGTGACTCGGTTCTTGCTGCAATGGCACAAGCTGGTATAGGCGATGCGCTGGTAAATGCAAACCAGGCTGGCGATGCGGTTTCTTATTATGTTAAAGCTTCAGAGCTTAGCGCAAACTCATTTACCACACCTAAATTCTTGCTTAAAGCAGCACAAGCTGCTATGACCGCAAAGAAGAACAACGATGCGATAGGCTACCTAACTACCATTGTAGATGAGTATCCTGCAAGTGAAGAAATAAGCGTTGCAAAAACGCTACTAGGACAGGCCGAGGCTACAAAATAAGCCCTATGGCAACCGCGGGAAAAAATTTATCAGACTACGACAAAAGCAGCTTGCCAGATGCGAGCGAGATGCACATAGGTATCGTCGTGTCTGCTTGGAATGACGACATTACTGAAAATCTTTACAATGGTGCGGTGGCTACTCTAGTAGATTGTGGTGTACCACAGGGTAATGTACACAGGCTCAATGTGCCAGGTTCTTTTGAACTTATTTACGGTTGTCGTAAAATGCAAAACTCAACGTATGCTGCAACTAACAAACTGTCCAAGAAAGGTCTAGACGCGGTTATCGCTATAGGTTCTGTAATACGTGGTGAGACAGCTCATTTTGACTTTGTATGCCACGGTGTTACCGCTGGTATTAAAGACTTAAACCTTAACAAATCACGCATACCCGTAATATTTTGCGTGCTTACAGACGACAACCGCGAGCAATCTATCGCTCGCAGCGGCGGCATACACGGCAATAAAGGCGACGAGGCCGCAATAGCAGCTATTAAAATGGCGGCTATAAAGAATTTGTAAATATCCCCCATTTTCTCTACGTTTAGCACAGCACACAAGGTTGAGAACATGTTGTTCAAACTGCGTATGGGAAATCTGCCATATTTCATCTTACAAGCCATTTTGTTCAAAACAGGCATTGTCTTTGCTTAAAAACCCCATAACAAGTAGTAACTTTGTAAGACAATCGTTATGGGAATAATAGGAAAGAGAACAAACAAAAAGTACGACTACGAGCCGCGCTATTATAAAGGTAGTGAAGACCGTAAACCCTTTGAGATAAAACACACATTTGACGAGCACCGCTCTACCATACAGCGTGCAGGTCTTAAAGGTAAGTTTGCAAATGCTTTAAATGATTATAAACAAGGCTCAGACTACCTGGTTCGCAAACGTATTTATATAATCATTGCCATACTTGTTCTGTTATTCTTGTGGCTTATCGATTTTGACCTATCCATATTCAAGTTTTAAGACTACATGTCAGAAATTATAAAGTTGTTACCAGACCATGTGGCAAACCAGATTGCCGCTGGTGAGGTGGTGCAGCGTCCAGCGAGTGTCGTAAAGGAACTTATAGAAAACGCTGTAGACGCGGGTGCTACCCAGATTACATTACTAGCCAAAGATGCTGGCAAGACCCTTATACAGGTTATAGATAACGGTAAAGGTATGAGCATGCTAGACGCGCGCATGGCTTTTGAACGCCACGCAACTTCTAAAATAGCAACTGCTGCCGATCTTTTTAACCTGTACACAAAAGGGTTTAGGGGTGAGGCACTAGCATCTGTGGCTGCTATTGCGCATGTGTCGCTTAAAAGCAAGCGCGACGAGGACGATTTAGGAACCCACCTAGAAATAGAAGGTAGTAAAGTAACAAGTCAGGAACCAGTGGTAACCCCAGTAGGAACCATTATTAATGTGCGCAATCTTTTTTACAATGTTCCGGCACGACGCAAGTTTTTAAAGTCCGACACCGTAGAACTACGTGCGATTACAGACGAGTTTCATCGTGTTGCCATGGCGCATCCACATGTAGGCATGCGGTTTATTCATAACGATAATGAGCTTTTTAATTTACCAGGCAGCAATTACAGGCAGCGCATTGTGGGTATTATGGGCGGTAAGACTAACGAGGCACTTATACCCATAGAAGAAGAAACAGAGCTTTTAACAATCACAGGCTTTATAGGAAAGCCAGAATTTGCCCGCAAAACCAAAGGCTTGCAATACTTTTTTGTTAACGACCGTTTTATAAAGCACAATTATTTGCACCATGCAGTAACAGCAGCCTTCGAGGGCTTGTTGCGCAATGATGTAAACCCTACCTATTTTTTATACCTTACCGTTCCTAGAGATAGTGTGGACATAAACATACACCCCACAAAAACCGAAGTAAAATTTGACGATGAGCATAACCTCTATGCCATTTTACGTGCAAGTGTAAAACATGCGCTGGGACAGTTTCATTTTAATGCACTTGATTTTGAGAAAGAACCAGAATTTGAAGTACCGTACGGCGTCGCCACGGGCAATATCAGGTCGCCGCGTATAGACGTAGACCGTTCTTTTAATCCGTTTGATATTGATAATGATAAAGCAGTAAGGCCAGTAAATACGACTAGTTACCGTGCACCCCAACAACAAGCTTGGGAGGCGTTATACGCTGGTCTGGATGACGCATCGCAACTTACCGTAGAACAAGAGCCGGCGGCAGTATCAGGTTTGTTTGAACAAGAGCAAACCCCGCGCAGCAGTTTGTTCCAGCTGCAGCGCAAGTTT
>Ga0136559_1000578_pt1 | contig 12451 bp, 12 predicted proteins | sample AntRauMeHopE1496_FD_104633 | JGI IMG/M metagenome (GOLD analysis project Ga0136559, IMG submission 104633) | Saline lake microbial communities from Rauer Islands, Antarctica - Metagenome Hop E1 #496 | ecosystem: Environmental > Aquatic > Non-marine Saline and Alkaline > Saline | place... | reverse complement strand
ATTTGGGCTTGTCTGCGGGAAAATAGCCTGCAAACGACGATATATAATTACCAGCACTTTTCCAGTATTCTTTTTGACAAGTGCCCGTTTTACCAGCCATAGAAAAATTTTCAGAGTAAAGGTTTTGCGCAGTACCGCGTCGCACCACGTTTTCCATCATTACTTTAACCTTATCTACTGTTTCTTGGGAACAAATAGACGGGTTTATAATATCCCGGTCAAAACGCTCTATGAGTTTATCCTTAGAACGTATTTCTCTTATAAGCCGTGGTCGCACCATAATGCCATTGTTTGCAATGGCGTTATAAAAGGTTAAGGTTTGTAATGCAGTTAATTGCACCCCATAGCCAAAACCCATCCACGGTAAAGTGGTGCCGCTCCAGCCGTAATCATCATCCGGATGTGGTATTCTAGGTACGCCTTCACCAGTTATAGGTAAATCTATTTTCTCGTTAAGATTCATATTGTACAAGCGATCTACATAGCGTTCTGGATTGTCTTTATAATTTTCGCGCACCATTTTAACCAGCGCAACGTTAGACGACAGTTCGAATGCTCTCGCAACACTTATCTTACCGTAACCGCCTTTTTTAGAATCTCTAACGTTGCGCTCATAATAAGAGACAACACCACCGGTGGTATCAAATATGGTACTTGTATCTACCACTTTATCTTCTAGGGCAGCAACAACACTCATTAATTTAAAGGTAGAACCTGGCTCGTGAGATTCCCAGTAAGCATAATTGCGCTTTTCAAAATAGGTGCCGTCTGTTCCTTTTCCTAAATTTGTCAAGGCCTTAATTTCTCCAGTAGCAACCTCCATAACAACAGCGCTGCCGTGGTCTGCCTCAAAATATTCTAGCTGCTCTAAAAGTGCGTGGTGGGCAACGTCCTGCATGTTTACGTCTATGGTCGTATACACGTCATAACCATCGCGTGGTTCTACCTCGTTTGCACTGTTAATAGGTTTCCACTGGTTCTTTGATATTTTTTGTTTTAGGCGCACACCATCTCTACCGCGCAAGTACGGTGCAAAAGCGCCTTCTAACCCAACCGGCTCGCTACCCGGCTTGTCATAACCCACGATACGCTCTGCCATCGCACCTAGCGGGTGCTCGCGCACTCCCCGTTCTTCTATAATGAGACCACCGCGATACGCGCCTTTTTCAAACAGCGGATAGGATTTTATATCCATATAATCACCGTAGTTTAAATTTTCAGCAATTAAGAGGTACCTATTTTTATTTGCTCTAGCACGTTGTAATTTTTCTAAAATGGTAGATTTTGGCTTGTTTAGCTTTCGCGAAAGCAAGGTAGCCAGCGGCCCTATAAACTCATTAAAATCTTTATCGTAAGGGGTTACAGCGTCAAACCTGATGTCGTATTTAGAAATGGAAGTAGCAAGTAGCTGCCCGTTTGTATCGTACAAATTACCGCGATTTGCAGCTATGGTGTCGTTTTTAAACATTTGCCGCTCTGCAAGTTCTCTATATTTGTCACCTTGGGCGATTTGTATGTATAAAGTCTTTGCGACGATGGACAAGGCAACAATACCAAAGAGCACCGCGACAACGTACATTCTGTTATGTGTAGATTTTTCTGTGGTTGCCATTAGTTTGCTTGTGCGTTTACTACTATTTTTTGTGGCGGGTTTTGAGCAGGCACCACGCCTCTTTTTGCTAGTTTTTTTGCGATGGTAGACTCCATTTGTAAATGCATGAGCTGCCGCTGTCCGTCTACATACTCACTGCGCAACTCTTTTACCTCACCAGACAGTTTTGCTATGCGGTGTGTTTTGCGCTCTAAGCTGTGGCTTGTGTAAATCATGCCCAGGGCAAGCAGCGTACTAAAAATGATAAAACGCCAGTTGCGCAAGGCGTTATCACTTGTTAAAAACGTTCCTTTGAGTATGTCATATGCTCCTGCCATACTAGTCTTCTATACGCGCGGCAATGCGCAGTTTTGCACTACGTGCACGGTTGTTTTTCTTTATTTCTACAGCGCTAGGAACAATAAGACTGCCCACCTTTTTAAAAGGAACGCTAGCCCTGCCAAACATGTCTTTTTCTGGTTCACCTGTAAATAACCCGTTGCGCATAAAGCGTTTTACAGGCCTGTCCTCTAGCGAGTGGTAGGAGATAACACTCAACCTACCGCCTGGTTGCAGCAACTCTTTTGCCTGAACCAGAAACTCGTGCAACACATCCATTTCCTGATTTACCTCTATGCGTACTGCTTGAAAAATTTGCGCTAGTATTTTATGTTCTATGCGCTCCGGAACCAGCGGCGCGCATACTTTTTTTAAGTGGGCCACGGTTGTGATAGGCGCTTCTTGTCTAGCTGCAAGAATGTTGCGTGTGAGTTTAGCCGCGATGCGCAACTCACCATACTCCTCAAAAATGCGGTTGAGCGCTGTCTCGTCATAATAGTTAAGCACTTTTACAGCGTCTAAATCACTTTTTTGATTCATGCGCATGTCGAGCCGTGCGTCAAAACGTGTTGAAAAACCACGAGCGGCCTTGTCAAACTGGTGCGAACTCACGCCCAGATCTGCAAGAATACCATCTACTTGTTTTACGCTGTACAGTCTTAAAAACCGTTTTATGTATCTGAAGTTTTCACTTATGAGCGTGAACCGTGGGTCATCTATAGCATTGTTAAGCGCATCTGGATCCTGGTCAAAGGCATACAACGTGCCCTGTGGCCCTAATCGCGATAAAATCTCAAGAGAGTGCCCACCACCACCGAAGGTGACGTCTACATAAACCCCTGCCGGATTAATATCCAGCCCGTCTACAGATTCCTTTAAAAGGACTGGATCATGATATGGCGTCTGTGGTGTCATTTCCCATTACTTGTTGAGCAAGATCTGCAAAGTCCACAGCGGCATCGTCTATAGCGCGCTCGTACTGGTCTCTATCCCAAATCTCTATTATACCTATCCCGCTAGAAACGGTGAGTTCTTTTGTTATGGATGCTATACCTACGAGGTCACGCGGTATGAGCAGTCGTCCATTTGTATCTATTTCTATGGTTTTTACGCCAGCGGTAAAGCGGCGTATAAAATCATCGTTTTTCTTAACAAACCTATTGAGCCCGCTTATTTTCAACATCATCTTATCCCACTCCTGCATCGGGTACAGTTCTAGGCATGGTTGAAAAACAGATCGCTTTAAGACAAAACCTTCTTGCAATACGGGATCGAGCTGCTTTTTTAAAGCAACAGGCAACATAAAACGCCCTTTGCCGTCTATTTTACACTCGTATGTCCCTATAAAGTTGATCACTGTGGCGTTCGTTTTGTGACTATTTAAGCCAAATATAAAACGTTTTGCTCCACAATTTACCACTTTCTACCACTTTGTTAATAAAACAGGGGTATTTTGAATAACTATCGTGGTTATTAACAATGTAGGCTATTTATAAACCTCGTGCATGGTGGCTACTTTTAACCGATAGAAAAGGGTAGATAAACAGGTGAAACAACAACGTAAAGTCATGCAAGCAGCCGCATTTTAGACCCAAAAACACGACATACGTAACGCGATGAAAAACAGTGGCAAATTCACGTACCTAATCTTAGCTCAAAACAACTATATTTGCCACAGATTGAACAATCTTTATGACCCACAACCTGATTACAGACGGCAAGTACGAGTATCACACCGCTGGTGAAGGCACTCCCATCATCGTTCTACATGGCCTTATGGGCGGTTTGAGCAATTTTGAAGGTGTTATTGCATACTTCTCTACGCGCGGCTACAAAGTTGTGGTTCCTATACTTCCCTTATATTCATTACCATTGCTTAAGACTAGTGTAGGTTCTTTTTCTAAATATATAAACAGCTTTATAGACCATATGGGTTGGGAAGAGGTTATTCTTTTAGGCAACTCGCTGGGCGGCCATATAGGGCTAGTCACTACAAAGCTATATCCTGCAAAAATTAAGGCTTTAGTTATTACCGGAAGTTCTGGTTTATATGAAAGCGCCATGGGTGACAGTTACCCAAAACGCGGTAATTATGAGTATATAAAAGAGAAAGCCGAAGGCGTTTTTTATGACCCTGCAATTGCGACAAAAGAACTCGTAGACGAGGTGTTTGCGGTGGTTAACGACCGTATTAAACTAATTAAAACCCTCGCAATTGCCAAAAGTGCAATACGCAATAATATGGCTAAAGACTTACCTAAAATGAACATTCCCGTATGTATCATTTGGGGAAGACAAGATGGTGTAACGCCTCCAGCAGTTGCTGTAGAGTTTCATGAAAAACTACCCGACAGTGATTTGTTTTGGATAGATAAGTGCGGTCACGCCGCGATGATGGAACATCCAGATACCTTTAACGAAATACTGCTAAACTGGCTACAATCGCGTAATTTATAAGCACACGTGTGCAGGTAACAGCACGCATTTTATAGTGTGTTTCTAAACGCTATCTTTGCAGCATGAAAATAACAAGTGCCGATTTTATCATGTCCAACCAGGACGTTAAAAAATGTCCACCTAGTCAGTTACCAGAATACGCGTTTATAGGTCGTTCTAATGTAGGGAAGTCATCGCTGATAAATATGCTTACCAACCGCAAAAACCTTGCAAAAACCTCTGGAAGACCTGGGAAAACGCAGCTTATTAATCATTTTCTTATAAATAAAAGCTGGCACCTGGTAGATTTACCTGGTTATGGTTACGCACGCGTTTCTAAAACAAGCAAAGCAAAATTTCAGAAATTTATTACCGACTATTTCCAACATCGCAGGCAACTCGTGTGTGGTTTTGTGCTGGTAGATGTGCGCCACGATCCACAACCTATAGATACTGAATTTATGGAGTGGTTGGGTGAAAACGGAATTCCGTTTGGCATTATTTTCACAAAAGCAGACAAGCTCAAGCCTAACGCGCTGTTGCGCAATGTAGATGCTTATAAAAAGGTACTGCTGGACAGCATTTGGGAAGAAATGCCCCCTTACTTTGTTACCAGCGCTACTGATGCTACGGGCAAAGACGAGGTTCTTAATTACATCCATCAAATTAACGAGACGCTTTAGATCTAGAGTTTGCGAGTTGTTGAATCTTTGCATCTTTTGAGTTTGCTTATCCTTTAAGGTTTCACCTGCTAGAAGAAGAGTCGTTCTGTTGCTGCATGCGCGCAAGTGCTGTTTTGCGTCGCTGCGTTTTTGTACCTTAGCGATGTTACTCATCGCAATATTCGTATTTTAAACATCTGCCACGCTACTTATAGGATACATCGCATGGGGTGATTACCTGTTACGATTACATGCATACGTTTCCTCCTGTATAGGCAAAACAACTTTGGGTTGCATTTACGCATCCTCTGAGGCTCCACTCGCTAGAAGAAGAAGAAGGGAAGAACCTTTGATATGATTCATATGCAGGTTGCTTTAAGTAGTTTATTTTTAATAAAAAGACTATTTACAATAGATTTGTATGTGAGCAGTGCGGGCAAAGAATAACTGTAAGCATGAGGTCGGGCATAAATAGGTTTTTGCAAATTCTGCTTTTTTCTTTTTCAGGTTAAAAGTCGGATCAGAACCTATTAGGCGGCTTTGAAACGTCTCTTTTCTTTTAATGATGCGACAACTCGCGCATTGCTGGTTTAAGTTATGGTGTGCATCATTTCTACGTTCCGGTTAGTCCTTGCTGATTCTAATGCTTTTAAACATTCTTGTCAACCTGCTATTCGTTGGATACTTTCTGTACTTAGTCATATTGTTAAAAATTAGGGCGGTAACAAATAAAATCAGTGTTCCTGTTAAAACAGGCGAAATGACGTACCAGTAACCCAAATCCTTTAATTTATCTGTTCCAATTACCGCAATTAAGGCGGTTGCTCCGCCTGGTGGATGTAATGTTTTGGTGATTTGCATAGCAATAATTGAAGTAGCAACGGCAAGTGGTGCTGTAATCCAGATGATGTCTGGAACAAATTTGTAAACCGTTACACCGATGAGTCCTGAAATTAGTTGCCCGCCGATGAAATTCCTTGGTTGTGCCAATGGACTTTGTATTGCTCCAAAAATAAGAACACTTGATGCGCCGAATGAACCTATTAAAAATACGTTTTCCAATTCGGGCAAGTGGGTAGATTGAATACATGCAATTAACGCAATTCCAAAAAAAGCACCTATGAAAGACCAGAACTGCTCCCTAAAATTAACCCGTGTTTCTTTATAAATCACATATCTTGAAACCCTCGCATTTCTTTTGAGTTTTTGATTTACTTTTTCTCTTGTTTGTTTTCCTAGTTTACCCACTAATTTCAGTTTGATTTTATTTCGACACGCTTTGTTTAACCTGTTTAAAACAACCCGATAGGAACCATCACGGCTTGGGGTATTGCTTGCGTATTTCCCGCAATATGCCTTCGATACCATTCAACTTCATGTCATAAACAGCTTCCATGAGTTGCCCCAGCTTTCCCTCTGGAAATCCTTTTTGCTTAAACCACACTACATAATATTCTGGCAAGTCTGCAAGAAAGCGGTCTTTATATTTACCAAAAGGCATTTTATACCAGGCAAGCTCTACGAGTTTCTTCGGGTCAAAAAGGGGCGTTTCCATACGGTGGTTTATTGTTTATTTAGTCGTGCCAGTTGCTGCTTGCCTATTTCTCGCGGCTCTTTTATTGCGCATTGCCCGTTATCACTTTTGAAAAAAATAGTGAACCTTCCTGGGTCGGGCAGGATCCTAATGAGTATTCATTACCTTTTGCTCATCGCCTATTGTTGTGCGTCTTTAATATTTGATACAGGTAATGGATTAGTACATGTAGCAATAAAAAAATGTTCGCTTTGGTATCCTGACCAATTTTTACCACAAGTTTTAAAATCAAAACGGAACGCAACATCAACACAGCGCTGTGCTACAATTAAAAACGGAAACTGTTAAGAATCAACGCCGCTTAATCATCACCTTTTACCAAGTTGTTAACGCCACATTACATTTAACTTTGCCAACTCCTCGTTTAGGGCGGTTAAGGACTTTGTGTCGATTAGTTGCGTGTTGATGCCCAGTTCTTTTTTGTCCGTTTTTATAATATAATCGCCCGCAAATTTTTTAATCTCTCTAATGTCTGTCAGTTTTATTTTCTTGCCAAAACTACCGTTCATAATCATCATCCCGTTTTCTATCTTAAGGTAGCCCTGCTGCCGGTAATAATAATACAAGGCAAAATACAGTACCGATATTGCTAGAAAGCCATAGTCTGTCCAATACGTGTTCTCTTTAGTAAACACCCCTAACAGCCCAAAAACAAGCCATATAATCCCAAAAACCAAATTCACGTTAAGCCGTCTTTTTTTATATGCGATTATCATATCTACCTTGTTTTATTACTGCTTGCCTATTGCAGATTACTGACTACTGATTGCCTATTGCTGATTGCTCATTGCCGATTATTAATTGCCACTTTTAAGATGTGTAATGCAGCAACGATGATTCTTTAAAAAATAAAACCGTCTAAAAACAATACTATTCAATCATGAAGCAGCAAATAAAGACTTAAAAAAGCTATCATAAAAAATCAACATCAAAAACGATTAATCGCACAATTGCATACTAAATACTTACGAATCCCTACTTCTTCTTAAGGTCTAATTTTTCAGCAAAATAGTCACAAAAATCGATCATGGTGTCACGCATTTTGTCGTCGTTTGTGGCGCGGTGGTAGGTGTCTGCCATACTTACTAGGGTTTGATGAAAAAACACGCGCATCTCATCCACGGGCATGTCTTTAGTCCATAAATCTATGCGATACGATTCTTTTTCTACGTGATCCCACATAGACACCATCATCGCTTTGGACTCTGAGCCAGTCACGCCGCCGTCTGGTGCAGTCCAAAATATTTTTTCTGGCACTTTATTCTCGTCTAGTTCTATGGCTATTTTAATTTCTGATCTAAGTTTTTGAGACATTACTGCTTTGGTTTATATTTTGATTTGTTAAAAAGGACGTCAGCTTTTAGGTTTAAAAGCTGATCTAGCGTGGTTTGCTCATTATACTGCATATAACTTGCCACAATGCGGTATCCTATGTAGCGGGCAGCGCCGCCTGGCGTTTGCTGATCTACTTCTAGATAAAATTTTGAAAACGGGGCAGGCATAATAAACCTTGCTAGTAAACGGTTGTCTGTACTATACAGCAGGTCTGCGTCTACAAAATAGCGCCACACTTCGGCCTCATTTGCGACCATATAATCATACTTTTCAGGCTTGTATTCAAATGTGGTCGCACCAGCGGCTTGCGGCGCAAACAAGGTTTGTAAATAATGCAGCTTGCCGTGGTAAATCATGCTGCCTAAAAAAGTGCGATCCATGGTGGGTTCTACAAATAGTTTTGCATAGGCCATGGCAACATCTGCGGGGATTTGATCGGGATTCATGTGCTCGCGCTGGTATGAACTTATGCCCTGGTACAGCTCGTGTTCCTTACCCAGATAGGTGTCTATACTCACAACAAGTTCATTTGGACCTGCAATAATACGGTTTTGCCGGTCTACTTCAGAAATGATGGTATATATAGGTGTTTCTTTAAATTCCGGAAAATAGTACTTAACGTGTTGCATGACAGCTACCACCTGCGTTTCTATGTTCTTAAGGTCAAAGTTCTTTCTACGCACCGCATCTTCCAAAATATTTTGTATGGTATCCTTGCCACCCAAGCGGGCAAGCCACACGCTGTCTGAAACCGCGGCAGCAAAAAATCTAGGGTAGCTTGCTTTTAAAGTGGTTAAATCTTTTGGATCTGCGTTTGCAAAATCCTTGTGAAAAGCAAACAGTTTACTCGTTACTTGCACCTTTGTAACATCTACATCTTTTTTTGGAGCAGTAGTGCATGAAACTAACGCTTTCGCGAAAGCAAATAATAACAAAACTCTTAGTATCTTTAGGGTCATTAAGGAAGAACGCAGCATAGTTCATATAATTTCAACCTTGCAAAAATACAATTATGATCGTAGAAAAAGTGACAGAACACCTAGTTAAATGGCTTAAAGATTATGCGGTTACTGCGCGGGTTAAAGGTTATGTTATAGGAGTGAGCGGCGGCATAGACAGTGCGGTTACCTCAACGCTATGTGCGATGACAGGACTGGACGTGCTATGCGTAGAAATGCCCGTACACCAGCATCTAGACCACGTAACGCGTGCACAAGAGCACATTAAACAACTCAAAGAACAGTTTAACAACGTGCGTGAAGTGCGCAGCGACCTCACACCGGTTTTTGACACTTTTGTAGCTGCAATGCCCGCTGCTACAAACAATGCACAGGTAGAGGTTACTTTGGGCAACACACGCGCTAGATTGCGCATGGCTACATTATATTATCATGCAGGCGTGCATGGGTTGCTCGTTGCTGGAACAGGTAATAAGGTCGAGGATTTTGGCGTGGGATTTTACACTAAATATGGCGATGGTGGGGTAGATGTGAGCCCTATAGCAGACCTGCTTAAAAGCGAACTTTATAAAATAGGTGCCTTTGTAAACGTGCCTGAGAGCATAATGAACGCCGCCCCTAGTGACGGTCTTTATGCCGCTGAACGCACAGACGAACAGCAGATAGGAGCCTCTTATGACGAGCTAGAACGGGTTATGGCACACCTCGAACGACAAGGCGACGATGCAGCACTTACAACTAGAGAACTGGAAGTTCTCGTTATTTACAACGACTACCATCGCAGAAACCAGCATAAGATGAACCCCATACCCGTGTGTAATATCCCTAATAATTTAAGATAAAAAAATCCTAAAGAGCTATTTGTAAGGGCATACCTACATTAAATATGTTAAAATATGGTTTCGAACACGTACTTTTGACACACTTAGAAGATCTTTAAATGAAAATCCTTTTAGCAGACCACCATCCCGTTTTCCGTCGTGGGCTAAAAGCTATGATGGGGCGAGGCTCCTTATTTAAATTCAAAGGTAAAGTTGAAAGCGGTACAGAGCTTATCGATGCCATAGAAAAATATACGCCCGGTCTTCTTATTTTAGAAATAGATTTGCCTAATGCAAACGGTGTTGCTATTTTGAGAGATGTAAAAGAACACGCACCTAATTTAAAGGTGATCGTGGTAAGTTGCCACCCCGAAGAAATTTATGCCCTAAGTGCCATAAAAGCTGGTGCACAAGGTTATATAGCAAAAACGCAACCTACAGCCGCTATTAAAAAAGCACTACTTACTGTAGCACATGGCGGCATATACCTGTCTAAAAGTATAAGCGATAACCCACCTGCATGTAACAAACACAATACAGTATTGCGATTTAAAAAACTGTCTACCAGAGAGGTTGAAGTGTTAAACCTGCTTTCTAGGGGGAAACGCAATAAAGAAATTTCTCATAATTTAAGTATTAATGAGAAAACCGTGAGCACCTATAAAACCAGGCTGCTCAAAAAACTTAAGGTAGACAATATTGCAGACCTAATACACCAGTCGCGCTTGTTGCAGCTTACTAGCTGATAAATTAAACGACTCTGTTCAAACGACTACCCAAATATTTTTGGAGATTTAAGTGATCTTTTACCTGCGATAGTATATCCATGGAATCTGCTGCTTCATTTGTGTTGAGTTCATTGCTCAGAGCCTTAATTTTTTCTTGAATCATGAGCCTTCTAAAGTTAAGTATCGTATCCATTACGTACACGGCTATGGTCTCATCTTTAGTCTTAACAAAAATTTGTTTCTCATCCCATCTATGCAGTTGGTAGCGGTCTTCACCCATTACCAGATCGGCGATCATCGCGGCTTCCTTGTCTGTGAGCTCAGACATGATGACGTTCACATCTATTTTACCACTAAGCAACATGATATCTATGAGCTTAGGGTACAATATTCTAAATTGCGGGTTAGAAAATTCGATTTCATCGCCTTGCAAGTCCAAGTATATTTTTTCGTACACGGGAACCGTCATTTTTACGGGTTCTGCAACTAGCTCGCCGTCCTCAGACTCTTGTAGGAACTCTTCTTCAAAATCGGCTATTTTATCACCGTACAGTAACAAAATTTTAATAATGGTACTTTCTAGGATCTCACGACGGTCTACAGGGGCGGTACCGGTTTGCTCGCCTACTTTAGTGAGCGATTTTGCTTGTTGCTGCTTTATGTCTTTTTTGCGCTCTTCGGTAACCGCTGTGTTGCGCATTTGTGCAAGTGATGAAAATAGCACCTCTTCACCTATATCTAGTATTGCGGCAGTTTCTCTTATATAAACCTCACGCGATATAGGGTCCGGTATTTTAGAAATAGTCGTCACTATTTCCCGTATCATGCCAGCCTTTTTAATAGGGTCACCAGCAGCCTCGTCTTTTAACAAACCTGATTTGAATTTTATAAAATCGACAGCCTCATCTTTTAAAAATGTATTTATTTCTAGCTGTGTGTGCGATTTTGCAAAACTGTCCGGATCCTCACCCTCTGGAAAAGTGCACACGCGCACGTTCATGCCTGCCTCGAGTATAAGGTCTATACCGCGTATCGCAGCTCGCATACCGGCAGCATCGCCATCGTAAAGCACGGTAATATTTTTTGTGAGCCTGGCTATAAGCCGTATTTGATCTGTTGTGAGTGCCGTACCCGAACTAGATACGACATTTTTAATACCAGCCTGGTGTAGCTGTATAACGTCTGTATAGCCTTCTACTAGGTAGCACAAGTCCTCTTTGGCGATTGCTTGCTTTGCTTCATAAATGCCGTAAAGCAATTTAGACTTGTCATAAATATCACTTTGGGGCGAGTTTAGGTACTTTGCCGCTTTCTTGTCGACCACTAAAATACGACCACCAAAACCTAATACCCGGCCAGAATGACTGCGTATAGGGAACATAACCCGCCCTTTAAAGCGGTCAAATTTTTTGTCTTCTTTAATAATACTCAGACCAGTGCGCTCGAGGTAATCTATGCTATAACCTGCTTGCAACGCGGCGTCGGTAAGCGCTGTCCACTCGTCTGGCGAGTATCCAAGCTGAAAATATGCTATGGTCTCGTCTGTAAAACCGCGTTCTTTAAAATAGCTGTTTCCTATAGCGCTGCCCAGCTCTGTTTGTAACTGTTCATGAAACCATTTTGCAGCAAAAGTTGCGACCAGATACATGGACTCTTTGTCGTCTTGGACTTGCTTTTGCTCGTCTGTTTGCTCGGTTTCTTCTACCTCTATACCGTACCGTTTTGCTAACCATTTTATGGCTTCCGGAAAGGTAAAGTGCTCGTGCTCCATAATAAAAGAAACGGCATTGCCACCTTTACCACTTGAAAAATCTTTCCAAATTTGTTTTACCGGCGACACCATAAAACTGGGCGATCGCTCGTCGCTGAAAGGGCTTAGGCCTTTGTAGTTGCTGCCTGATTTTTTCAATTGCACAAAATCGCCTATCACCTCTTCTACTCGGGCGGCGTCAAAAACGGCATCTACAGTTGATCTTGATATCAATT
>Ga0136559_1000577_pt1 | contig 12457 bp, 8 predicted proteins | sample AntRauMeHopE1496_FD_104633 | JGI IMG/M metagenome (GOLD analysis project Ga0136559, IMG submission 104633) | Saline lake microbial communities from Rauer Islands, Antarctica - Metagenome Hop E1 #496 | ecosystem: Environmental > Aquatic > Non-marine Saline and Alkaline > Saline | place... | reverse complement strand
GAACAGCATGATGGCTTCGGTGTCCTTGGCAGATTGGAAGACTTATCTTAAAGCTCACACACTCGCTTCCTATGCAGATATTCTGAGTACACCTTTTGAAAATGCAGCTTTTGAGTATTCCAAGGTTGTTTCCGGCCAATCCAAGCAATTGACGGGGGCACAGCAAATGGTGCAGAAGGTAGATCGTCAATTGGGCATTGACTTGGGCCAGTTGTATGTGAAACGGTATTTCAACGAAGCGGCCAAGCAGCGTGTACTAGACTTGGTCAACAACCTTCAAAAATCCTTCGAAAATCGGATCGATCAACTAGACTGGATGAGCGACAGTACCAAAGCGCAGGCAAAAGAAAAATTGTACGCCATCAACAAGAAAATTGGCTATCCGGATGTGTGGCGGGAATATCCGGTGAGCATTTCGCGTGATAAATACTTTGAAAATGTCTTGGCACTGAAGCAGGATGAAAGTCGCTATCAATTGGCAAAATTTAACAAAGCACCGAATAAAGATGAATGGGGAACTACACCCAGCACCGTGACGGCGTATTACGATCCTTCGCTGAATGAAATCGTCTTCCCGGCAGGAATCCTTCAGTTTCCATACTTTGACCTCTATGCAGATGATGCGATTAATTATGGAGGAATCGGAATGGTTATCGGGGATGAATTGACTCATGCTTTTGATGATCAGGGCGCACAGTACGATAAAGATGGAAATGTGAAAAACTGGTGGACAAAGAGTGATTATTCGAACTTCAAGGCAAAAACTCAGCAGTTGATCGAGCGCTATGACAAGTTCACGGTTTTGGATTCGGTCCACGTCAAAGGAGCCATGACCATCGGTGAAAATACGGCAGATAAAGGCTAAATCTACATCGCTTACGATGCCTTCAAAATAACGAAACAAGGACAGGACACCGCCACAATCGATGGCTACACACCCGATCAGCGGTTTTGTCTATCGATAGCTCAGCTCTGGGGAGTAAAGACCCGTGACGAGTTTATGCGAACCTATGTCAATACCAATCCACATTCGCCGGCCGTTTGGCGAGTAAATGGCCCATTGATGAACTTCGATCCTTTTTATGCTTCATTTGAAATTCAGACAGGAGACAAGAATTATAAATCAGCAGCCGAAAGGATTAAGATTTGGTAGGGGTTATTCTTTCCGCCTGTAGGATCTCGGTCTGAGATGAGGAAGGTGGAATGGGAGCCCTGATAGTTATCAAGGGGAGAACGGAGATTAGCTGTTTGGTAAAATGATTGAGTTTAATTTCATCACGGTGGAGAAATCAGTTTATAGGTTCACTAATTTGATTGGGTTGGAATTTCCTTGTTTGAAGTAATGGTGAACTGATTGGTTGATATAATTCTTTCTCATTAGATCAGCGGATCGTATCGATTACTGATGCAATGAATTCGTTATTTGTTATATAATTTATATTATGTTAAATAGAATTTGAAATCTTAGCTTATTCTGGATTATTTCTATCTTCAAGCCTGATTTAAACACCACCCCGCTTTAGGCAACTATGAATGATCTGATTCCCCGTTTTGGGCTTTACCTTGGACCGATTGCTTTTGTGTTAATTTATTTTTTGGTGGACTCTCCGGGACTTAGTGCTGAGGCTACAGCCATGTTGGCTTTGGCTGCTTGGATGGCAATATGGTGGATCTCTGAAGCCATACCAATCGCAGCCACCGCATTCCTTCCTTTGGTATTTATGCCGCTGTTGGGAATTCTCCCTATTTCGACAATATCTGCTAACTACATGCATCCCACGGTATTGCTCTATATGGGTGGCTTCCTCCTTGCTACCGGAATCGAGAAATGGGGATTACATCGACGAATTGCACTTAACATAATAAATTTATTAGGAACAGATTTACGGCGTATCGTTTTGGGATTTATTCTGGCGACGGGAATTCTTTCGATGTGGATTTCAAATTCTGCCACCTCGTTAATGATGCTCCCGATTGGATTAGCGGTGGTTGGCCAGTTTCGAACCCAATTAGGAGAATCCAACAGCTCCATCGCAGATCGTCTCGGTATAAATATTATGCTAGGCATCGCCTATAGTGCCTCAATTGGTGGTGTGGCTACTCTGATCGGCACGCCTACCAATACGATTATGGTGGCAGTCATTGAAGACCTTTATGGCTACACCATCGGTTTTAATGAATGGTTTATGTTTGGTTTGCCGCTTTCGGCTGTGCTTTTAATGATTTGTTGGTATTATTTGGTCTCTTCAGCTAACCCGCTTCCAAAGCGATTTAGCTTACCCGATGAAAAAAGTATTATTGGCAAGCAGCTAAATGATTTAGGCAAAACCACTTATGAAGAATGGAATGTAATGGTTGTTTTTGGATTGGTCTGCTTTTCCTGGATTTTTAGAGAACATCTCATTGAACCTTTTTTACCTCAAATAAATGACACCATTATTGTATTGGTAGGCGTTGTGATTCTATTTATCCTTCCCTCGGCAACTAACAAAGACCGGATTTTGGATTGGAAGACTGCCGAGCGGATACCATGGGGAATCTTGATTCTTTTTGGTGGTGGCCTAGCTTTGGCAGAAGGATTCCAAAGTACCGGCTTGGCAGAGTGGATCGGTCAGAAGTTTACGTTATTGGAAGGAATCAGCTTTATTGTCCTACTCTTGGTGGTAGTGGCTTCGGTCAATTTTCTGACAGAGGTTACATCCAATGTGGCAACAGCTTCGATGCTCTTGCCGATTTTGGCTTCGGTTGCTTTGAAATTGGATTTGCATCCTTTTGGGCTCATGGTTGGCGCCACGCTGGCTTCAAGCTGTGCATTTATGCTTCCTGTGGCCACTCCACCAAATGCGGTGGTCTTTGGTTCTGGCTACCTGCAAATGAAAGACATGGTTCGAGCAGGCTTTTGGTTGAATGTGATTTCAATTTTTCTGGTGACTTTGATGGTGTATTTTGTACTTCCTTGGATGTGGGGCATTGATTTGTTAAAAAATCCTTTTTAGCAGATGCTACTTTTCTAATCGACTGATCGTACCTGAATAAAGTTATTTATTTCACTATGTAATGGTTATCATGGTTATAATTTCTCTATCCACTATTTATTAATGGTGCATAATATGATTACATCTTGATAATAATTTGACATTCTAGACAATTAATTAGAACGGTACTACCACAAATTTAATGGTGTAGTTTTGAATATTAGGATTAGCAAAGTTGAATGTAATTTGAAAGCGAGGCTATGGAAAGATATCCTAGGACAATGTGTAAAGCGAAATCTTTTATATCAGAAACACAGCCAACGCAAATAGCTATCTAGAATTAACTACACGAAGATATTGTCAATTGTATTCTCCCTGTGATATGCCCGGTGAACTTCGTGGTTTTGTGTTGAAAAGATTTTTGAGCATTTTGAGACAAAATAATTTCCACTAAATAAATGGTAGAATCATTAGAAATACTTTCCTCTTTCCAAAAATCTCGTAAATCCCATTTTGTAATTCAATAATTAAAAAAATCGCAGCACTGCGCACGCAATGTCTTTTATATCCGATAATAAACAGAGAGTGATTCGCCCTCGATTATCAGAAAATTAGCCTCAGAGATCGTACACCTGACACCGGTCATCCGATATCGAACATCGGTCACCCGACACCGGTCACCCGACATCGGTCATCCGACATCAGAAATTCTCCTCTCAACTCTCCCACTACTTTTTTCACCCAATCTACCGTATCTAAGATTTCTTTTTCGGTGGTCTGAGATCCCAAACTAAACCGCAAAGAAGCCCTTCCCAAATCCGAATTCAAGCCCATTGCTTGCAGCACATGACTAGGCTTGGGTGAAATACTGGTACAGGCTGAACCCGAGCTTACAGCCACCTTTGAGCAGACTTTCCGAAGCAACTCCTCCCCTTCTACTTCTGCAAAAGCGATGTTGGTGACATGCGACAATCTATCAAATTGACTCCCGTTCAAGTGTGTGTTTGAAATCTGTAAAAGCTTATTTTCCAGCAAATCACGTAATATCCTTAATCTTTTGGATTCATCTTCCATCTTGCTAAATCTTACTTCTGCCGCTTTTCCCATCCCGACGATTCCCGGTACATTCAAGGTGCCCGAGCGAAAACCTTTCTCATGTCCCCCGCCATGGATTTGTGCCAAGGGTTTAAAAAGTGGATGATTGTGTCTTATGTAAAGTGCGCCAACTCCTTTTGGACCGTACATTTTGTGCGCAGAAATCGCCATTAAATGGACTCCAGATACTGCAACCGGTATTTTACCTACGACTTGAACAGCATCTGTGAACAGGATTATGTTTCTTTCTTCGGCAATCGCTGCAATTTCCGACATCGGAAGCATCAGTCCCGTTTCATTATTGGCCCACATCAATGCAATCATTTTGGTTTCAGGTCGGATTGATGTCTTCAATGCATTCAAATCGATCTTTCCTTGGGAGTCCACATCTAGAAATGTGATTTCTACCCCTTTTTTCATCAACGAATCCAAACAATCCAAAACAGCCTTGTGCTCTGTTTTGCAGCTGATTATATGAACTTTCTCGCTAGCAAAGATCTCATGGATACCTTTGAGCGCCAAGTTGATCGACTCAGTTGCTCCTGAAGTAAAAATGATCTCCTTGGGATTGGCGCCAATTAAATATGCGACTTGCTCTCTCGCCTTTTCCACCGCATTCTCTGCAATCCAGCCGTACGGGTGCGATTTGCTGGCTGCATTACCATAGTGTGTTCCAAACAATGGCATCATAGCTTCGATTACATCCGGATGGCAAGGCGTGGTGGAATTATAGTCTAAATAGATGGGGTAATTCATAGGTTCAAAATAACTGTAATCGCTGGTTTTTCTAGTTTTTGAGTTTTGTATCTTTGAAAAAATCTATTCAAATGCAAGAAACTTGGACTTTTGATTACTCTACTCCGATGGATTCGGAATCTCTTTCGGATTTTCTTCTTACGAAGTCCAAAGACCTAGGAATTTTTCTTTCCTACTATTATAAAAGTGAGGGAGCATTAGCTGAAAATGCTGAGTTAAAAAACCAACCAACTTTTAATAGTGCAATCTCTGGCTACTTTCAGATCGAATTTGATTTGGTTTATTTTAATGCCTGTCTAGCAATTCATGAAAAAGAGAAATCCGAAATGAAAATTGAATTTGAGATAGATAAGAAGACCAACCAATTGAAATTGACTGGTGCTTATTGGCCAGAAAGAGGAATGGATGAGATTTGATATTGATGATTAATTATATCCAGACAATTTGCTTTGCGTCTTTTTGCGAAACCTTGGTGTCCTCCTATGTTAGCAAAAGTAAAAAAAAGAGTTAAACCACTAAGGACACTAAGGACATGGAGGAAAAAGAAGAAAAAACTTTGTGGTCTTTGTGCTCTTTGTGGTTAAATAATCATCTACAAAAAAAGCCTTCTGAATCAATCTCAGAAGGCCTCTTATTTTCAAATCATTATACTCTTCGAATCGCCAGATTCAAATCTGAAAATTCTTCCTGCTCTATAAATGGTTGACTTCGTAGCCTTCTTCCTGTCGCAGCAAAAATCGCATTTGCTATTGCCCCACCGGTTGGTGGAAGTGCCGGTTCGCCCAGTCCCGTAGGATCAAAGCCTGAATCTACATAATGCACATCCACCTCGGGCACTTCCTTCATTCGGATCAACTTATAAGTATCGAAGTTTTTCTGCGTAGGCAAACCATCTTTGAAAGTCAGGTTTCCATACATCGCATGGCCCATTCCATCCACGATTCCACCACGGACTTGGTGATTTGCTCCAGTTGGATTCACAACGATACCGCAATCTGTTACCGCCGTGATTTTTTTCAGAATTGGCGTTCCTCCTTCCTGTACGATATCCGCAACTTGCGCCACATAAGATCGATGGGAGAAATACACACTAAAACCTTGCTTCACGGTTGGGTCTTTGCCCCAGTTTGATTTATCAGCGGCAGTTTTAATGACTCCGATCATACGATCCACATCGTATTTGATCTCTCCGGTAGGCGAGTTTTTGGCTTTATCCAAAAGCTCCAAACGGAATTGGACTGGATCTTTTCCAGCTTCAAGTGCTACTTCATCCAAAAAGGACTGCTCGGCATAAGCCAAGAAATTTGTAATGGGCGCTCGCCAAGCATTGGTCGTGATTGGTGAGTTATATTCTACACTTTCGATTTTTAGATTTGCAACCGATCCTGAAGGGAAATTATCTTGTCGGGTACTATTTCCTGAATTTATCCCTGCACCTTTCAATTTATAACCGATCATATTTCCAGACTCATCCAAAGCCGCTTCAAAGCGATATCGAACTGCCGGACGATATAATCCGCCGCTGAGATCGTCTTGTCGATCCCAAGTTACTTTTACAGGGGCATTGGTGAGCTTGGATATTTGTACCGCTTCGGCTACGAAATCTGCCGCAAGTCGCCTTCCAAATCCACCGCCAAGTCTGGTGATTTCTACACTTACATTTTCCGGAGGAATGCCCAAAATCTGCGCAGCAGTCTGCCTTGCACGGTCTGGCGTTTGGGTTGGCCCGACTAATTCTGCTTTGTCACCACTCACATGAGCAAAGAAATTCATAGGCTCCATCGGTGAGTGAGATAGAAATGGGCACTGATACTCAGCAACCACCACTTTTGAAGCATTTTTGAACGCTTGATCTACATTCCCATCCTCTCTTCGTACCTCCCCTTTTTGATTGGCGATCATATCTTTGAAAATACGATTGTGATCTTCCGTACTCTCAACTGTACCATCAGGTTCATAAGTCACTTTCAAAGCTTTTTTAGCTTTCATGAGTGGCCAAGTACTTGTTCCTACGATAGCTACATTATTTTCATAGACCATCACATCTTGCACACCTGCAATTGCCTTTGCAGCAGCATCATCCACATCTTTGATTTTCATTCCAAAAGGCGGGCGTTGCACCATGGCGTGAAGCATTCCCTCCCGATAAAAATCTAATCCGAAAAGTGGTTTACCCGTAAAAATTTCAGCGTTATCCACGTTTTTGACAGCGGTACCGATGATTATAAAATCCTTTGGATCTTTCAGTGTAATTTCTTCAGGAGCTGTCATTGTAGCTGCCTCAGTCACGAACTCTCCAAAGTGACCTGAATTTTTAGATGCTTTGTGAGAGATTATTCCGTTTTCTACAGTGATTTCTACTGCGGGCACATTCCAAAGTTTTGCTGCTGAAGCAACCAAGACATATTTTGCAGTAGCTCCAGCCTTGCGTAGTCGCTCCCAGCTATGAGGCATGGCACCCGAACCACCAGTTAATTGGCGATCATATACTTCAGTGTCTAGATTGGCTTGTACCACGCGTACTTTCTTCCAATCCGCATCCAATTCTTCAGCTACGACCATTGGAAATGAGGTCTTGATATTCTGACCCAATTCCGGGTTGGGTGAATAAATCACAATATCTCCAGTTGGTGCAATAGAAAGATAACCGTTGAAGCGTTGTGCTTGCGCCAAAATGGCCTCAGTGCTCAGGACTTCGACTTTTGGTGAGTCGCAACTCGTCCAATTAAATCCTATAAATAGTCCTCCTGCTGTAGTGCCGGCAATCTTGAGGAAGTCTCTTCGAGATGGTTTGTTGAGTGTTGCCATGATTATCTAAGTTTAGCAGCCATTGCAACGGCCTCTCTGATTTTATGATAGGTGCCGCAGCGACAGATATTTCGATTCATTTCTTCATCGATTTCTTCCATGGTTGGAGCCGAATTTTTATTCAAAAGCGCCGCCGCATTCATGATTTGACCGGATTGACAATAGCCACATTGAGCCACATCTATTTCTTGCCATGCTTTTTGCACAGGATGATCGCCATCTTCCGAAAGTCCCTCTATGGTGGTAATCTCGTCTTCGGTCAGACTTGAAGCTGGGGTAACGCATGAAAAAATTGCTTCTCCATTCCTATGTACGGTGCAGGCTCCACACTGAGCGATCCCGCAGGAATATTTTGTACCTACCAATCCCAAATGATCCCGAAGCACCCACAAAAGCGGTGTATCTTCCTCGACATTCACTTCACGGATTTGTCCGTTAACCTTCAAATTAAATTTTGCCATAGGTTTTTATTTTTTTCAGGCTTAAGGTAATGAAAATCAGTTCGAGGGAGAAATTTTTTATTTGATTACACCAGCTTTTTGATGAGTTGCACCATAGCTGGATAAATGAATAAATATTGATTTTGTTTCAAGCTTTTTTGAAGTAATTCTTAAATCCGCACTTTTTTGAAATATTGCTGGTTTACTGCCTTGAAGCATTTTAAAGCTTCAGTTCACTAATTTATTTTCGATGATTCTTAAATCTCTCAAAATTTTGATGATTACCTTTTTAGCGATTACCCTTACCCTTATTCTTATTGGAGTACTGTTTGTGAATCTAAGTCCTGAATTTGGCGGAACGCCTTCCAAAGAAAAAATCTCTGAATACGAACAACTGGATTACTTTTCCGAAGGGAAATTTTCAAATCTGATTCCAACTGATCTGGGTATGAATATTGGAAAAGCGATCCGAATGATTCCAAAATTTTTCGCAAATGATCCATCTCGGGTTCCATCCTTTGCATTGCCGATCGTAAGTCGTGATTCGGTGGAGCTGGTTCAGGATAGCCTTCCTACCCGATTGGTCTGGTTTGGACATTCTGCTTTTTTGCTTCAAATCGACGGGAAAAACATCTTGATCGATCCGATGCTTGGCGAAGTCCCGGCTCCAACTCCCTTGTTTGGAAAAAACCGATTCTTCAAAGATCTACCTATCGAAATCGAAAAATTACCTCAAATCGATATCATCCTGATTTCACATGATCATTACGATCATTTGGACTATGGATCAATCCAGAAATTGAAAGGGAAAACGAAACAATTTTACGTACCACTGGGAGTCGGAGCACACTTTGAGCGCTGGGGTGTAGATCCAGCTCAGATCCATGAGATGCAATGGTGGGAAGAAGCTGAAGTAGCCGGGATTTCTTTGGCATTTACGCCTACACGACACTTTTCAGGACGTGGAGCAACCAACCGTTTTTCTACGCTTTGGGGTTCTTGGGTGATTACTGGCAAGAATGATAATATCTATTTTAGTGGCGACGGTGGCTATGGGCCGCATTTTAAAGAGATCGGTGAAAAGTATGGACCGTTTGATTTTGCAATGATGGAATGTGGACAATACAATGAAAATTGGACGGAAATCCACATGATGCCAGAGCAAACTGCCCAAGCCGGACAGGATGTGAGGGCAAAAGTAATGATGCCAATACACTGGGCGGCATTTACGTTGGCGATGCACTCTTGGACGGACCCTGTAGTGCGTGTGACTGCCAAAGCTAGGGAAATCAATCAACCAATTCTCGTCCCCAAAATCGGTGAATTTATCAATCTTCAAGATTCGCTTTGGACTAAAGAGGAATGGTGGATTAAGCCGTAATCTATTGCTGATCGGTTTTATTTATCTTGTTGATCTTTTAAATGTACATCCACAATTGCATCAGTAGCCTTATTTCCTTTGCGTATTGGGACAGAAGACGCCTGCCTGCCGGTAGGCAGGGAAGACCGAAACGCCCAAATATCAATTTGGCACCAATTATATTCTTGTCTTTTTTGCCTACTGGCAAAGTAGCTTATAATCATACGCTTTTTGTGTGAGTATTGGCTTCCATGTATGAGTCAAAATAAAAATACTGAAAAGTATTCCTCCTCGGCTTCGCTCGGGAACCGATTTCATTGAAAAAGAAAGTTTGGAGCGGCGGAAACCTAAATTCATGAATAAACCATTCCTCTCCGCCGACCCCAAAAATCAAAGTAAACCGAGGGCCGAGCGACTCGTGGTGAGCGAGTCGAACTAAGTCGAGGCCAAGTTGAGCATACGTGCGGCTTAAGGATGCACATATTTCTTTTGAACTGAATTCAATCAAGAATTTTTGGATAATGAAGCTACTGAAAAGCAGATTTTTTAAGTCAAAATTCCTAATTTGTTCCTTTAATTATTATTTAACCCAACCTAAAACCTATGTCTCAGACTATTAAAGCGGCTATTGTAGGAACTGGATTTATCGGTCCAGCTCATCTTGAAGCGCTCAGAAGATTACCTTATGTAGAAGTCACAGCGCTTGTCGAAGTCGATCAGGAGTTAGCTAATGAAAAAGCCAAAATGCTCGGCATTCCAAATGCTTACACTTTTGAGGATATGCTAAAGCAATCCGATATCGATGTAGTCCATATCTGTACGCCTAATTTTCTTCATTTTGCGCAAGCGAAAGCCGTTTTACTAGCCGGAAAGCATGTGATCTGCGAGAAGCCTTTGGCAGTAAAAATTGAAGAGGCGGAAGAATTGGTTGCTTTGGCAGCTGAAAAAGGCTTGGTAAATGCGGTGCATTTCAACCTTCGCTACTATCCGATGGTGCGTCAGATGAAAACCATGCGGGAAAAAGGCGAGTTGGGAGACGTCTATTCGGTGATGGGGTCGTATCTCCAAGATTGGCTTTTCCTGCAAACTGATTACAACTGGAGACTTGAGCCAGATAAATCCGGAGATTCCAGAGCAATTGCCGATATCGGATCGCACCTGTTAGATATCACGGAATATGTAACCGGTTTGAAAATCACCGAAGTAATGGCTGATTTCTCCACTGTTCATAAGACTCGATTGAAGCCTTTGAAAAATATTGAGACCTATTCCGGAAAGATGCTTTCTATGGAAGATTACCAGGAAGTCCCAATCAATACCGAGGATCATGCGACGGTTTTGCTTCGATTTGACAATGGAAGTAAAGGTTCAATCACAGTCTCTCAAGTCAATGCAGGTCGAAAAAATCGGCTGAACGTAGAGATCTCAGGTTCGAAGTCCAATTTTGAATTCAATTCAGAGCGACCAAATGAGCTTTGGATCGGGAAGCGGGAAACTGTAAATGGACACTTGATGAAAGATCCGGCACTACTTTATCCAGAAGCTTCTGCTTTGGTTAGTTTCCCTGGAGGTCACAATGAAGGATTTCCAGATACCTCCAAGCAGATGTTTAAAGAAGTATACGCTGCAATCCGAGAAGGAAAACAACCGGAAAAAGCAAGTTTTCCAACCTTTGCCGATGGATTGCGTGAATTGATCATTGGTGAGCGAATCATCGAAAGCAACAAAAAACAAGCTTGGGTGGCGATTTAGTCAAAATCTAGATTAATATTTAATTCAAGCGTATGAATCGTAACACATTAACTTTAAAACAAATACCTAAACTAATCCAAACAATGAAAAACATGAATTTCTCTAAAACAGTACTTGCATTTGCTTTGATGGCTTTTGTAAGTATTTCAGCTTTTGCTCAAGAAAAAGCAAGTCCTGCTAAAACCGCTGAAGGAATGGTAGGTGACGCAAAGGTTACTATCAATTATTCCTCTCCTGCGGTAAAAGGTAGAGTGATCTGGGGCGATTTGGTTCCGCTAGGACAAGTATGGAGAGCAGGTGCCGATGAAGCTACTACATTCACCACTTCCAAAGACATCATGGTAGAAGGTGAGAAATTACCTGCCGGAACCTACAGTTTCTTTATTATCCCTGGCGAAGGTGAGTCAACCTTGATCTTCAACAAAACTGCAAAGCAGTGGGGAGCTGGAAGCTATGATGCCAAGCAAGATGCGCTAAGAGTGTCAGTGCCTTCTTCACAAACTTCCACAATGGAAGAGCGATTGGTTTATGAAGTGATGCCAAGTGCTTTTGAAGTTCGTTGGGAATACGGAAAAGCCACTGCTAAGCTGAGCAAATAATCCTAGTTTGAAATAACAGGAAAGTCACAGGAAGAAATTCTTGTGGCTTTTTTATTGACCAATAATATCAAGGTTTTGCGAAGAAACACCAAGCGATCAGCTGGTATAACGGTTCGGTATTTTAATCAAAGTCTTTTGGGTCGTGGGAATTATCGTATTACCTCAAACCATGGGTTGCACCCATGGCTACGCCACGGCGCACAGGTATTCATGATTTGATCTTTTCAGGATCATTAATGAATGATTATAGAGGGGTTTGAATATGGCAGATACATTTTTATTCCATCGACCGCGAAGTGGTCAAACCATGAATAGCCCCGTATGAAATGCGGGGGTTTGGAAATCAATAGTAGGAAATGGCAACCCTGAAAGGGTTGAACTATTGAAAAAATGGGATTGCAAATCCATAAAATAATAGGGTGGAATTACAAATCCCACCCAACCCGAAAAGCGATTCGACTACGCTTAGAAATATGGGGGGTAAAACCACGGATTTAATGGAATAGGTAGTGAATATTTTGATAAACAAATTTAAAGGTAAATTTCGAGCCGGTTTATGGATACCCTAGGACATTGTGTAAATCGAAATTTTCTTACTTCAGCGACCCAGCTCCCACAATAACTACCTCGGGTCAGCTTTAGGAATATATTGTTAATCATATTATCTGTGCT
>Ga0136559_1000576_pt1 | contig 12480 bp, 10 predicted proteins | sample AntRauMeHopE1496_FD_104633 | JGI IMG/M metagenome (GOLD analysis project Ga0136559, IMG submission 104633) | Saline lake microbial communities from Rauer Islands, Antarctica - Metagenome Hop E1 #496 | ecosystem: Environmental > Aquatic > Non-marine Saline and Alkaline > Saline | place... | reverse complement strand
TCCACCAAAAACAACGCTATGGAGTTTTATTACCGCAGGAATAATCGGGGGAGCATTGATATTTCTTTTCAGTTTAGTCGGAGTTTTTGGAAAGCTAAACGGTGCCGCATCCAGTGATTTGTCAAAATTTGGTGAGTTATTCGGGCCTATTATGTTGCTACTGATCAATTTTATTATGATTGTTTCTGCTGCATCGACGCTGGACTCCTCTTTTTCGTCTGCTTCTAAATTAATTGCTGTCGATCTAAAGCAGGGAGCAACATTAAAAATTGGAAGATGGTCAATGTTTATCTTTGCGGTTGCGGGTACCATTCCTTTATTTTTTCACCCTGAAATATTATCGGCGACAACCATTAGTGGGGCAATGGTAATTGGACTTACGCCTATTTTTATATGTTGGAAACTAAGAGCACCTAAAATTAGTTATTACCTTAGTATGACTGTAGGAATCGTTTTTGGGATAATTGCTGCCATGGGAGTTTTCCCTGAAAAGTTTGTGCTGTTAGACGGTCCTTACGCTGAACTATTGTCCACAACAGTTATAGGGCTCTTTAGCTGTTTTATTGTTTATTTTATTCCCATTGTTTGGCAAAAATATGTTTATGGAAAATAATACGTACTTGTTTTTTGGTGGATCATACAGTAATTTACATGCACTCCAGCAGTTAAAATCGAAAGCGATTGAACTAAATATAAAACCTGAACATATCTATCATAGTGGAGATATTGTAGGGTATTGCGCTTTTCCAGAGGAGTCCATCACCTTTGTGCGCGAGTGGAATATTCAGGTTATAGCTGGAAATGTTGAAGTGCAACTCCGAGAGGGAGAGGGTGATTGTGGGTGTAATTTTGATGAAGGCTCGCGGTGTGCAGACCTTTCAACATTGTGGTATCCTTTTGCACAGACAAGAATCAAAAAAGCAAACATTGATTGGTTGGATGCACTACCAACAGTGAAAACAGTTGAAATAGCAACTAAAAAATGGGCAATATTGCACGGTGGTTTAGAGGATATTTCTCAATTTATTTTTAAGTCTACAGATTGGAAGGTGAAACAAGCAATTTTTGATAAGCTAGAGGTTGATGTGATTGTAGCCGGACACAGTGGACTGCCATTTATTCAACAAAAGAATGGTAAAACTTGGATTAATCCAGGGGTGATTGGGATGCCCGCGAATGATGGTACACCGCGTGTTTGGTATGGACTTTTTGATGCTCTAACGGATTCCTTTGAGCTGAAATCTATGTTATATGATGCGGAGAAAGCAAGCGAAAGCATGAAGATAAATAATTTACCACTTCCTTATGCGCAAACACTTCTAGATGGTTTGTGGGACAATTGTGAGATTCTGCCAGTGGAAGAAACAAAAGCACAAGGAATAATGATTGAAGAATCTGCTGTTAAGTTATAAGTTTTAACAAAGAAGAAAGGTACTTGATGTTGTTCTAACGAGGTATTTTTTTTAGTAGAGTAGCACCATAGCTAAAATTTTGTGTATTTTAACCTAAATAAATACGAAAACAATCTCGATGGAAGGAAGCTTATTGACTGAACTCTTTTTGCCTTTGGTGCTCGCAATAATTATGTTGGGCATGGGGCTATCCTTAACAATTGCTGATTTCAAACGGATTTTATTATTTCCTAAAGCAATTCTAGTTGGATTGGTAAGCCAACTCGTACTTCTTCCGTTAATTGGTTTTTTATTGATGGCATATTGGGACCTCGAACCTGCTTATGCGGTAGGAATAATCTTACTAACTGCTTGTCCAGGAGGTCCAACCTCTAACTTGCTTTCCTATTTGGGGAAAGGAGATGGGGCATTATCTATTTCGCTGACAGCTTTTTCTAGCTTAATTACGATTTTTACAATTCCATTTATAGTGAATTATGGCTTAGAATTACATTTAGGGAAAGCACAATATGTAGCACTTCCGGTGCTTCAAACAATACTTCAAGTGATGGTCATTACAGTAATTCCCGTTACACTGGGTATGATTATTAAAGCCAAACGAGAAAAGTTTGCACGTAAAGCAGAGCGTCCTGTAAAAATTGCTTCTGCAGTTTTAATTGTGGTGATTATTCTGGGTGTAGTCTTGAAAAATAAAGAGATCATACTTCCAGCATTCAAATCGGTGGGATTGGCTGCACTTGCGCTCAATTTAATAACCTTGTTCTTAGGTTTCGGTATAGCAAAGCTAGTAGGTCTTTCGTTTAAGCAGGCAAGTACCATTTCTATTGAGTCCGGTATTCAAAATGGAACATTAGCCATCGCTATCGCAATGGGAGCAACCATGTTAAATAATCCCGAAATAGCTATTCCTCCTGCCGTATATTCTATTATTATGTTCTTCACGGGTGGACTAGCGGTATTGATTTTTGGTAAGAAAAATGGCAAGAAGAAACAAACGACTTGATATCATACTGTCTGTGTAGTTTGAGATTTTGAATTTATTGATAAGTTAGCTGATTATGCTGTTGAGAATTCTTTCAAGCGAGCGTATCCCTGTTTAAAATTATGCTTATTTTTAAGGACAGGAAGCAAGGGAATTCCCCTGAAATCTAAAGCCAGTTAAACTATTTCAGTTGAAAGAGATAAAAGTAAAAAAAGGACAAATTCTGCAACGTAAAGGCGACTTGAATAGTAAAGTCTACCAAGTTCAATCAGGGTTGTTGCGAAGTTATTCGATTGACGAAAAGGGAAAGGAGCACATCTATATATTTGCACCTGAGAACTGGGTTGCTGCAGATAACGTTTCCCCAGATAAAGAATGTGAGTTGTACATAGATGCCTTGGAAGACTCGGTACTGATTCAACGAGATAAAGACCTGAGTAATGTAGCTGAAACACAAAAGATATTCAAACGACTGGAAATTCTTCAAAATAGAGTCATTATGTTAATGAGCGCATCGGCTATAGAGCGCTATGAGCATTTTGAAGCAACTTATCCTGACATTGTGCAACGCGTTCCTCAAAAAATGATTGCATCTTACCTGGGTATGACTCCAGAAGCACTTTCTAATGTCAAACGATTGCGTTTGGCAAAGAAATAAATCGGCTAAAAATAGAACGGGTAAGGAATTGTGGGGCACGGTTTCAGTAACTTACTCTAATTCATGGTATTTGGAAATTGCCTCGTCAGTATCCCCAAAATAGATGACTTCTCCTTTGTGTAATAATATTGCTCTATCACAGTATTCTTTTATTATTCCAGTACTATGGGAAACAATAATTGAAGTTCGATTTTTGAGCCAGTTTTGTTTTAAAGAGGCGGTTGCTTTCTTTCTGAATTTTTCATCACCAACGGCAAAGACCTCATCTAAAAAGATGATATCTGCCCTTGCAAAAATAGCGATGGAAAAGGACAAGCGTTGAATCATACCGCTTGAAAAATATTTTATTTTTGTATCCTTAAATTCCTCAAGTTCAGAGAATTCGAGAATCTCACTAAATAGGGCATCAATTTCACTGATTCTTAAACCTAATGTGGAGCCATTTACGTAAATGTTCTCACGCGCCGTTAATTCATGACTAAAACCTACTCCTAAATTTAATAGAAGAGAAGTTCCGTTTTTAATTACTTTTCCTCCTTTGTCGGGAATAAATGTGCCCGACATAATTTTAGTAAGTGTAGATTTACCGCTACCATTGCGACCTATTATACCAATACTTTCGCCTTCATATATTTCTAAATTAACCTCCTTCAAGGCAGTAATTGTTTTCACCTCATTCTTCTTGTAAAAATTTATTAATCGATCCCGTAATGTGGAAAATGATTTGTTAGAAGTTCGAAAGGTCTTACTAACATTTGATAATTGAAGCGATATTTCCTTATTCATAGTATTACAGTAATTCAGAAGCTCTTTTTCCTAAGATTTTTAATAACAGCAACCCAGTTGCAAAGACAATAATGGCATGTATGAAGTTGATCATTACAACATAAAAGTCTGGCGTGCTATTGTACATAACTGCATCTCTAAAAGTAGATACATAGCCAAACATGGGGTTTAAATAGACAATGAAAGGAATGTTTTCATTTAAAGCTTCGAAGCTCAAAAAGATCGGAGATAACCACATAAGGAACTGAGAGATCAGTGGCCAAAATTGATTGATGTCTTTGACAACTAAAAATATGTTCGAAAGGATTAGTGCTACACCAAAACAAAAAATGAATAAGGAAACAAAAAGCAAGGGAAAGTAGACTAAATTCCACCCTATATCTATTCCACCGCCTACAAGAAATATGAGCAGAATAAGAATATTAAAACCAAATCCGAGTGAGACACTGATTAAGCTGGCTAGGTAAATTTCAATTTTGGACATATTAGAGTATTCATACAAATACTTTTTTGTTTTCAAAATATTTATAAGCCCACTCGTTGTTTCACTAAAAAACTGCCACACAACGATTCCAGCAAACAAGTATATAGCAAAGTTCTCAATGCTGTTACGCATAACTATTTTAAACGCAACAAAGTAAATTACTAATTGAATTAAGGGCTTTAATAGGGCCCACAACAAGCCAAGCCTATTTTCATAATACCTGAGTTTAAATTCAATTTTGGCCAATAGCCAAATTCGTTCCCAACGATTATTCTTAGCCATTTGCGCATTTACAGCGTTATTCCCCATACTAAATCGTGAGTTAATTATTTAATTTTTTATAAATTTTCTTTGCCAAAAATCGGATGGTTGGGTTTTTCTTTATTCGTAGCGCTAACCTTCCAGAAAAGATTTTGGATCCCAGCATCGTATTCAAAGGCCACGTAGGATTATTGAAATGTATACCTGGACCATTATGGTTCAATATATTAGCTATTTCAGCACCATATTGTCCAAAAAAGTCTTTGTGTTTTTCACTTATTTTACGGTAAAGATACAATTCTTTATTCTTTGTAAATGACTGAGCCATTGAGTTTTTTCTGATACGATATTGCCACCATAACTCTGGAAAAGCTACTCCTCTGGCGCCATTTTTCACCATCGAAATAACGCTATCATAATCTTCCATACCGTAAAGGAGTGTCGGATCATTTTGCCCAAAAGATAGGAAATCCTCTTTCTTATAAACTAGCGCACTGCTATTGATCATATTGTGCACCAATAGGTAAGGTGGTTCTGGGTTAAATGTTGGCCAAGAATCTTTACTTTCTCCAAAGTATTGCGCCCAGCATCCAACGAAACTGACATTGGTATACTGCTTCAAAACTTCAATAGCTCGTTTATAGTATTCGGGACTAATTGTATCATCTGCATCTAAGAATGCTAAATAGGTACCTGTGCTTTTCGAAGCTCCAAAATTACGAGCCAATGATAATCCTTGATTCGGCGTTGAATACTGCGTTATACGATCATCGTCTTTAAGTGTATCGAGTACTTCTAAACTTTTCGTATCTGTAGACCCATCATTTACCAGTATTATCTCAACTTCATCATGGGTGATCTGCTTCAGTGATGCTATTGTATCGTGTATATATGCTCCCATGTTATAATAAGGGATAACGATACTCAGTTTGGAGTTATTGGCTTCAGTTGGTTTAGGTGCCGACCTCGGAATAATTTCAATAAATGGAAAAGTGGTTTCTTCTGTCTGGTTCTGGATTAATTCAGATATTACTTTTATTTTTTCCAGATAGACACTTTCATAATTTGTACAGGTTTCAACTGCTTTTTGAGCTTGTAAACCTATTTCACGTGCCTCATCGTTGGTGAGTTGCAGTAGTTCGTGCAAAGCATTTTCGAAACCTCCGTCTAATCCATGTTCAAAGATGAAACCGTTCACCCCATGCTTGATTATTTCCGTATGCCCACCGTTGCTAGAAGCTAAAATCAGTTTTCCCAATGCCATCGACTCTAAGACTGCATAGGGTAAATTATCTACGATGCTTGGAGTAATGATAACATGTGCTTTTTTAAGTCGTTCTTTTAGTTTATCAGGAGGCATATTTCCTTCAAATTGGATAAGGCCATCGCTGATATAGGTTGCATACCGTTTTTTCACATATTCAACCATATCCTCTTGAAAAGGATAAAAGAAATGGTTTCCACCTCCTATAATCGTAAGTTTTTTCGTAAAACCGTTATCCCACATTTTTTGGAGATAAGCAAACATTTCAAGACAACCTTTTTGTGGTGTAAGTTTACCAAAAAACACTAAGTCTCCCGCCACAAATTCTGGGATTTCTCCTGAAGACCAATTGTTTTTATACGGATTAAAAATACGAATTGGTTTTTTTTGCTTGAGATTCATTCTAGACTCAAGTTGGTCGATGAGGTAGTCAGATGGGGAGATAACTATATCTGCCATTCGTATAGATGCCTTTTCTAATTCACCAGTCCAATATTCTGGAAAATTGTAGTGCGGTACCTGATTATAATCCAAATATAAGAAACTTGGGGCGTGCATGGTGAGCACAACCTTCAGGTTTTTGAACAGAGGATAGAGCAAGGCTTTTTTCTGAAGAATATAGTAGCCTATTCCTAGATAATCTTGTGTTTCTACTATATCAGGAACTCCCGCCTTTTGCATTTCTAGCTCAATTATATGAGCGAACTCTAATCCTAATCGAGCATTATGACCAAGGATGTTTCCAATTTTTACCTGGTTCGGATTAAATCGTACTAAGGTTATCTTTTCCGCTACTTTTTCCCTGGTAACATGATGAATAGCATAATCATTCACAAAAACTGTTACGTCGTGCTCCTTTTTGCTTAGCATTTTTGCCGTATGCCAACAATATGTGCTAATTCCTCCACCATGAATCGGCGGAAACTCTGTTGTTATTAACCAATACTTCATCTTTAATCTTGTATTTGGCGCAGAACAACATCACAAAACATTGCAGGATGCAACGCAAAAAAGAGCATTTCAAAATTATTATCTGTCATAAATTCGTTCGTAGCTTGTACTACCCCATAATCTTCTTTTGTAAAGTGATCGTACGAAATATAGTCGTTCATGATGAGGTAACCTCCTTGTTTTAAAACCCTGTGTGCTGCTTTAAGGTCTTTCACAACTGATTTATAGTCGTGCGCTGCATCGATGTATATCCAATCAAAATAATCAGCATCAAATTTATCTAACAACTCCCAAGATAGGCCTTTCAATACCTTAACGCGTTCTCCTTGGGAACTAAATTTTTCTTTGATATATGCCTCATGGTTTTTTTTCGTAAACCGCTTTTGGTGTTCATAATCATTCGAATAGTACGTATCGATCAATACCAATTCTGACGGATCTGTTATAGACAACAAATGATTAGACCAATCACCTCCTAGTACACCCACCTCAGCGCCTTTACTGTTTGTAGGTAAGTGCTTCAACAGATGATATCGATCCGATAGAACGATACAGTTTTGCACATGTTTTTCATGTAGTCTAGCGATTGGTTTTGTTTGTTTAGTACTCATCGTTTTAATTTAAATATCTTGCCAAGTTTCAAATACCATAGTGGTAGATGATTGTATTGGGATAAATGCCAAGTAGAGACTTTCTTTATTTCAGCATCGTACCATGCTATAAGTTCTTTTTTTTCACTTTCAAAGTAAAGTACCTTATTCGATAAAGCAATAACTAATTCATTTTTGAATTTAGAATAAAGATCGGCATCAATTTCTTGATTTTTGACATAGATGCGATTTTTTTGAAGAATAATTTTTTCTTTTCTTTCCCTATAGAAAGAATCGTAGACGCTTGTTGCACTATTTGGGATAACACTCTGATAGTTTTGTTTTGTAGCAGAGATATAAGAATTGCTATCGCTTACGTCCCAAGGAGTCGTTTGACTTGTGAAGCCAGCCTTTGCGCATCGAAGTGTAAAGTCAACGTGTCCCATACCTCGAAATCCGAAGGAGGAGACATCCATAAATCCAACTTTCTCAATAATTTGAGGTGTTATAGTATAAAAGAATCCATGGGCGTGCATCATTGGTACTCGTCCAATAAGATTTTTATCTTTTTCAGTAATTGGGTTGTCTAGAAATTGCTCTTTGCTCCAGTTTTTATCACAGAAGACCAAATGGTCAGTTCCTGTATTAACAGCAGCATCATGATATAAGTGATCCCAACCAGGTTTTAAGAATGAAATGTCATCGTCTATTTTAAAACAGAAGTCAAATTCAGTGTGCTCTAAATGACTCAATATAGTATTCATTTGTTGATGAACGCCAATACGATTGTTTTTCAAGATAGTTATTTCACAATTCTCAACTTCAAGCTGAGATAGATATTCTAGTGTTCCATCATCAGATCCATCATCAGCGATTAAAATCTTCCAAACTACGTCATTTGATTTAGTAATGTTCCAGGAATTGATGCACTCGTTAAGGTACTCAATGCGATTATATGTTGATATAGCTAATATATATATAAGCATGTTAAAAGATTATTATCAGTCATTTAATTAATACCTACTGGTTACAATTTACTATGAATTCGTTATTTTTTTTTACCAAAAAACACCCGTTTAATAGGTTTTAATAGCGTGTAGATCTTTAATTTTTTCGCTGCTTTACCAAATAGAAATAGAGTTTTGTATTTCAAGGATAGTTTAGAAAAAGAAACCCATTGATTTTCCCTTAATTTTTTGTTTTCCAATAAGGCGGTATCTAATTGCGCTTGTACATCAAGTTTAACCTTAGGATTAAGAGGCGTTCCTTTTTTCATTTTTTTAAGGAAATTAGTTTCGTATTTCGCTTCTAGGTTATTCAATTCTTCATAAATACTCTTAATCAAAGATTCAACATTTCTAAATTTATCATAGTCAACTGGGTTATTCTTTTTCGGTTGTGCCAATAAGTCTTTGTAAGCTTCAATGTATTTGTCCGCTACCATCTCGCTATTGAAATGAGTTTTACATTTAGTAATTGCGTTTTTCGAAAGCTCTTCGGGATTAGGATGGTTGATTACCCAATTAATTCCAGTAGCAAGGTCTTTAATATCATATATTTTTGCCAAATAACCATTTAACTTATGATCAATAATGTCAGCAGGGCCTCCTGTATTATATGCTACTACGGGAGTTCCACAAGCCATCGACTCCGTTACAGTCTTTCCAAAAGCTTCTGACAAAGAAGGTACTAACATTAAATCACAGGCGGAGTATAAGAGTCTCTTTTGTTCATCACCGTTTACATATCCTAAATCCCTAATAATAATATCTCCAAGTTGAATGTTTTCACCATTTTTACCAAAAGTAACTAACTCTACAGGTGTTTTTGATTTAACACTTTCTAAAGCTTTTTTGATGTGGGCAAAACCTTTTCTTACATTTTGAACATTGTGAGCACCAAAGAGAATATATTTCTTATTTAAATCAAAGTTTAGTTCTTTTCTAGCTTGAATAGTTTTTTCAGGATAGTATGAATTTAAGTTGACAGAGTTTGGTATTACTCTAATATCTTTTTCTTTAGTTATTCCACTTCTTTTTAAATTATCAGCCATCCAATTGCTTGGGCCAACCATAATTATATTATTAAGGTGAGCATAAACGTCTCTTTTAATATTGAATATGGCAGAGGTGATATCGTAGGGGAAATCGGACTTTATATACTCGCAACTTCCACAACCAGTAATATACTTTTCACAGTCATACAAAAATGTACATCCTCCAGTATGTGCAGTATTATCTCTTACTGTCCATAATATCGGTTTCCCTATTTTTAGTAAGTCGAATAATGAAATGACGTTACGGTCAATACAATTTACATGAATAATATCAGGGTCTATTGCTACTATTGAATCAACAAATTTAGGGATGTCTGAATAGAGGTGAGAACTAAACAATGCTTCGGCTTGAGCAGGCAATATATCTTTACTCGGAACATTAAAATCATCTCTTGAAAGGAAAGAAACCTCTATTCCCTTTTTCTCTATTGATTCACCTAATTGAGTCACTCCAAGAGCGGCTCCACCGCCATTTATACCAAGATGAACATTAATAAACAATACTTTCATTTAATCTCTTTTACAAATTTCCCCTTAATTGGAGCCAAAACCTTATGTATCCCTAGCTTCCTTGTAACTCCCCCCATTATAAATAGAACCTTATATTTAAAGCTGTAGTCAGAGAATCTGTACCACTTATTGTTTTCTACTTCATTGATTCTCCATTCCAAGTGTTTCAATTTTTCATCCTTTGTTATGTTGATTTCTTTTAAGTCCTCATGTTTGTTTATCAATTCTTTCATATCAGAAGTGATATGACTATTCCAACTGTTCGAGTGTTTTAATGCATTATCGAAATATGTAATATCAGATTCGTTTTGAATTAAAACATCATTATGCGTGCAAAAAACAGGCTTCTGAGCTATTCTAAATATTTCTTTGGCTTGTTTCCAATTACTTTCAATAAAAAATGCTTCCTCTCTGTTACTAAAGACTTCTCCTTTGAACTTTCCATGAATCCTTAATTTTCTTCTTTCTTCAGCACTAGCAAGGTTAAGCATAATCAATTCACCCCATTTTATATCATGCTTGTTTAACCAGTCTTCTGTTTCTTTCCTATACTTCTCTAGTCGAGAGGTTACTAGGCAAGGAATATAGCGACTTGGTATGAAAAGAGGTGGTGCATTTAATATAAAATCAATATATCGTTCACCATCATCATTTTGATCGTCTGAAGGATCATGGCAGAGTACACCATCAATATCATAACAAGATCTCGTATTCAAAATGTGATTCTTGTAATTCCATTGAAAAACTCTTGGTTGGGAAATATGTTTGAAATAAAAGTCAACGAATTGAGTCTCTTTAGTTGCTGAATAAATGGCGCAAAATGTAAAGTCAAAATTATCGGTAAACGACGCTAGGTCTTTTTTTGCTTCCTTAGTTGCATTTCCTGTGTTCACACTATCATCAACAACCAATATATTTTTAATATTATCCAAATCCACTCGAATCGGCCTAGTTCCAACAGATCCTCTGTGTCCACTCAAAAATTCATTCAGTGTTACAACAGGTAGGTTCAAATGCGCTGCAATCATATATGCTGGCACCATCCCCGATCTTGGTATTCCAATAATTAATTCAGAATTCGAGGGAACCTTATAAATTTCTTCGGAAATATCTACATTTAAGTCTGAATAGTTTTTATAATTCATTTCAAGTTGTTTTTTAACTTCTAGAAGGCTTTAATCCTCTAACTAATATTCATTAATTCAAACCGTAGGTTTAGTTTGATTATTATTTGTTATTTAATTCAAAAAAAGCTTTTTCACTGTCATGTTTAATTACATTAAATTTCAGTTCATTCGCCCATAAATTAGCAATATTCTCTTCATCTATCCTTTTACCATCATCGAGGATTATAATAGTATTTTCTGAAAAGTATTGTTTTAACAAAGGAACTGCAGGGTATCGACTGTTCTTTTGCAGTATCCCAGGAGGTCCATCAACAAATAATATAGAGATACCCTTAGGAATTGAAATTTTGCTAGTATCGTACCATTGGAAGGTTTGTGAATTGATCTTGCAGTCAATTAATGGGCAGAGATAGATTGTTATATATTCTTCCAAGCCATGCTTGGAAACCATATTGACTGTTTCATTAAAATAATACTCGTGGTTTTCGAAAGAATAGACTTTATAAGGTAAGTTTAATTTTTTCATTGCATACCCCAATAAAATTGTTGATACCCCAGAACCAATATCAATAACATTACCTGGGTTTTCTGACCATTTTTTAATTAAAAAATTTGCAAGATCTGCTGATACCCTCCCTTTGTGCATAGGAGGTAATGGGTATTTGATTTCTAAATAATTGTACAATGAAAATAAAGAGTCGATCTTATCATATTGTAGGTCTATTTTTTCTACTAGATTGTCGTGCTCATATTTGCTTTTTTCAATCCCTTTCTCAAATTTATGAGCAAGTTTGTTTAGGTTTTTACTAGAGGAGTCATTTATATGCTGTTTTATAGCCTGTTGATTAGAGTATAATTTTTCGTTAGATGATTGGCGAGTTTTTTCCGCAGATTTCAAATAGTTTAAACTTTCTGTTTGAAGCAAATTTATTTTTTCAACTATTATCTCCTTATTTCCCTCATGAATTTTAAAGCTTTCCTCCTCGCTCAGGTTAATTGTATCTAGCAATAGTTCTTTAAACTTGGAATCTTTCTCCTCGGTAAGTATTAACCTTCCTAAAATATCGTTTTCGAATTTTTCTAAGCGTTCAATTAGCAACTGTTTACTCTCCTTATTACTTTTTTGACTAGTTTCAATTTTATCGATCATTACTTCCTGGTACTTGGTATTAGTATCTTCGGTAAGCATTAATCTTCTCAAAATGTCGTTTTCGAATTTTTCTAAGTGTTCAATTAGTAACTGTTTACTTTCAGCATTACTTTCTTCACTAGTTTCAATTTTACGAATAATTATCTCTTTAAGTTTAATGAAGTTGCTTTCGGTGATCTTAAAGTTGTCAAGTATAGCAGTTTCCAATTTTTCAATTCGTTCAAGATTACTGCTAGTTGATTTCGCTAG
>Ga0136559_1000575_pt1 | contig 12484 bp, 11 predicted proteins | sample AntRauMeHopE1496_FD_104633 | JGI IMG/M metagenome (GOLD analysis project Ga0136559, IMG submission 104633) | Saline lake microbial communities from Rauer Islands, Antarctica - Metagenome Hop E1 #496 | ecosystem: Environmental > Aquatic > Non-marine Saline and Alkaline > Saline | place... | reverse complement strand
GTCTAAAAACATTACAGATGGCTGTTCTAAACCAATAGTTATTCTAATAGGATTGTTTTGTGAAATAGTAAACGGAGAACCAGTAATAGGGATTCCTAAACCATTTTTAACAATTACTTGAAAGGGTATTGGTTCTGGTGTAGAAAGATATAAATAATGGTCCGAAATTAAATTTGGAACTTGATCTTCATTAGCGTGTAATGGTGGAATCCAATGTTTATTACTTAATTGTGAAAATGCTAAATTACTGATTAAGAATAGTATTATAATTTTAAAACGGATCATTTGAATTTAAATTTATTTAAAGAAGTAAAAATAAATAGATTATTAGAATAATTCTAAATAATTAACTAAAAAAACGCTCTTAATTGAATATTTCCTGTATGAATTGTTTTGCTTGTTTCTGATTTTCGTCCTTGGTAGTTAATGTTAACATCTAAATATTGCGTAATATTTTTTTGAAGCAGTAAGCGCCAAACTCCATTTTTTCCATTTTGCAAGCCTTTTAGCATTTGAAAACCTACGGGAGATATTTCATTCCCTATAAATTGATTGTTGTAAAAAGAATATTCTCCGTTTAAGGAAAACCCTTTGTCACTATTGAAAGTAAAAGAGGTTCCAATTTTATTTTGCGTCGCTTCTTCTAATAAATTAATAGTATTCTTTTGATTTTTAAACTCATAAAAAACATCTAAACTGGTGTTTTTTGAAAATAAATAAGATAGTTTCGGAATTATTTCATAGCTATTAATATTGAAATTTCGAGCGGCATAATTATCTGAAATACTCTCAGAAGAACCTATTGAAGCGTTCATTTGTAGTAGCCAACTTTTTTTTAATAAATGCATGTATTGCAATTGGTGTGAACGTAAAGTGTTTTCTTGTGTACCAATGCTTAATAGATTTTTTATAGAATTACTTAAATAGGAGTAAGTTGCGGAGTGTATTCTTTTACCGCGATTAAAGTAAAAACTATTTCGGAAAGAATTATTTAAACCTAAAATTCCGTCTTCTTGAGTTGTAAATGGATTTAAGTTGAAATTATTTTGCGAACGTGCAATTTTTCGTTCCACTAATAAGGAGGTTTGGTTGTAAAAAGAGGATAGAAATTTTTTAAATCCTGTTTCATTTTGCCAAACGGAGCCATTAAAAGCAAGTGCTTGTGAAAATTTATTTTGATTAGTCCTTATAAATACCTGATTAGGTAAAAATACGCGAATGTATTTTGCTTGGTCTGGAAAAGGTGCTATTTCAAATTCTTGTAATTCTTGAATTCCATTGTTGTTATAATCATTCCATGCATAAATACCTTGTCCAGGTTCTACTTCAAGATACGTAAATTCTTGTTGCGCAATCGAGCCTGAAGTTGTTTCATAAATACTTGTAGATTGAATTAATTGCTTAAAAAAAGTACTGTTATAAAGAATTCTTGAATTTAAGGAAGGTTCGTTTTTCTTGGAAATATCCTCAAAATCTAAATTTCGATAGTTGATGAAAATGGTTAAGTTACTTTGCTCCTTTTTAATTAATTGCGACTTTAAATAGTAGGAATTAGATTGATTTACCCTTTTTAAAATACCATTTTGTAAACTATCATTTACTCTGTTTAAATACCCAATTTCTACATATACATTTGTAGAATCGCCACGACCTATAAAACTACCAAATTCTGAGAATTGCTGACTTAAATTACTTAAAGTATTTGTGCTTGCTAAGATTTCTTTGTTGTTTTCATGTCTAAAACTTCCGCCAATCCAGTTTTTCTTAAGATGATATTTTAATTGAGTTTGCGTTCTAATAAATTTTGAAGTCGCATAATTTCCATCACTACTCAAAATACTACTTTCATTACTCAACACACTTTTTTTGTGTTTTAAAACGGTAGAAAATAAATGTTTACTTCCAGAGAAACTTTCTGAAAAAGCTAATTTTTCAAATTGATATTTTGCAATACCATTTTTCTTCAAATTAAAATCTAATCCATTAATAAACAAACTTTGGTTCCCTAAAGGATTTGTTAAATTCCAATCTCTGTTAAACTCAATGTTAAATAAACGTTCAATAGTTCTGAAATTTTTTTGGATAAATTGAATATTTGAAAAACCATCAACGTTTATCTTTCCTGTATAAATTCTTTTTTTAGCAGTAAGTTTGCCAGCTAAACCTTTATTGTTTGTATCATCTATAGTAGAATATAAATTTTTATCGTTATTGCTAACTGCAATTTCAAAATTGATATTTGTTTTTTCAGATGGAGTATAACTTCCTAAAACAGTTGCAATTTGAATTTTTGTAGGTGCAACAATTTGAACTGTAGGTTCAAAATTTCCTTGGGCAACTCCTGCTATTGGTGCGGCATATTCATATATTTTTCCAATAGCGTTATTATTTAAGAGATTGTAATTTCCTAAATTATTCCCAACTAACGTAAAGCGAACGTTATACAATTCATCTGTTGCTATATTTGAAAAAACAAAAGCTTCCACAATTCCAATGAATTCCTTTTTATATAAAATTTTATTTTCCGAATACGAATCTAAATAAGCAGATGGAGCTGTCATTAAAGCAGTGTCATCTCCAGCATTTTTTAAAATAGCTACTTGATCTTGCGATAAATTTTGTTGTAAAGGTTGATTTTTTACATCGTTTTCCGAATAAATAAAACCGCCAATTTTAAAATTATCTTGTGCATGGGTTACGCCTCCATAGGTTACAAAACGAGTAAAATTTCTATCGGTATATTGGTATTCAATGTTAATTCGCATTTCTGAATTTATAGGAAAAACAGAGGTAAAAATTACTTCCCCAGCATTGTAATCAATTACATAATCATTGCTTTCTCCACGTTCTAGTAAAATTCCGTTTACATAAATCCGTTCAGATCCCGAAATAACCAAAACATACAATTCGCCATTATTTCCTCTTAGTTTATACGGCCCTTGGTTTCCTTCTTGTCCTACAAAAGTGCTTCTTGCGTATTGACCGCGCACTAAAGCCGCAGAAGCAAAAACGTCTGTTTTCTTTTCCGGTGTCCCCAATGTAAAATGCGTAGAAAGCCCCTGTACTTTTTTGTTGAAATTTAAAAATTGCGATTGTCTGTTTTCTAAAAATAAATCTCCAGCTCTAATGTTCCATTTGTCTGAAAACAATTCGATAAAAATTTGATCAAACTCATCTAATTTTTGCGAATATCCGCCGTCTTGCAAAGGAATATTACTATCTTGGATTGAAGCACGCAAACTAACTTTATCTGATATTTTTCCTGTAATTTGTAAATCTAAGTTGGAATTAACAACGGTATTTTGGTTATTTCCTACCGTAATTCCTCTCGAAATACTTCCGGATGTTGTTAAGCCATCAAAAGGCTTGAAATTGCTTTTTTCTTCTTTACTTATTGTGTATAGTTTTCCTGCTTCGTTTGCAACCACTTTATCATCGTCATAAATAGAATAGGTTTTAGTTAAAAACTCGGGAAATTTTAGGTAACGAATGGTTAACGAGTCTGTTGTAGTAAACTTGCCTTTAAAAACTAAAACACTTTTTTTAAAATCTACAGAATAGTTAGAAGTATCAATTGGAGTTCCATTTTTGTCAATAATTTTAAAAAATGCTTTGTTAATGCTTACTTTTTCAATAGAAATAGTGTCTTTTGATGCCACAATTTTTTTAGATTTATAAGGCGTTTCTATTTCTTGCGCAAAAATGCTCGAAATAAAAAACAAACAAATCCATAAAAGCCACTTGTTACTCATAAATAATATAACTCATAATATTCAAAAGTAGTATTTATAAGCTAAAATGTTAAAGAATTAAATAAGTTTTAAAAACTCAAGTGCAAAAGCAACAGTTTAACTACAAACAAAATCAGCATGAAATTTGAAACCAGTTTAATTTCTTAAATCAGTGTTTCTTTTATTTAAAAAGGCTACTTAGCAACAATTTGTAGTGTTTCTCTAGAAATTTGTTTTAATAAAACCGTTTTGTTTCTTTCTACCATTTCTTTTGCTTCTTCATCAAAATGTCGAATAGTGTAAAGCGAAACATTTTCGTTAAACATGACTTTAAATTTCTTAGATAAAATACTTTTTACTTCATTAAAATTGTTGAATTTGTCCTCAATACAAACAGAAAAACTAATTGCGGAGTTTTGAATAAGATTTACGTTTAATTTATATTGGTGAAAAAGCGCAAATATTTCGCTAATATGTTCTTCCATTATAAATGAAAAATCTAAAGAAGAAAGAGATAATAATAATTGTTCTTTTTTTACAATATAGCATGGAATATGCGGTTCTAAATCGACTCCGCGAGAAACACTTGTTCCGGGTAAAAGCGGATTTAAAAAAGATTTTACATACAACGGAATTTCCTTTTTTTGTAATGGTTGTAGCGTTTTAGGGTGAATTACCGTAGCGCCATAAAATGCAAGTTCTATTGCTTCTCTATAAGAAATTTGGTTTAGTAAAACAGCATTTTCAAAATATCTGGGGTCAGCATTTAAAACGCCCGGAACATCTTTCCAAATGGTAACGCTTTCTGCTCCTAAACAATAAGCGAAAATTGCAGCAGTATAATCAGAGCCTTCCCTTCCAAGTGTTGTTGTAAAATTATTTGCATCGGCACCTAAAAAACCTTGTGTAATATTTAAAGTGTTTTTTTTAATACTTTTAGAAATTGCTTTTTGAGTGGTTTCCCAGTTTACGTTTGCGTCTCTATAATTTGTATCTGTTTTTATAAGATTTCTAACGTCGATCCAGTTATTTGTTAATCCTTTCTCATTAAAGTAACAACTAACAATAGTTGTAGATAAAAGTTCGCCATAGCTTACAACTTGGTCGTAAACAAAGTTATAATTAGGCGATTTGTTGTTTTTAAAAAAGTACTCTAGTTCCTCAAAATGCTTATTTACAGTAGAAAAAACGGTGTGCTCTTCATTTTCAAACAAATCTATTAAAATTTGATTATGGTATTTTTTTACATCCTGAATAGAGGATTTTAACTCTTTTGATTTGTCAAAATAATTTTTAATAACTAGTTCTAAAGCATTTGTAGTTTTCCCCATAGCAGAAATAACCACCAAGACATTTTCAAGCCCCACTTTTTCCATTAAGCTTAAAACGTTTTTTACACCATTTGCATCTTTTATAGATGCACCACCAAATTTAAATATTTTCATATATTATAATTATTTTTTCGAAAGAAATAAATCTATTCCAGCCTCGTCCATTTGAACCACATACCAATCTTCTAAAATTCTTGCGCCTGATTTTTTATAAAAATTAATTGCATTAGTGTTCCAGTCTAAAACATTCCATTCTATTCTTCGAACGTTGTCTTTTTTGCCTTGTTTAATAATTTCAGTATACAAAGCAAATCCTGCTCCGGTTCCTCTTTCGCTTTCTTGTACAACTAAATCTTCTAAATGTATTGTTTTTCCTTTCCAAGTAGAGTATCTATAGTAGTATAAAGCTACTCCTATAATCGTATTGTCTTTTTCAGCAATAAAAGTATGAAATAAAGGTTGGTCTTGAAAGCCATCTCTAACTAAATCTTCTAAAGTAACTACCACAGCATTTGGTTCTTTTTCAAATGTAGCTAATTCAATAACTAAATTTAAAACTGCCTGCATGTCTTTTTGTGTGCCTTTTCGTATTGTCATAATAGAAGATTTATTTAATTAAAGTAGCACAAAAGTAGATTTATGAAAAACAACTACATAATTAATTTACTCATTTCACAAAAAATACGATATTTGTAGCGTAACACACAACAATATTTTAATAATGGAAGAAAGAAACAAAACCTTAGGGGAATTTATAATTGAAAATCAGACTTCTTTTCAATATTCAACTGGAGAATTGTCAAGAATTATTAATTCGATTCGATTAGCTGCTAAAGTAGTGAATTATAAGGTTAATAAAGCTGGTTTAGTGGATATTGTTGGCGCTGCCGGCGAACAGAATATTCAAGGAGAAGATCAGCAAAAGTTAGATGTTTATGCCAATGAAGTTTTTATACAAACTTTAATAAACAGAGAAATTGTTTGCGGTATTGCATCAGAAGAAAACGATGATTTTATTACTGTTGCAGGTTCAGACAATAGCCATAATAACAAATATGTGGTTTTAATGGATCCTTTAGATGGATCTTCTAATATAGATGTAAATGTTTCTGTAGGAACTATTTTTTCTGTTTTTAGAAGAGTTTCTCCAGTTGGAACTCCAGTTACATCAGAAGATTTTTTACAACCAGGTACACAACAAGTTGCGGCTGGGTATGTTGTATATGGAACATCAACTATGCTTGTTTACACTACAGGTTGCGGTGTTAATGGTTTTACTTTAAATCCAGCTATTGGAACATTTTATTTATCGCACCCAAACATGCAGTTTTCGAAAGATGGAAAAATTTATTCTATAAACGAAGGAAATTACATTCAATTTCCTCAAGGAGTGAAAAATTATTTAAAATATTGTCAAGCAGAAGAAGGGGACAGACCTTATACTTCTCGTTATATTGGAAGTTTGGTTTCTGATTTTCATAGAAATATGATTAAAGGCGGAATTTATATTTACCCTACAGGTTCTAAAGCGCCAAATGGTAAATTAAGATTATTGTATGAATGTAATCCCTTGGCTTTTATTGCAGAACAAGCAGGAGGAAAAGCATCAGATGGTTTTGGTAGAATTATGGAAGTTCAGCCTACAGAATTACACCAAAGAGTTCCGTTCTTTTGCGGAAGTTATAATATGGTAGAAAAGGCAGAAGAATTTATGAAGAATTCTTAATAAGAATATAAACGTATAAAAAAATCCCGCTCTAGCGGGATTTTTTTATTTATTCATGTTTTGCATTTCATACATAAAGGTATCTAAATCTACATTTAGAACTAATAGAGAAAGGGATTTATCTACTATATAAGAAGAATTACTTGGAGTAAATCCTAAAGCTAAAGCAAAACGATTTAAAATAGCTTTTTGTTTAGGCCCTAGAACATGGTCTGCATAAACCATTCTTGCCAAATCGTATAATCTTTCCAATCTTTGCGTGTGCAAAACTGGAGGATTAATTGGGAATTTAGAAGGATTTTCTAAAATTTCTACATACTCTTCTGCAGAAATTTCAAGTTGGATAGCTAATTTGTCTAAAAATTGCTTTTCGTCGTTTGTTAATTCTCCGTCAGATAAAGCTACTCTTACAATGGAAGCAAAGTGTCCTTTGTTTCTACTTTGAAATTCGTTATCAAATAAATCTGAAAATGACATGTTGTTTTATTTTAAGTTATGCAAATATACTTTATATTTCATTTTTTAAAAAAAAAGAGAAGCTTTTATTAGTGCAATAATATAAATTATTAAAATATATTGTAAGTTTGAGTAACCCAAAAAGAATATACAAAGATGTCGCAGTTTTGGCTTTATTTTAAATTAGGATTAGACCATGTTCTAGATATCCATGCTTATGATCATGTTATGTTTTTAATTGCATTAATAATACCTTATGCATTTAAAGACTGGAAGCGCGTTTTTTTGTTAGTTTCATTATTTACAATTGGACATACATTGGCTTTGTTTTTATCGGTTTTTGGTGTAGTTTCTATAAATGCAAGTTACGTAGAGTTTTTAATTCCAATAACCATTTTAATAACAGCTATTTTTCATTTATTCACAGCTGGTAAATCATCTAAAAATGAAAGTGTTTCTTTTATAGCAATTATTACCTTGTTTTTCGGGATTGTGCATGGTTTAGGTTTTTCAAATTACTTTAATTCTATTTTGCCTGGCACTGCTGTAGACAAGATGCTACCGTTACTAGAATTTGCTTTAGGAATTGAAGCTGCTCAAATAATAGTAGTTTTTGTAGTTTTAATCTTAGCGTATGTGGTGCAAACTTTCTTTAGATTTTCCAAAAGAGATTGGGCTTTAGTTATGTCGGCATTTATTATTGGCGTAATTTTGCCAATGTTAATAGAAAATGAAATTTGGAATAGATAAAATGTCAGAAAAGAAAACAAAATACGACAAGGCTTATTTGCGCATAGCAAAAGAATGGGGACAATTATCTTATTGCAAAAGAAAACAAGTTGGTGCAATTATTGTTAAAGATAGAATGATAATATCGGATGGTTATAACGGAACGCCGTCTGGATTTGAAAACTGTTGTGAAGATGAAGAAAATGTAACAAAGTGGTATGTATTGCATGCTGAAGCAAACGCAATTTTGAAAGTAGCTCGTTCTACACAGTCTTGTGAAAATGCAACTTTATACATAACGCTTTCACCATGTAAAGAATGTAGTAAGTTAATTCATCAATCTGGTATTAAAAGAGTAGTATATCATCAAGAATATAAAGATACTTCTGGAATTGACTTTCTTAGAAAAGCAGGCGTAGAAGTAGACTTAATGGTCGATTTAAGTTAGTCCAAAAGAATTAACATCTTTTTGTTTTAAAAATACAATAATACTTATCCATGAAAAATAATAAGATTTATTTGCCAATAATTATAGCAATATCTGTTGCTGCAGGCTTGTTGTTGGGAAATAAATTAAATAACAACTCTTCCCAATCTTCGCCTAATAATACTTATAAAAATAAATTAAACAAGTTAATTGATTTTATAGAACGAGAATATGTAGAGGATATTAATACAGATTCTATTATAGATTTAACGGTTAATGAAATTTTAGAAAACTTAGACCCACATTCTGTATATATTGCAAAAAATGAATTAGAATTGGTCAATGAAAGTATGAAAGGTGATTTTGTAGGCATAGGCGTTAATTTTTACATGTATAAGGATAGTCTAGCGGTAATTAGACCTATTTTAAATGGCCCTTCTGAAAATGCAGGTATAAAATCTGGGGATAGAATTCTTTATGCAGGTAAGACCCAGCTTTTTAACAAAAACATTTCAAATGACACTTTACTGGCAAAACTAAAAGGTAAAGAAAACTCAAAAATAGAACTGCTTATTTATAGAAAAGCTGAGAATAAAAAAATTAAATTTATAGTTACCCGCGGAGTTATTCCTATTAAAAGCGTAGATGTCTCTACCATGATAAGTAAAAAAGTAGGGTATATTAAAATTAATAGATTTGCAGAAACTACTTACACAGAATTTCATACCGCTTTATTGAAGTTAAAAAAAGCTGGAATGACAGAGCTTATTATTGATTTAAGAGATAATGGAGGCGGTTATTTAGAAATTGCAAATCAAATTGCAGATGAAATTTTAAAAGATAAAGAGCTAATTGTTAAAACCAAAAATAAGAAAGAAAAAATTGAAAAAACGTTTGCAACAAGCAAAGGCGATTTTGAAAACGGAAAAATAGCCATCTTAATAAATGAAAATAGCGCTTCTGCTAGTGAAATATTAGCTGGTGCAGTACAAGATAATGATAGAGGAACAATTGTAGGTAGAAGATCATTTGGAAAAGGATTAGTGCAAAGAGAAATGCCTCTTGGCGATGGTTCTGCAGTTAGATTAACGGTTGCTAGATATTACACACCTTCTGGTCGTTCTATACAAAAGCCTTATGATGACAAAGGAGAAAAATATTTTAACGAATTTGAAAAACGTTTCGAAAGCGGAGAACTTTTTGAAGCAGATACAATTAAGATAGCCGACAGTTTAAAGTTTAAAACAAAAAAAGGTAGAATTGTTTATGGTGGTGGTGGAATAACACCAGATGTTTTTGTTCCATTTCCGGCTAATCATGGAGAGGAAGCAACTTTTTTAATTTTACAATCTGGTTTAATGAACTACTTTGTTTTTGAACAAATAGATGCAAATAGACTGTTTTACGATAAGTTGTCTAAAGGAGAGTTAAAGTTAGAAATTTTAAATAACGAGAAATATATCATAGAGTTCAAAAGATATGTCGCAAAAAGCGGTTTTCTTTTAGATTTTAATAACCAAACAGAAAGAGCATATAATTATATTTATGCAGAATTTATAAGACAATTATTTGATGAAGAAGCTTATTACAAGATTATATTACAAGAAGATGTAATGGTTAAAAAAGTAATGGAATTAAAGTAATTTTATTTATTCACTGCGTCATGAATCTGAACAGGTTTCCCATCGTTCCATAATGTTAAAATGTCGGTAGCAGCACTTGCGCCACTTCCAGCAGCAATAGAAAGTTGGCTTCGATGTCCTGCTAAAACTCCTATAACATAAATTCCATTTGCTACAAAATGATCTTCATTTTGGAGTTGGATTCTGTTTTTCTCAGGAGACGCTTTTTTATGCGAGATTACATACTCTTCTAATCCTTCAATTGTAAAAGGATTTCCAGATCCTATTCCTATAATGACAATTTTAGCAGTATATTGATTTTTATTAGTAGTAATTGAAAAGCAACAATTCTCTTTTTCAATTTTCAATACTTTTTCTTTTTCTATTTGCTCTATATGAGGATATAATTCTTTAAGTTGTGCGCTAGTTTCTAGTAATAATTCAGATCCTAGCTTCCCTTTAGGAATTCCATAGGCATTATTAAAAACAGCATTTTGTAAAGAAGATGCCTTTTGATGTGTAATAATTCCAATTTTTTTATCTGTAACAAACGGTTTATCTTTTGCAGATCCCAAAATTAAAGCACAAGAAATAGAAGATACGCCGCCGCCAATAATAAATACATCAAACATGTAACTATTGGTTTTTAGTTTTTTCTTCGATTATTTTGGACATTTTTAAAATAACCACTAAAAAAACAGCGCACAACGTTGCTACAATACCTATTAAACCAATAGAACTATTTCCTTCAAGTGGATTGCTAAGGTCTATTTGTGTTACGTTTAGACCTATTAATACAACACCTATTGCGATAACTACATATGTGAAAATTTTCATTTTTAATATTTTTAAATAAATAATTTTTAACGTTTTACTTCATGAAGGATAAATTATAATAAAACTTTCGATACTTTAATTAGTACAAAAAAAAAGTTTATAATAAATACTTTCTTCGAATTTAATGTTCTAAATATAAAATGCAAATATAAGTATTATAGATCAATACGATATTGATTTTAACGATACTTTAATTTCTGTTACCTATAAAATTATAAATTCTAACTTCTGAATTCTAATTTCTAATAAGTACCTTTGCGCTCTAAATATCCATAATATGTTTCAACTAAACAAAACTATTGTCTCTGAAGCAATTCTTGAAAAAGAATTTGTATGCAATCTTTCAGCCTGTAAAGGAGCTTGTTGTGTAGATGGGGATGCTGGAGCGCCCTTAGAGGAAGCTGAAACTAAAATATTAGCAGATATTTATCCAAAAATTAAATTCTTACTTCGACCAGAGGGAATTGCAGCTATTGAAGCACAAGGAACGCACACTGTTTCTGATTCTGGAGAACTTGAAACGCCATTAATTGAAGGTAAAGATTGTGCGTATGTAATTTTTGATGGCAAAACCGCTTTATGTGGAATTGAACAAGCTTATAACGAGGGTATTATTGATTGGAAAAAACCAGTTTCCTGCCATTTATATCCAATTCGCATAAAAGAATACTCTAATTTTTCAGCAGTAAATTATGACAAATGGGATATTTGTTCTGCCGCATGTTCTTTAGGTGTAGAATTAGGTGTGCCTATCTATAAATTTGTAAAAGAAGCATTAGTTCGAAAATTTGGAGAAGAGTGGTATGCCGATTTAGAAAAAGTGGCGGAAGAAATGAAAAAGTAATTTTTTAAAATCTTACTTCACTAAACACCTCCTTACTAGCTGATTTTGTTACTCCTAAGAAGCTTTTTGAGTAAATTTAATTAATCATAACATATTGATTGGTAGAGGTTTAATTTATTTTTTTTAAAAAATATTTTTTCTTCGGTTGTTCAAAACTTCTCCCAATTGTGAATAAGTTTGACTTTCATTTGTCGTTTCAAATGACAAACTTTGTAAACCCAAGTAAAACAATAAAGATTCAATTTAATATAATATAAATCAAACAAGTATGTCTGTAGTCGAACCAATTTTACAAGAGAATAAAGATCGTTTTGTTATTTTTCCAATTAAACACCATGATATTTGGGAATGGTATAAAAAAATGGAGGCTAGTTTTTGGACTGCTGAAGAAATTGATTTGCACCAAGATATTACAGATTGGAACACAAAATTAAATGAGGATGAAAAATATTTCATCAAGCATATATTGGCCTTTTTCGCTGCTTCAGATGGAATTGTAAATGAGAATTTAGCCGAGAATTTTGTAAACGAAGTACAATATGCCGAGGCAAAATTCTTTTATGGTTTTCAAATTATGATGGAGAATATTCATAGTGAAACCTATTCTCTTTTAATTGACACCTATGTTAAAGATGAGGTTGAAAAAGATAGATTATTTCATGCTTTAGATGTTTTTCCAGCGATTAAGAAAAAAGCAGATTGGGCTTTAAAATGGATTGAATCCGATTCATTCGCAGAACGTTTAATTGCTTTTGCAGCAGTAGAAGGAATCTTTTTCTCT
>Ga0136559_1000574_pt1 | contig 12485 bp, 11 predicted proteins | sample AntRauMeHopE1496_FD_104633 | JGI IMG/M metagenome (GOLD analysis project Ga0136559, IMG submission 104633) | Saline lake microbial communities from Rauer Islands, Antarctica - Metagenome Hop E1 #496 | ecosystem: Environmental > Aquatic > Non-marine Saline and Alkaline > Saline | place... | reverse complement strand
AGAATAAATTCTTAGGAGAGTCAAAATCAAGTTTTTTTCTTGGTCTATTGTTGTTTTTGAGCTGTTGTGCCCAAGTAAAGCTTGAATATGGCGTAAATCAGTGCCGCTTTCTAGTAGGTGTGTCGCAAAGCTGTGGCAAGAATGTTCCGTTGAAGGAGCAAATGATTTCTCCAGGAGCAATTTTTGATTCGGAATCACTGGAGCTGGTTGCGGTGAGTGGAACGCTTGGTTTTAGATGTTATAAGCTTACTCAGTCGTAATCCTAAACCATTCTATTTCGTCGTTAATTATGTCATATCTTGCAATACCATGCTGCATACCAATATAAATTTGGTGATTAAACAAGGTTATATCCCTATAAGAAGTTGGCCAATCATCAAAAATATACAGACAGGACATTTCACCTTTTGCATCAACTTTAAATAGTTGATAATCTGTTAGTACTAATAAACTTTCGTTCGAAGCAATACAGGCACCATACGGTGACTCAGGGAATACTATTAAAGTATCAAGAGTCAAATCATTTTTAACTTCAATAAGATAACCTTCAGAGATACTTCCATGAGAAACACCTTCAAGTAGAACTGTTCTATCACGCCAGTCGAAAATCTTGTTTACGTTTGCATCACCCAGTTTTTTAATTTGATTTTTGTCTTCTGATACCCAAAACAATGTGCCTCCCCATTCTCCTTTGTTAGTACCAATTAACCAACCATTCTTCACTTTTTTATAATGATGATTTCCCATTGTTCTTATGCGATTCTTACGAATTAGTTCATTGATTGAATATAAATCAAAGTCTAAAGAATCTCCGTAATACTCTACGTCGATGTCATTAGAATCGTATACAAAAAGAGAATCATTTTTGATAATCGTATTCCACCAAATGCCATCACCTTGATACGGCAAAAAGGTTTCTTCTGACGTTGAGAGAACTTTTCCATTCGGTAAGGAGTCCTTTGATAGTTTACCAAAAGGGATGTATTTGACATCTTGACATATACCAAATATTGGTAATAAAAACAGTATGGTGATTAGTAACTTCATAGCTTATAACGTTTTGCAAATAGACACATGCGGACCGCTACCAAGGTTGTTTTCTCGAAGTATAAACCCGTATGGTGTGTAGGTCCTGTTATAGCCATTCTATTCGAGAACAGTTTTTAATTTTCCGTTCAAAGTGATGAACTTAAGTTTGTTATAATTTTCTTCATATTCGTCAAAAAGGAATTCGATATCAATTTCAAAACTTAGTTCATGATAACAAGTGCATCCGCATATTGTTCCGTAATCAGTATACTTCAAGTTTATCGTATTGGAGTCTACAACTTCCATGTCACATAGAAAATTATAACAACAATTTGTGGCAATTTTATACTTGGCGACTAGCGAAGAATCTGTCATTTCAAGTAGCAAAATTTTATCAACGCCTGATTCAATCCCTTTATCCACGCACTTCGATCTAACCCCACTCACTTGTAAACCATAACCAAGAGCTTGCAGCTGATCTCTGGTGTTGGGTAAAAAGTCTGTTTCAAATAAGAAATGCGGGCCAAAAGAACTTTCACGAAATAGAGTATCCGTTAAATATTCAATCGAATCAGATACGCGGGAATCATAGCGTACAAATAAAGTGTCACTATTTTGGGTACGAACTGAGTTACATATAAATATTAACGCAAAATATAATATGGTTGGTGTAATTTTCATTGGCTACAACTCGTTTATACATACAATAAAACTCTATAAACCCGCAACATGTAGTCAATATAGTACAGTTTTATTGAATTTGATTTACCTTCAAAAATACTAATTATTTTAAAAATTGTTCAATAATCGTTTCCCAGTGTGAGCAAACACGAACCCGACCATCTTCAAAACTATTTTAATTATATTTACTTAAAATTTGTTGCATGCAGAACATACTTACAACGCAAGGCCTTCGAAAAGTATACAAAGATGTTGTTGCCTTAGAAGGACTTTCCTTCGAGGTAGAACAAGGTCAAGTTTTTGGATTGTTGGGGCCAAATGGAAGCGGAAAAACAACTTCATTAGGAATTCTATTAGGCGTCTTGCGTCCCAACAGCGGATCATTTAGTTGGTTTGGTAAAGGGGACGGAAATGACTTGCGAAAAAACATAGGTGCTCTGCTCGAAACACCTAATTTTTATCCTTACCTAAATGCAATCGATAACCTAAAGGTAGTTGGGATAATAAAGGATGTCGAAAACCTCGACGGGACCATTGAAAACGTGTTAAAGAAAGTGGGACTTTTTGAGCGTAAGAAGTCAAAGTTTAAGACCTTTTCACTAGGAATGAAACAGCGTTTAGCACTAGCCGCCGCTTTGCTAGCAGACCCAGATATATTGGTTTTAGACGAACCAACAAATGGATTGGACCCGCAAGGAATTGCCGAAATGCGTGGATTGATTTATGAAATTGCACAAGAAGGAAAAACGATTATCATTGCTTCTCACCTATTAGATGAAATTGAGAAAATGTGCTCGCACGTTGCAATTCTTAAAAATGGAAAGTTGTTAAAAGTAGGAACACTTGGAGAGATTATGACGCAAGATAGAATTCTGCTCATAATGGCTGAAAACAAGGATAAAATGCTCAATATTATTGAAGCGCGCACTGAAATGACACTAATCAAAGAAGAAAATGGTGAATTAATGGTAGCCGTTGACGAGCAATTAACACCAGGTGAGGTAAATCGAATTTTCGCCGAACAGGGAGTTTATCTTTCCTCTTTGCGCGAATACAAGAAGAACTTAGAATCCACATTTTTAGAAATTGTACAGTAATGAAGAAGCTACTATCTATAGAATACGCAAAACTTAAAAAACTGAATTCACTCCGAATCATATTATTGGTATATGCTGTAATGATTCCGTTAGTGATGTTTATGTTGTCTACGTTTTATTACAATGTCATTCATCCGCTTATTCCTATTCTAGCTGACATTTGGGGCTTCCCTTCTATCTGGAATTTCGCCACCTACTCGGCAAGTTTTTTTAATGTTCTAATGGGTGTTACAGTGGTAATTGTCGTCTGCAACGAATATAGTTTCCGGACTATGAAACAAAATGTAATCGACGGCTTGTCTAAACGTCAAGTTATCCTTAGTAAGTTTTTAGTAGTACTGGTGTTGTCAACGATAGTGACATTGTATACGGCGCTAGTAGCATTCGTTTTTGGTGGAATCAACTCAGGGTTTTCGAATGCGCTAGAAGACAGTTATTTTATTCTTATTTACTACTTACAGACACTCTGCTATTTCAGTTTCGCCTTTTTCTTTGCAGTACTCGTCAAGCGAACAGCCTTATCTATTATTTTCTTTATTGTTTCGTTCATTGTTGAGTCAATTATTGGTTCTGTTCTGGCAGCAACTGTTTCGGCAAAAGTGTATTTGTTCTTTCCGCTAAACGTGTTTTCAACGCTTACACCTAGCCCAATTATGACTCAGTTAAATGCACTTGCCGCGAAACAAACGGGTGAAGTGCCTCCAGCCTTAGATTTAACAACAAATGTATTGATCAGTGTAGGGTATATGTTATTGTTTTTTATAATTGCGAACCAAGCGTTAAAGCGCAGGGATTTATAAGCTTCTTTGTTAGATTGTGAGGAAAGCAGGTCTTATGCTACAATCTTTTGTGGTAGACTAAACGAAAGGTGTATGGGAGAATTCATCTTCCAAGCATCAAAATTCTCTGGCCGACATTATTTGTTGTGGCACGTTTTATTTTGAAACATTAATCACGTAAATAGTTGCCTCTCCAGCGTTAAGGTTACAGGAATCGGACATCGTATAATAGTGTGTCTTTAAGGAATCAACTCCGACTTTCACAGCTTTAAATCGTATAGCATATTGATCAGTTCCTCCTGGAATATCCGTTTCTTTAATTGTTCGTTCACCTAAGAACTCAACAGTTTCTAGCGTTGCTACATTCCAACACCTTCCACAGCAAGAGTTCCCTGTGTAATAGATTTCAAACTCATCACCAATCGTTAAGTTGTAGCTTTCCTTGTTGCTATAATTACTCGTACAACTGCTCAGAAATATGAATCCAAGCATGAATACAGTAATAATGGTTCGGGTAATTTTCATGGTGTTTATCTTTATAGGTTTTAGTACTGTGCCTTCCAACTATCACTATTGTTTTTCGGAAACCTCCTGCAGCTTATTTTCAGTGGTCCAGTCGGTAAACTTGTTATTCAGCCTGTTTCTTTAATAGTTGTCGAATACACCTTAATTATTTTGTATATTGCGACATGAAAACTATACAAATATTATTAGTTCTTGCTTTATTCAGTTGCAAAAAAGAGGTAAACAACACACCTCAGACAACCAACACTCAAAATTGTAAGTGCGGAACAATTGCACAAGAAGACAATTATAACTCGGTAACGGGTAACGTTATAACTATCTACGACATTTATCGGGTTACTAACGATTGTACTGGAAACTTATCTAGTTGGATTTATACCGACGTTCAAACGCAATTCGGATATAGCAAAATAGGAAGCTCTTACTGTCACACTACTGATTGGTAGTATCTTTTTTCTTATTACTTAAAGATTCAGTAAGACTCGCCCAATTGAACACAAGTAAATGCGGCATTTGCATGACTTTGTTATATCTCCTTTCGTCAATCCAAACACACTATTGAGCCATGATTGAGCGGTAAACTATCGATAAACTCCCGTCCTTTTTGAGTTATAAAAAGGAACACTATAACAACTACTGTTGGTGCTATACCGTATAACAAAATTGTGGGCGGAAAAGAAGTTAAGTCGGTATTATAAGTATTATTCGCTGCCAAAATAAACTGGATAACCAACCAAGTTAAAAGCCCGATTAAAACAACTGTGGATTTACTTCTTGTTGTTGCAGAAGTTGAATTCCTTATTGCCCAAACGAAAAGCAGCAAGGTAGCAACGGTAGTCAGTCCAAAAGTCAGTGAAATAAATACAGGAAGATTGTCTATCATTTGCGTTGATCTAAAGCGTTCGTTGGAAAAGCATATTTTTATATAAATGTGTTAAATAGGAAAATCGAATGGATCAGCATAACGATAGGAGTACCCCAGTACGACCCTAGATTTTTCATTGCTCACAGTTTTAAAAGGAACAGTCTCGTTGGTGAATTCAGGCGGAGTGACATTAAGTTTTCGTGCTGCCCACGGATAATACTCTCCTTTTTGCGGATGCACTTCTGCACAGCCATTAAAGACTTCTCCCCAAGCCTCTTTTTTTATTACTGCCTCAATTAATCCTATGCAATCGGTCAAGTGTATAAGGTTGATTGGCTCCTCTTGTCCAGGATATACCTTTCCCGACATGTACTTTGCGGGGTGACGTTCTTTTCCAACTAACCCTGCCATGCGTATAGTAGTTAAACGCTTACCTAACAGTTTTTCCAACTCCTTCTCGGCTTGATAAACAGTTTTTCCGCGTGAACTATTCCCTAAAGCCACTTCGTTTTCGTTTACTGAAAGATTACGATTATCATAAACAGAGGTGGAAGAAATGAAAAGCACACGTGCTGTTTCAGTGAGTTGGCGAGCGATATGAACCATGAAGTTAGGATACTCTTCACCGAAGGAAGAGGGAGGAATGTTTAATACTAAAATATCTGCCGTTTTTAACCAACTTAAATCATCTTCGAAGCTGTTTAATATATGCCCTTCAACCCCTATTTGATTAAGTGTTTCCGCTTTTGAAGGTGTACGCGTGGTTCCAGCTACTTCATTTCCTTGTTTTACATAGAATTCTGCGAGTGACGACCCAAGCCAGCCACACCCAACAATTGCTATTTTCTTTCGAGTTATTTGCATTAAAATGTCAACTTAAATGAGAGGATAAAGTTTCGTCCAGCAGCAGCTAAGCCAGAACTGTAGGGTCTGTACCGCTGATCTGTAATATTTTCAATTCCAGCGCTAAACGATAGTGTTTCAGTAGCCTGATACATGGTTTTAAAGTTCAGGGTAAACCAACTAGGTGAATAGAGGTTTCCGTTTTCATCATGAGCATAAAGAAATTGCTTTTGCTGTTCCTCTGGGTTCAAGTTTTCAGCGCTTACTTCACCACTGTATGTGGCGTAAAACTGCAGATTAATTAGATTTTTAGTAAAGGAAAGGCGTGTAACACCAAACCAAGGTGCAGCATGCCGCGAACGTGCAACTGTTCCGTCCTCCAACTCCTCAATACCGAGTTGATAATTTACTTTGCTACTCAGTCTAAAGCCTCTAGTTAGATTAATTTCAACACTGGAATGAAATCCATAAACAGTTCCATAGGCAGCATTTTGAATGGCAAAAACTTTACTTAAATCACCATCATAAAGAACACTATCTTGGCCATTTAGGGCGAACTCACGCCTTACCATAGCATTATCAAGATAGGTATAAAACCCTGTTACGTCCACTTTCATAAATGTTCCAAAAACGCGAGAAACACTTGCTTCTGCGCTGTAAGCATACTCTGCTTCTAAAGCAGTATTAGGAACAACTATATCTCCTGCTGAAAAGTCGAATATTTTCCCAATATCATCAACGTTTGGCGCCCGATAACCTGTTGATGTATTCATACTCAAACTCCATTTTTTTGATGGGTTGTATGTTAGTCCAAAAGTCCCGTTTACGGCGCTGTTATTGATCTCAACTTGTGTAAAGTCAAACGGAAAGAATTCTAGATGGCGTGTAAAGTCTGAATTGATGTGGTAATTGGAATAACGAATACCTGCTTGGGCAACCAATTTTTCAGATAGGTGAAATTGATAATTGAAATACCCTGAAATAGTGCTCCACCTTGACTGAGGGTAACGATCTTGAACTGGGATGGGCGTGTTATCAAGAATATTAATCGCGCTACCCACAGACATAACATCATTTAAAACAGCTTCAGTTCCATAGAAGAATTGATGCCTTCCTGACTTTTTTTCAAAGTCTATGTTCGCAGAGTAGGCATTTACCCTTTCCAACTGAGTGCGTAATCGTAGGTTGTTGAAGCGTCTATCAATTCTACTTTCTTCAGTATTTTGTTGCGCTAGTCGTATGGTCATGTAGTCGTATAGTTTGTTTTCTCCAAAATGTGTGACAGACAGGTTATTCATCATCCATTTTTGAGGGCCATATTTCCAGACCGCGCTTCTTGGTAATCCGTTGGCTGTGGTTTCAATCAGGCGGTCATATCGATCATAAGCTGATGTTTCTGAATAATGAAATCCATACTCGATATCCCACTTTTTAGTTGGTTTAAATCGTATTTTTTGCATCATATTCGTTTGAGAATATCCTGTTGAAACTTGAGTTCGCGGGTCTAGGTTTTCAACTACTTGATCTATGCTGTCAACTCGCTGAACATAGAAGGGTTTGAGGTATTCAGAAGGTCCATTTGCGCCCATGCGTAAGTCACTAAAACGGCTGTGTGAAAAGCTAGTTAAAACAGCCCACTTTTTCCAACCTACGTTGACATCTACATGTCCAGACAGTTCATTGTTGGCAGAACTATGTCGCATCATTGCGGTACCCGTAACAAACTCACTCTTGTTTGATGAAAGTTCAGGGATTAAAGTTTGAAAACCCATTACACCGCCAATTGCATCGCTTCCATAGATAACGGCCCCAGGACCGAATAGGACTTCGACGTTTTCCATGGCTAATGGGTCTAAAGAAATTACATTTTGAATGTTCCCCCCTCTAAAAATTGCCGTATTCATGCGCACACCGTCAACCGTATACAACAAGCGATTCGTGGCGAAACCTCTAATCATTGGGGACCCTCCTCCTTGTTGACTCTTTTGAATAAACACCTCACCAGAAACAGAAAGTAAATCGGCGGCGGTTTGTGGGTTCTGAAGCTGAATTTCTTTTCTTGTAATTGCAGTAACACGCTGCGGAATATTCTTTTTTGACTGCCTCCATCGCGTTGCAGAAATAACGAATTCATCTTGATTAAACACGGTGCTTTTTAAGTATACGATATTATCAAAATCACTGATGTCTTGTTGAGAAACCGTGAGTGTTTCATACCCGAACAGTTGTATTATCAATGTATCATAAGCAATTAATGCACTGATGTCCGTGAGTCCATTTGAATTCGTGTTTGTAGTAACTTTAGTACCTTTTGCACCAATATGAACCATATCTAACGGTTGATTATTGTTGGCGTCGAGTACTTTTATAGTTTGTGCGTATGCCACCTGAATAAAGGCAAGCAAAAACACCAGAAATGATATTTTCATTCGATTGTATAAAGTATTAATGTGTAAACTAGCTTATTTCCCCTAAGTGAAAACACTTGGGCTTAGATCAATATAAACTATGCTTGAGGCGGATTAAAAATGGTACGAAAGCTTCCGGGGGGGATTTCTTTCTGATTATAAAACGGGGGCTTTATGCTTCGAATCAAATGAGAATTATCTACCTGCATGGAGCTTCCTGCATGAAGGGATTTTATCAATAGTTGAAAAGAAAGTTGACTATTACTGGTGTTGCTTGAGGAGTTAAAAATATTATTTGTTAGTTGTTTGATTTGAGTGTTGATGCTTGTTTCTTTATCGTCTTGCCAAACTAAATAAGTGATCGTGTTTCCGTCTTGTTTTCTTTTCACAATATCATACATCTTACCTTCAAACTCAAATTCTTTAGCATGTTCCCACTTAAAACGCGTTGCAGTATCTTCTTGTAAAACGGTAAATGTGATTAGTTCTGACTCTTCGACGGAAGGAAGAATTTGATTGCGAACATGTTTCTGAATTTGGCGGCGCTCCATACTCAACCAAGTAGGGGCCCAAAAAAAGGGAACCGTAAATAAGGTGAGTAAGAATATAGAAACTATTGCCCGCATCATTGATTTTCTAATTCAAAATTAAACAAAAAATCCTTCTAGGAAGAATTTTCGAAACATACCATGTAGGGGAACGTGTCAAATATGCTAACAATAAGGTAGTTGCCGTCCTTCTGCGGCAAACTCAGAATCTAAATGCGAAGCGCTTCTTTGTCTTGTACATTAATTACCTTTGCGTATGAGAAATAACGTAAAAGAACTTCTTGCCCCACTTGGAATCACCGAGCTAACTCCTATTCAGAAGGATGCATTGGAAAATTATCCTAACTATGATGAGGTCGTTCTCTATTCTCCCACAGGATCAGGAAAAACATTGGCGTTCTTACTGCCGCTAGTAGAATTGCTCACGGAGCAGGCAAGCGGTAATAATGTTCAGGCGATTATTCTTTCCCCTACAAGAGAACTTGCCTTGCAAATTGAAGCTGTATTTAAGTCGCTAAAAACGGATTTTTCCATAACAGCCTGTTACGGGGGGCACTCTATTAAAACGGAAATTAATAATCTCGCTGCACACCCGAATATTATTGTAGGAACTCCAGGAAGGATTTCTGATCATCTGAACAGACGAAATTTGTTTCTCCGCGCAACGCCCTTCTTTTTTGTGGATGAATTTGATAAATGCCTGGAGCTTGGTTTTCATACTGAAATTGAACACATAGTGGAGCAAATGAGTAAGTTGAAAAAATCATTTTATGGTTCAGCAACGAGAATTGAAGAATTCCCAGCGTTTATTTCATTAACTAATCCCATTTATTTAGACCAAATTACTGAAGAGAAACAACCAGATATTCGGTTTTATGATGTGAATACGATTCAAAACAAACTGACTACTCTTGTTCACTTAATTACGCAGTTTAATCATGAACCGACTATTGTGTTTTGTAATTTTAGAGAAGACGTGGAAGACATAGCTGATTATTTTGCTGATAACGGTATAGCAATCACCCCTTATCATGGCGGACTAGAGCAAGACGAAAGAGAGCGCGCACTCATTAAGTTTAGAAACCAAAGCTGTCCTGTTCTCGTGTGTACTGATTTAGGTGCTCGAGGATTAGATATTCCGGCAGTGAAACACATTGTTCACTTTCAGCTTCCCGATAAATTGGATGCGTTTATTCACAGGAACGGAAGAACGGCACGAATGACAGCTGATGGTAACGCCTATGTTTTTCATGAGGACTATCCAAAATTTGAATTGCCTAAATTAGAAGTCTTTGTTATTGACACGAAATTAGATTATTTTCAAACGAATTGGAATACTGTCTATTTCAGTGCTGGAAAAAAGAATAAAATTAATAAAATAGACCTTCTCGGATTTATTTGTCAAAAAGGGAACCTCTCTAAGGATCAAGTGGGGGTGATCTCAGTCCTAGATTTTGCGTCTTATGTTGCTATAAAGTCGGATAATATTGACGCCTTACTAGCTGAACTAAGGCAATATAAAGTAAAAGGGCAGAAGCTAAAAATTGCGCTATCGAATTGATGCTGCCGTGGAGGTAGATAGGTATATAAAGCAGAAAGCTCTTTCAAAATGAAAGAGCTTTCTGCTTTAGTGTAAATTAGTATGACCTAAACCAGGTCTAAAGTGATCATTATCTAATACCGAACGATCTTAGTTTACGGTTATCAATTACTTCAGAACTTTGGATAAGCGAGTTTCTATAACGTTGCAACATTGTGGAAGAAACTTGACTTGCCAACTGCGATTGCTCTGTGGAGTAGTCTGTTGTTTCAGGAGCCTCTACAGTGCTATCAACACGTAAAACAAATACGCCATTCGTACCTTTAACTGGAATTGACGTTTGACCGTCCTTTAATCCAGAAAAAGCAGTTCCTACAAGGATAGGTTCTCTACCTACAGCTACATTACTTGCACCAAATGTGATTCCCTCCGTTTGAAACTGGGCACCCAAATCAGTAGATAACGCTTGCAAATCGGTTTGACCAACCATTTTATCAATTAAATACTGTGCCTGCTTTTCTTTTCGAACTTCTGCACGCATACGCGCTTCTGAGCTCGCAAAGCTTGGTGTTTTGTCTTCATTGATTTCTGCCAAGAATGCAATAGCAACTTGCTCGTTGTCTTTGATTGGAGAAGGAGATAACATTCCTTCTTCAGCGCCGTCTTCAAAAGCTAATCTTAATAATCTACCTTCTGCCATTTGTCCGAAACCTGTTGCTTTCGGGTTGTCAACATTCAATGTCATAGATCGAATTACATAGCCATTATTTACTGCGAAAGTATCAAAAGCTTGTGTTTTCTCATCGATTGATTTCCCCTGTAGTAATTCGTCAATATCATAAATCATGGAAGATGCAGCAGCTGCTATATTATCTACGGATGCTTTTGTTATTGTAATCGTTTTCGCCACAGTGGCAAGTACCGGTCGTTTTTCAGTTTTTCTTTCAAGTACTTCAATAATGTGAATACCAAAAGTTGTTTTTACAGTTCCAAGTGTTCCTATTGGTTTATCGAAAGAAAAAGAATTGAACTCAGGAACCATAGCTCCTGCTGCAAAGTTTTCATATTTCCCGCCAGTTGATTTAGATCCTGGATCTTCACTGAATAAAGTAACCATTTCCTCAAAATTGTTCTTTGAACGGATAACACTTACGATACTATCTGCTTTTTTCTGAGCGGTTTCAAACGTTGCGTCATCTGTTGCAGATAATAAAATATGACGAACTGTTGAATACGGCTCTTGTTTCCATTCTACAATTTTAGAAATTGCTACATAAGGTCCAGTAGAATAAGGTCCAACAACATCTCCTGCTGCAGCACTGTCAATATAGCGCGCAACCTCAGGGGTGTAATAACCAAATTGAGATTGGTTTGCAGACATTGTGCCTTGTGGATGAGAAACGGAAGAAGAGTATTCTTTTACTTCACTAGTTTGCATAACGAAAGAAGAGTCGTTAGTTGTCTTCTTTAATTGATTAACTAATGCCGCAAGTTCATTCATAACTCGTGTTGTATCTTCTCCACTTGGCGTAACAGGTATGGTGAAGTAATTTATTTTTCTAAATGGCTTTTGCTCATATTTTTTTTCGTGTTTGTGGGCTTCATAATAAGCTTTTACTTCTTCATCTGTTACTTCTTCAGTAGCATCTTGTGGTACACGTGTAAAATTTTGAAAAACGTAGGTTACATTTTTCACTTCCTTTTGAGCAAGGTATTCATTTTTACCCTCCAAGGTAGTAGCATGAACTCCACTTGAAATAAGTGCGTTGTATTTCTCTTCAACTCTATTTTGGCGTATAACACGCATAGTAGTTGTCAATTGTTCCGCAGCAGCAGGATCTGAAGATTGCTCAAGATTCTCTATATACTGACGCAATTGAGTTGGGCTGAATTCACCCGTAAGTGAATCAATAAAATTCATTGAAAAGAAAGAAGGAGTGAAATCCTCTTGACCAAATAATATATTATCTAGTTCGATGTCGTCTACAATCAATCCAATCTTAGCATATTCTTGTTTTAAGATATGATTGGCTAATGTTGCACTCCATGCTTGGGCTAATGCATTTTGTTCATCATTTTCATCAAGGGGAACTTGCTGCCCATTGTTCTGTTGCATTTTATTTTGAAACGTTTGATAACGTGCGTTTTGCAACAAATTATCATATTCCTT
>Ga0136559_1000571_pt1 | contig 12508 bp, 14 predicted proteins | sample AntRauMeHopE1496_FD_104633 | JGI IMG/M metagenome (GOLD analysis project Ga0136559, IMG submission 104633) | Saline lake microbial communities from Rauer Islands, Antarctica - Metagenome Hop E1 #496 | ecosystem: Environmental > Aquatic > Non-marine Saline and Alkaline > Saline | place... | reverse complement strand
CTATTATTCTCATAGAAAAGTAGAAATTAAAAAAAGCATTGCTATAAAAAAAGTTGAAAGCGCCACCTTCTTCAATTCAGGATCTAATTCTTTGGGGACCGATGTGCTCCAAACTTTGCGCAGGTGTATGAAGAGCAAAGTAAACGGCAAGGCACTTAATAAAAATGCGTAAGAAGTAGTCAGCCCAAACATTAAAAGTGTGAAGAAGGAAATAAGAATTAGTGCCGTATGGTAAACCTTAGCTGCCTTAAAACCGATTTTAACGACCAACGTGCGCTTGCCAACTGCTGCGTCATTTATTTGGTCTCTCATGTTATTTAAGTTAAGTACCGCCACACTCAGCATACCTACAGTAATAGCCATTAAGACAGCAGAGGGGTCAAAATGTTTTGCATATAAAGTATACACACCAAGCACACTAACGCCTCCAAAAAATATAAAGACAAATAAATCTCCTAATCCTGAATACCCGTAGGCTTTTTTCCCCATGGTGTAGGTAATTGCTGCAATTATAGCGGCTCCTGCAAGCCCTAGGTATAGGTAAAGTATAGAGGTCGGCAATCCTTCAACACCTATGAACACAAGGGGAATAGCGGAAGAAAGTGATAATATCACAAAAACTACCACTGCCACTTTCATTTCAAAAACAGAGATGATTCCAGATTGAACACCTCTCATTGGTCCAACGCGTTGTTCATTATCTGCTCCTTTTAAGCTATCGCCAAGGTCATTCGCCAGGTTAGATAATATTTGAAAAAACAAGGTTGTCAGCATAGAAAGAACGAAAATGGATGTGTCCCAATAGCCTTGCGAAGATGCAATGCTGCTTCCTACTAGTATTCCCGATAGAGATAAAGGCAATGTGCGTAAACGAAAGGCTTTAATCCAAGCTACTGTTTTTGACATAGTACAAAATTCTTAAAAATTATTAATCCAACACTTGGAAATCATGAAAAGTTTATAAAATTCGCAATAGCCTGTAGGATTTTACTTCGCTTGTGTGGTGACGAATAGACATATACCTCTATTAATCGCAAATAGAAACGTGGCTGAATCCCTTATTATACTCCAGTTCAAATTGACTTTAGCACCATCCATCTAAATTTTTCCTTTATTTTTGTAAAAAAAATGAAATGGAATTTATATCAGAAGAATTAGATAATTACGCCGTCAATCATACAGAAAAAGAACCCGATTTATTATATCGCCTGAACAGAGAAACTAATTTAAAAGTCCTACAACCAAGAATGTTGAGCGGGCACTTTCAAGGTCGTGTGCTCAGTATGTTTTCAAAAATGATTCGCCCAAAGAACATTTTAGAAATTGGGACTTATACAGGATATTCTACTCTTTGTTTTTTAGAGGGACTGCCTGAAAATGGCAAAATTATCACGCTAGATATAAACTATGAACTAGAAGACTTCACCCGTAAATACTTTGAGGAATCGGGTAGGGCTGATGCCATCGATTTTAGAGTTGGAAATGCGCTGGAGATTATCCCCACATTAAGCGAGAAGTTTGACCTCGTATTTATAGATGCTGATAAACATAATTATATTAACTATTACGATATGATTATTGATAAAGTAAATTCAGGAGGATATATCATTGCTGATAATGTTTTATGGTCTGGAAAAGTACTGGACACGTATGAATCTTTAGACCTAGACACAAAAACATTGGTTGACTTAAGCAAGTTGGTACAAGAAGATTCGAGAGTTGAAAATGTATTGTTGCCTATTAGAGATGGATTACTCGTAATGCGTAAAATTTAATCTTCAACAATAACAAATATATCTTCGTTCTCTCGTTTGAACATTTTCTCTTCGCGGGCAAATTTCTCGATGGATTCGATATTATTTAACTGACTAAGAATGTCTTTGGTTTGGTCAAGTTTTTCTTGCATATCCACTTTTTCGGTGAGTATTTTGTTGTATTTCACTTGTTGCCGTACAATTGAAAAAACATCTACATCATCCAAAAATAAGACGTACAGTCCAAAAATACAGAGTGTTAAAATGTATTTGTTGCGTAAATATTTTAAATACTTAATCATTGAAGCAAATTTAGACACTAGATTTCCCCCCGTCACTTGGTAGTGTTATATTTTTAAAGAACTGCGTGTTAATAGCTATTCATCTCAAGAAAAGTCTTTGTCCAACAAGCTGAGAACCTGAATTATTAGCGTGGTATACAATCATTCAGAAACAGTAAAAACTATCTCACCATTGCGAAAAGTGCGGATGTCTTCGTTAACAAGAATTTGAATGCTACCATCTTCATTGGAGCCAAGTAAAGTGCCTTGTTGAGTCAGACCATTTTCGCTAAACGTCACACTCTTTTTTAAGCTCCATAAATGCTGGTCATAGCATACTTTAATAAAGTTAGCAGAAGTAGATTCATATTTTTCAAACTGTTTATTGAGGTGATAGATAATTTCGAAAAGAACACCTTTTACTTGATAGTTTTTTTCCGTTAGTAAAGAAAGTGATGTAGCATTCAAAGCGTCAAAATGTACTTGATTAATATTTATGCCTACGCCTATAATTGAGTTTGTTACAGTTCCAGAATTAAAGTTATTTTCGATTAAAATTCCCGCAATTTTTTTATTCGAAATATAAATATCATTGGGCCATTTTATTTTGGATTGAAGACCTTTAGCGGCAATAAATTCTATTAATGCTAAACTAACACAGTGATTAATTGTTATGGATGAAATGTCATTAACAAGAGATGGTTTGAGCAGAAAACTAAAAGTGAGGTTCTCAAATGGTTTAGACTGCCAACTGTTAGCTCTTTGCCCGCGACCTTCTGTCTGTATATCTGACAAAATTACCGCACCAGAGGGTGTTTCTGATGTCTTTAATAGGTTGGCAATGTAATTGTTCGTGCTATCTACGGATTCTAAATGGATGATTTTTTGTCCTATGTAAGTCTTAACCATTGTTAAAATGAGTTATTGAAAAGAGTGTAAAATTAAAATTTAATTAGCTTTGTAAGCTACGATATAATTGAATGCATAAAATTAAGAAACAAATTGATTCCAAAATACTTTGCGATGTCATTGTAGAAGGGATGAAAGACAATAAGGCGAAGAATATTGTTGTTCTCGACTTACGAAAAATAGAAAATGCGGTAACAGATTTTTTTGTCATTTGCAGTGGTGATTCTACTACTCAAGTGGAGGGAATATCTAGTTCTGTAACACGACTTGTGCGCAAGGACCTTCAAGAGAAGCCATGGCACGAGGAGGGAAAAGGGAACAGTCAGTGGATTTTATTGGACTATGTGAATGTAGTCGCGCACATTTTCTTTCATGAACAACGCGATTTTTACGAGTTAGAGGATTTATGGGCAGACGCCATAAGAACAGATATCCCAAATGAATTATAAGTATTTATAACTAGAACTATGTCAGAAAAAAAAGGTAATAAAAAGAATCCATACGCTATATACTGGATATACGCTGCAATCGGGTTAGCGATTATTGGTGTTCAGCTGTTTATGAGCCAAACAACTACGCGAGATTTACAATCGAAGGAAACGTTTAAGGAATTACTCAAGCAAGGGTATGTGGAGGATGTTACACTGTGGAGAAATATTTTACGTGTAGATTTTGCACTAAATGAGGCTGGTCGCAAAGCCATTGAACAAGGAGACTTAACGGGCAGAGACTACGACATCATCAAGCGCGCCATTACCTCCTCATCTCAATCTAACTTCAGCCAGAGCAAAACTGTATTTAGTTATGATATCGAAAGCACCACGGTTTTTAGCGAGGATTTTACCGCTATTACTGACCAAAGAGCCACTGAAGGTTTCGACAAAATTGAATACAAAATTGACGACGAGCATAACTACGTTGGTCAAATTTTCAGTTTCTTATTGCCAATAATTATTATTGTTGCTATTTGGATGTTCATCATGCGAAGAATGTCTGGTGGCGCCGGAGGTGGAGGCGGACCAGGTGGTCAAATCTTTAATATTGGGAAGTCAAAAGCAAAAGTTTTTGAAAAAGGTAAGCAAACAAACGTAACGTTTAAAGACGTTGCTGGATTGGAAGGCGCAAAAGAAGAAATTGAAGAAATAGTTGCCTTCTTGAAGAATCCTAAAAAATATACAGAACTAGGTGCTAAAATTCCAAAAGGAGCTTTACTTGTAGGGCCTCCAGGAACTGGAAAGACGTTACTTGCAAAAGCAGTGGCAGGAGAGGCAGATGTTCCATTTTTCTCTCTTTCAGGTTCAGATTTTGTAGAAATGTTTGTTGGAGTTGGTGCTTCCCGTGTTCGCGACTTGTTTAAGCAGGCGAAAGAAAAAGCACCCGCTATTATCTTTATTGATGAAATTGACGCAATCGGAAGAGCTAGAGGTAAAAACAATGGATTTAACTCTAATGATGAACGCGAAAACACATTGAATCAGTTACTAACTGAAATGGATGGATTTGGAACGAATTCAGGTGTAATCATTTTAGCTGCTACGAATAGAGCAGATGTACTGGATAAAGCATTGATGAGGGCTGGTCGTTTTGATAGACAAATCTACGTTGATATGCCCGACATAAATGAACGAAAAGAAATTTTCGAAGTGCATTTGAAACCTTTGAAGCTCGCTAAAGAGATGGATGTGGACTTTTTAGCACGTCAAACACCTGGTTTCTCTGGTGCTGACATTGCTAATTTGTGTAACGAAGCGGCTTTAATTGCGGCAAGAAAAGATAAGAAATTCGTAGAAAAGCAAGACTTCTTGGATGCTGTGGATAGAATTGTTGGTGGGCTAGAGAAAAAGAATAAAATTATAACGAAAGAAGAAAAACGTTCTATTGCATACCATGAGGCTGGTCATGCAACCGTTTCTTGGTTGGCTCAATATGCTCATCCTTTAGTAAAGGTGACAATTGTTCCAAGAGGAAGATCGTTAGGAGCTGCTTGGTATTTACCAGAAGAACGAAGTATTACTACCACAGAGCAAATTCTTGATGAAATGTGCATGGCTTTGGGTGGACGTGCGGCTGAAGAGTTGATTTTTGGAAAAATTTCAACGGGTGCGTTAAGTGATTTGGAAAAAGTGACAAAGCAAGCTTATGCTATGGTTTCTATGTACGGATTAAATAAACGTATTGGTAATATTTCTTTTTACGACTCTCAAGGTCAGCAGTCATTTACAAAACCATACTCTGAAGACACAGCAAAAGCTATAGATGAAGAAGTAAGTAAGATGATTGAAGAGCAGTATCAACGTGCACTATCTTTATTAGCTGCAAATAGAATTAAGTTGGAGGCTCTGGCGAATAAACTCTTGGAGAAAGAGGTGATTTTCAAAGAAGATTTAGTAGCTATTTTTGGCGAACGTCCATGGGATAAAAAAGAGGATGATATTTTAATGGAAATTCCTAAGGTAGACACATCATTTTTAGATAAACCAATATCAGGTTCAACAGATTCAGCAGGGTTGAATACGGATAAACCTTCTTCAACAATTGGCGGCCATGTGGGAAAAGATGAAACAATGGATAGCGAAACTAAGTCCGAAAAAGACTGATTTTGATGACTACCGTTTAATAGTTAGTTCTTCAGAGTTTCACTTAATTGAGCTTTACAAAATGAAGCTCGATGAAGCCCATGTGTTTAATATCGTGATTAATAAACGAGATTCAGCCTACAATAATTTTGGTGAAATAGAACTTTACGTTAAGTTTGACGACGTAATACGTGCTAAACACATTATAGATTATGAGTGATTTGTTAATTCGAGCAGTATCAGGCGCTTTGTTTGTTGGGTTAATGGTAGGTTGTATATGGCACAGCTTTTTGGCCACAGCTATACTTTTTGCTCTATTAGTGGTCGTTGGCCTTAAGGAGTTTTACAAATTAAGCGATAATCTCCCAAATATTAAATCGAATAAAAACGTAGGGATAGCACTGGGAGCTTACTCTTTTGTAACCGGTTTTTTATTCTTGAACGGTACATTGGATTATCGCTGGGTTTTACTTTCATTAGTTCTTCTAATGCTTGCGCTCTTGAGTGAATTGTTTCGAAATACCGCCCAGCCCTTGTTTAATTCTGCCTTGCTGGTATTCGGATTGTTATACGTTGTTGTTCCTTTCTTTGTCATGTTACTCCTAAGAGGAGTGGGCGAAGATACAGAACAATGGATGTACCTTTTAGGAATGTTTATTTTAATTTGGACCAACGATACCTTTGCTTATTTGACGGGTAGAGTTATAGGTAAGACAAAGTTATTCGAAAGAATATCGCCGAAAAAAACATGGGAAGGAACCTTTGGAGGAGTTGTTTTTTCAGTTGTTGTGGGTTTTTTAATAGCTTATCTGATGCAGGGTGATATCATTTTTTGGATGGTCGCCGCTTTTTTAGTCTCTTTAGGAGCTATTTTTGGTGACTTATTTGAATCTATGCTCAAAAGAAATGCAACTATCAAAGATTCTGGAAATATAATGCCTGGTCATGGGGGAGTACTAGATCGTTTTGACGCAGCATTATTTGGCGCCCCTATTTTTTATTTGTGGGTTCAGTTTTACAACTAAATACAGTCGAATCTTCCAGTTGTTAAAGCGAAGTTAATTATTACACTGAATTAAAATTATTAGCTATATTTGAATTATAAATAAATGAACTATGAAAAAGATTGTAATGTTATTAGCTATGGGATTGTTTGTAGGAACTCTTTCTTACTCATCATTTGCATCGGCGAACGAAGTAGTTGTTGAAAACAACGACGGAGACGATAAAAAGAAAAAAAATAAGAAAAAGAAAAAAGCAGAATGCTGTGCTTCAACAGCAGAAGCGAAAGGTAAAGAAGGTAAGACTTGTGAATCTAAAGCTACTGCAGAGAAAAAAGCATGTTGCTCAAAGCCAACTGAAAAGAAATAATTCGGTAATTTTTTTAGAGTTTAAAAGAGATTGTTAAAGCAATCTCTTTTTTTTTTGGCATATAAATTATTAAAAAATGTAATTACTAATAAAATAAAAAAACAATTATTTAATCAATAATTAATGGGGGTTAGTGTTTTATTGGTCTCATTCACTTCTTCTTCCCAAACTGTTACAGAAGGAAATTTTATTATTGACGCCTATTATGGATTCCCGAATTTCGGAAGGGCATTTTCTCAATCAGTAGAAGATGTCAATACTTCATCAGTAGATTTTCGAGCAAGTGGACTTGGTCCTGCCGGTCTTCGTTTTGAGTATATGATTTCTGAACGTGTCGGAATTGGAGCAGATATAATATATAATTCAAATATTATTACGCTCACGGATGTGGATACTATTCCTAGCGGAATGCCAAATGCAAGAAGTATAGTAAGAAACGAAAATGAATACATTATGCAGCGATTTCGATCTCAGATCAGACTTAATTATCATTTTGATATCTCATCTCCTGATTTTGATTCTTACATCGGTGTAGGAGCTGGAACGAATAATCGATTTAGAAAAACGTTAGAAATTGGAGTTGACATCACTGAAAACGATGGATTATCCAATTTTACACTTTTTCCTGTATCTGTGAGAATTGCATTAGGAGCAAGGTATTATTTCACTAATAATATAGGATTAAACTTGGAAATAGGATTAGGTGGACCTGTTTTGTCGGCCGGTTTATCTATCAAATTATAAAATAACCCAATTATCAAAAAAGTGAACTCTATTGAGTTCCCTTTTTTTATTAGTTTGAGAGTTTGTCGAAATAATTAATACCCGACGAGAATGAGTTGAGACCTTTTTCGTTTCAGATTATTAATCATCACAATTTTTTGATTGTTCTCATCTTTACCCATAGAACCTGGATTAAATGACACATTTCTTTCTTCTCTCATGTCGATTACATTTTCAAACGAAATAGTACCATCGTTAGAAATCATGGCAATAGTTGCATTTTTTTGTATTCTGTCTCTACGTTTTTTTCGTTTTTCAGACCTATTGCCTTCTTCCAGCATCTCATCTTGTTCATTGCTCGAGTTGTAAAAAATAAACACATCTTCGTCTTTTTGCGTTGCAAGAAAACTTGTTCCTGGATCATAATTCACCGTGACTTGATTGATCGGAATTAACTCCACCCACTCAATATCTCCATTTTTGTTGGTTTTAACAGGAATTAAATCAGTATAGTAGTAATAGTAATCCGTTGTTGTAGTCGTAGTTCCGTTAGGGCCGCGCACTGTTCTTGTAACTACTTCCATCCAATATTTCTGATAGAAATTAACAAAGCCACCATCATCAGTAGGGAAATAATCAATTAGTCTGTAACTACCTTTAAAACCTTCGTCATCATCTTTCCCTTTATTTCTGCGTCTTTCAGCTTTTTTAGTTTGTTTTTTTGACCAGAAACGTTCTACAAAATCGCTTTCAAAATATTGTTCATTAATATCGGATATTTCGTCATTTTTCGGGTCGATTTTCCCTGTAAACACGCCTAAAAACTTGGATGTCTCTTCATCAATTATTTGCCCAGAAAACAAAAGCTGACCATCTGATTTAACCATATTAAATGCCCCAACATATTTCCCTGGTCCAAGAACATCAATGTCGATTTCAGTCGTTGCACCATCGTTTTCTATTGCTAAAAGTATGTGATTGCGCTCTGTTCGTTTAAATAATTTACCTTCTTGCTTTTTACGTTCCAAGGAAAATAACTTAATATAAAACTTATTTTTATCGTAAATAGTGGATGACATCTGATTGATGTTAGACACACCGATTGAGATAGGGAAATCATTAACAACCATGTTGTCTTTATCTCTTAAAACGGCTTGAAGGTTCGAGGCATCATCTGTTTTACATGATTTATCCGTAACCGAGAGCTGCAAACCAGTCTCTAAATCTTCGAAAAAATACATAGCAGATTCACTAGACTTAAATAATGATTTACAATCTGAACTGTAACCTACTTTATAAGGAGAACCAACTAAATTTAATTTTTCGTTTAAATCAACTAAGTAATAGTCTTTGTCATCTTTATTCCCTTTTTTTCTACATAAGAATACGGGTTTATTATTTATTAGCATAAATCGAATAGTGGAATAGCCCATCTTAGAGAGCTCTTTATTCATGTCAACTCTTTTGTCAGTAATTAACATACCGCTTTCGGAATTAAATACTTTGATGTAATTGTGAACCACATAACCATACAACAAATAGAACATCCTCATGGATCGGGCATATACATAACCGTTTTCATCCATCCCAATAAATGTGGCACCTCTGGAAGTTGTTTTTTGCTCATCCAGAAACTCAACGGTATGGTCTTGCGACAATGTTGACTGTGCGATAAGTAGAACAGTAGTTAAGATTAGTGTTAACTTTTTCATGATTAAGTTTAATTTTGTTTAATTGATAACGTAAGCATTCAAATATAAAAAAAAATATAATATATGAACAGAATCACAGAATCTAACAGCAACTATTCCGATTTAGATAAAATGTCCATAAAGGAAATGTTAATTGGTATAAATACCGAAGACAAAATTGTTGCACTAGCAGTAGAAAGAATTATTCCTCAAGTCACATCTTTTGTAGAAGAGGCGCTAGAGCGTATGAAAAAGGGGGGGCGTCTATTTTATATTGGAGCAGGTACAAGCGGAAGACTAGGTGTTGTAGACGCTTCTGAATGTCCACCAACTTTTGGTGTTGACCACGGAGTTGTAGTGGGTTTAATTGCTGGAGGAGATGAAGCGATTCGCAATGCGGTAGAAGGTGCCGAAGATGATACAGAAGCAGGATGGAGTGATTTAAATGAATATAAACCAACTGAAAATGATTGTGTTGTTGGGATCGCTGCATCGGGTACAACACCTTATGTTGTTGGTGGACTTACAAAAGCGAATGAAAAAGGACTACTCACAGCAGCTATTACTTGCAACCCTGAAAGTCCAATTGCCAAAGAGGCTGTGCATGCTCTAGTTGCTATTGTAGGGCCAGAATTTGTTACAGGAAGTACGCGAATGAAGTCGGGAACTGCCCAAAAGCTCATTCTTAATATGATTTCTACTTCTTTAATGATTGGCTTGGGGCACGTAAAAGGTAATAAAATGGTAGATATGCAATTATCCAATGCTAAACTAATAGAACGAGGTTCGAGTATGGTGGCTGAACAAACTGGACAATCCATAGCAGAAGCAAGATTACTTCTTTTGGAGAAAGGTTCGGTGCGCAAAGCGGTTCAAGCTTTTATCAATTCTGCGAATAGATAACAATCAGCTTTTTTTTAAATATTTGGGACTACTTCTTCGTTTTTACGAATAAAAGAATCACCACTAGAATAAAAAAGAGAATAATTATAAGTAGAACTTCATAATTAATCCATGGAAGGTAATCTGGTTTTTTATTCGCCTCCATTTTAGCAATATCTTCTAATGAAATACTGTTTACTTTTTGCAGTGACAACGAATCAGAGGAAATCTCTGCTATTTTCTTAAATCGATAAAGTTCAAAATCAATTTTCATAAAGTTTTCGCGAATACTAGGCTGTAAAAAATTGGCATCATCCATTTCAGACTTAACTCCTTTAATTTTTTTAGAAATGGACGAATTACGTTTATCATAAAATCGAGAAATAGAGTAGGCCATAAAAGCATTCGTTAAATAGAAATGCTCATGTAAAAAATCACCAAACTCTTCGTACGCTTGTGAAAGAATTTTATCCGATTCATCCGTGTAAATAGACTCGTATAATAACGCTTTTTTGAAATCTTCCGCACGCGAAACAAGAAACTTGTAATACGTTTTTTGATTCTTTTTGAACTTATAATTACTGGAGTCTTTTAAAATAGGGTAGATAGTATTTTCGTTTTTATCCCATGTTTTATTCATGTTCATTTCACGTACGTCAACTAAGCGTAGTCGAATATCTTTTACAGCGGAAGATTGACGACTTTTCTTGATAGATTCTTTTAATTTTTCAAACCTATTGGTTTTTAAGTAAGTAATCTGAAGGAGTTGAAGTGTTACCGGATGCTTAATGGTGTCTGTCTCAATTCTAACGAAGTAATTAAGTGCATGCGTAAACTCGTTAAGATATGCTAATTCTAGCGCGTACGCTAAACTATCAGAGCCATCCCAAGTTGATCGCTTTTTTAATTCAAGAGCCTTTATTTTCTCTTTTAGAAAGGGAGGTACTTCTGGCTGTCTATTCACATAAAGTAAAGTGAAACTTCTTGTTTTTTCGTAACTCGGAGGAACTGGCATTTGATCCAAATCCAATCCTAGAGATGAAAAAGATACTACTAAGATGATAAAAGAAATACATTTTTTCATTCCAAAGCTCCGTTTAAAAATACAAATTGTAATATGTTAGCCCCCATTTGAAGTGCCGCTTGTCGTTTGTGTTCAGGATTATTATGAACGCTTTCGTCCTCCCAACCATCTCCGAGGTCTGTTTCGTATGTATACAATAAGACGATTCGGCCATTTTGTATTACCGCCAGAGCTTGTGGGCGCTTTCCATCGTGCTCATGAATTTTAGGGAGTCCCGTAAATTCATATTCTTGTTTGAAAATCGCATGGTTAAATGGAAGTTCAACGAGTTTATCATTTGGAAATAACTTTTGTATTTCTGGTCGAATAAATTCGTCTAACCCATAATTATCATCAATATGAAGAAACCCTCCACCTTTCAGGTACAACCTCATATTTTCTAATTCACTGGAGCTGAAAAAAACATTTCCATGCCCAGTCATGTGCACGAAAGGGTAGTTAAAAAGATCTAAGCTTCCAGCTTCTACATAAGGAACGTCCGAATCTATTGACAGATTAAGATTTTTGTTTACGAACGCTACAAGATTGGGTAAGGAAGTAGGGTTCGCATAATAATCACCACCTCCAGAATATTTTAATACAGCAATCTGAAAACCCTGAGCATTAATCTGATGGCTCAAAGAAACGACGACTATTAAGACGATATATCGAATGGTTCTCATATTATTTTTCTTCCATTTTTAATTTGGCGATACTGCAAGAATAAAGTCCTGCTGTTTCAGTTCGTAAACGTGTATCTCCCAATGTAACACTAATGTAACCAGAATTAATAGCTTTTGCAACTTCTTCTTCGGAGAAATCTCCTTCTGGCCCTATCAATATTGGTTGTTCATTTGCAGAATACGCTGAATACAGGCTCTCTTTTCTATTCGCGTAACAATGCGCTATATATCCTTTTGGGTGAGAATCAATAAAAGAATCAAAATCAACTAAACCTGTTAGTTGAGGTATAAAGTAGCGTTTAGATTGCTTCATTGCTGCTATAGCAATTTTTTGAAGACGATCTAATTTAAGTACCTTACGTTCATTATTCTTACACCTTAAAAATGATATTTTATGGACACCTAATTCGGTACATTTTTCTACCATCCATTCCATTCTATCCAAGTTTTTCGTAGGAGCAATAGCGATGTGAATAGAGTAGGAGTCCTTCTCCATAATGGAACGCTCCACAACTTGAACTGCACACTTTTTAGCTTGATCTGAGGTTATTTCAGCTTTAACCAAGGTTCCTTTT
>Ga0136559_1000569_pt1 | contig 12525 bp, 13 predicted proteins | sample AntRauMeHopE1496_FD_104633 | JGI IMG/M metagenome (GOLD analysis project Ga0136559, IMG submission 104633) | Saline lake microbial communities from Rauer Islands, Antarctica - Metagenome Hop E1 #496 | ecosystem: Environmental > Aquatic > Non-marine Saline and Alkaline > Saline | place... | reverse complement strand
TTACTACTATATTTGACTATAACCTTGTCACGTAATTTGGTTTGCGACCTCGTTTGGCTCAAGGCCAAAGCAGCAGCGCAAAGCATAGCAATTAAAACGACATTTTTCCATAGAGTACTACTTCTCTCAAAGTTAACATAATATTTTGTTTGTTGCGACTGCGCAGTGTTAGTCTTTACTGCGTTAAGCGATTATCACAAAAACAACCGCTGCAGTGCGTAAACAATAACGGCAATTACAACGATGGTTAGTACAAGCACCACCGCTATTTTAATATAACCGTTGCGCACTTCTTTTTTTCTTGCGGCTGCTAGATGTTCTTTAGTTTCTGCGGCAGTCGCTACATGGGTTTTATTGCTCTTAACTAAGTTATCGTTTTCAGTTGTAGCACCCACCATGTTACGGTAACGCTTTTTGGAACGAGCCATGTGATCGCGCATCATCGTTTTAATCATGCCTAGGATTTGTGAATTTTTCATAGACTCAAAAGTTTATAAATTGTTCTTGCAGAAAACCATGGATTTGTAGCTACACATTTATGAAATAAAAAAGTGCAAATCTTAATTTGCACTTTTTAAAAGTTACGTATTTAATTACAAATATCCTTTAGCAGCCTCTAGCGCTGCTGGTATACCATCTGGGTTTTTGCCACCTGCGGTTGCAAAGTGGGGTTGCCCGCCGCCGCCGCCGTTAATGTGTTTCCCTAGTTCACGCACGATGGTTCCAGCGTTGAGTCCTTTTGATACTATAAGGTCTTTACCTAGTATAACGGTTAGGGTAGCTTTGTCACCGTCTGTCGTGCCTATAATCATGAATAGGTTTTCAACCTCGCGCTCGATGTCAAATGCGAGTTCTTTTACACTTTTTGTATCAAGTTCGGTTTGCGTAGCGATAAAGTTCACACCGTTTATGGCTTGTGCGCCGGCTATTAAATCGCCTTTAAGGTCGCCTGCTTTGGCCTTTTGTAATTGTTCTAGTTCTTTTTTAAGCGCGCTGTTTTCTTCTTGTAGGGCAAGAATAGAATCGGCTGCGGGCTTGTTTGTAACTTTTAATACGGCTTTTACGGCTTCTAACTCGCTGTCTTGTTGCTTGTAAAAGTCTTTTACTGCATCGCTGGTTATAGCCTCGATACGTCTTATACCTGCGGCTACTGCTGCCTCGCTGGTTAATTTAAAATGCCAAATATCGCCCGTGTTCCTCACATGGGTACCACCGCAAAGCTCGTAACTGTTGCCAAATTTTATAGTGCGCACCACGTCGCCATATTTCTCGCCAAAAAGACCTATCGCTCCGTCTGCAACCGCCGCAGCATGCGTGTTATTTCTGTTTTCCTCTAGGGGCAGTTGCTCGCTTATGCGGGCGTTCACAAACTGTGTTACTTCTGTAAGTTGCTCGTCTGTAAGTTTTGCAAAATGGGAAAAGTCAAACCGCAACGATGCGCTGCGTACCATACTGCCTTTTTGCTCTACATGCTCGCCCAGAACTTTGCGCAATGCCTGGTGCAGTAGGTGCGTGGCACTGTGGTTGCTAGACGTGCGTGCACGCTGCCCAGCATCTACTTTTGCAATATGGCTGCCGTTTATGTCTTTAGGCAGGTTCTTTGTAAGGTGCACGGTTTGTCCGTTTTCTTTTTTAGTGTCTATAATATAAACGGTGTCGCCGCTTGGGCTTTCTAAATAGCCTTTATCACCTGTTTGCCCGCCGCTTTCTCCATAAAACGGGGTCATGTTAAAAACCAGCTGGTATAAATCGCCATCTTTTTTTGTTGTTACCTTGCGGTAACGGGTTATGTGCACGCTTGTCTCGAGCATGTCGTAACCTACAAACTCCTGGCTGTCGTCGCTGCGCACCTCAGTCCAATCGCTGGTTGTGGTCTCACTTGCGGCACGTGACCTGTTTTTTTGCTCTTGCATGGCGGTATCAAAACCTGCCTCGTCTAGCTTGAGCCCTTTTTCTCTTAAAATAAGTGCGGTTAAATCTATAGGGAAACCATAGGTATCATACAATTCAAATGCTTTAGTTCCTTTAACGGTATCGCTGCCGCTCGCCTTTACATTATTAATCATGCTGTCTAGCAACAGCAAGCCCTGATCTAGTGTGCGTAAAAACGATTGTTCTTCTTCACGTATCACGTTAATAATGAGGTTTTTTTGATTTTTAAGTTCTGGAAAAGCCTCGCCCATCTGGTTTGCTAGGGTATCTACCAGTTTGTAGATAAATGGTTCTTTCGTGTCTAAATAGGTAAAGCCGTACCGTATCGCACGCCGCAAAATGCGTCGTATCACATAACCTGCACCGTTATTGCTGGGCAACTGCCCGTCGGCAATAGAAAACGAAACGGCACGCACATGGTCTGCAATAACACGCAAGGCTATATCTTCTTGCTCTGTTTTTTTGTAATCGTGGCCTGTAATGGTTTCTATTTCTCTTATGAGCGGCATAAAAACGTCTGTATCATAATTAGAACGCACGCCTTGCAATACCATGGCTAGTCGCTCAAATCCCATACCGGTGTCCACATGCTGCGCCGGTAGTGGTTGCAGGGAACCGTTTGCCATACGGTTAAATTGCATAAATACCAGGTTCCATATTTCTACCACTTGTGGGTGATCGTTAGTTACCAGGCTGGCTCCAGGTACGGCTGCTTTTTCTTCAGGTGTTCTTATGTCTGCATGTATTTCTGAACATGGTCCGCAAGGTCCCTGGTCGCCCATTTCCCAAAAATTATCTTTTTTGTTACCGTTAAGTATGCGGTTTTCGGGCACAAATTGCCTCCAGTAATCATAAGCCTCTGTGTCACGTGCTAGTCCTTCACGTTCATCACCTTCAAAAATGGTCACGTATAAAATGTCTTTATCAATTCCGTAAACTTCGGTCAGTAATTCCCATGCCCAGTTTATGGCATCTTTTTTAAAATAATCGCCAAAACTCCAGTTTCCCAGCATCTCAAACATGGTGTGGTGGTAGGTATCCACGCCCACTTCTTCTAGGTCATTATGCTTACCGCTCACGCGCAGGCACTTTTGGGAGTCGGCAACGCGGTTATGTTTTGGGGTATTTATTCCTAAAAAATATTCTTTAAACTGGTTCATACCAGCATTTGTAAACATAAGCGTCGGGTCATTTTTAATAACCATGGGCGCACTGGCAACGATGTCGTGCTGTTTGTTCTTAAAGAAATCGAGGTAGGTCTGTCGTATTTGTTTTGAATTCATGGGTAGGCTAAAAGGGCGATTGAATATAATTTCCTAAATTTGTTTGCGTTACCGTATGTTTGCACCTTGTCCGCTTTCGCAAAAGCGAACTCAACAACATCATAACTGCACATTACGGGCAGCAAATAACGACAGCAAAAATAGTATTTTAAAACATATGTCAAAGGTTAAGTACTACTATGATTCTGAAACGCTTTCTTATAAGAAGGTGGAGCGCCGCCGTCGCAATACCGTGCGCAATGCTGGCATGTTTATAATAGCAAGTGCGTGTTTTGGGATGCTGTCTTATTATGTTGTGAGTCAGTTTTATGACTCGCCTGCGGTACGTAAAGAGCGGCGCGAGCGTGAGTTTTTAGAGATAGAACTAGAGACTGCAAACGGCGATCTTAACAAAATGAAAATGATTCTCGAGGATATCGAGCGTCGTGACAACACGATTTATCGCATTTATTTTGACGCGGTTCCTATAAGTGCAGACGAGCGTCAGGCGGGCTTTGGCGGTGTAAACCGGTATGACGCGTTTGAAGGTTATGATAATTCTGAAAAAATAATAGCACTCAAAAAAGAAGTAGATAAACTTAAAAAGCGCATTGCCATACAGTCAGAATCGCTGGACGAGATAGCCGTTCTCGCAGCCGATAAAGAGGAATTACTAGCCGCGATACCTGCAATACAGCCAGTGCGCAACCAGGACTTAACTCGCATGGCGAGTGGTTACGGTTTCCGCACAGACCCCTTTAATAAGGTGCGCAAATTTCATTATGGTATGGATTTTACCGCACCACGGGGCACGCCCGTTTTTGCAACCGGTAATGGCGTTGTAGAACGTGCAGACTCCGGTAGCTCTGGCTACGGAAACCACATACGTATTAATCACGGTTTTGGTTACACGACCTTGTATGCACACTTGCGCAGCGTGAACCCCTATAATGTAAAGGTAGGGCAGCGCGTAAAGCGTGGTGAGATCATAGGTTATGTGGGAACCACAGGTCGTTCCCAAGCACCGCACTTACATTATGAAGTTTTTAAAGGCGGGGAACGCATAAACCCAATTAATTTTTACTACGGTAACATGACTCCGGCAGAGTTTAACGCCCTTTTAAAAGCTGCGCAAGAAGAAAATATATCGCTGGATTAATGGGAGCTGCAACCTTTTTTTAAAATATATCTTTTCCTTAAAATGTCATCATTATTATGCACATAGACCTACCAGAAAAACGCTATTACTCCATGGGTGAAGTCACGAAGGCGTTTGCCGTAAATGCCTCACTGGTCAGGTTTTGGGAAAAAGAGTTCCCCATGCTCAAGCCTAAAAAAAACTCCAGAGGTAACCGCAAGTTCACTCCAGGCGATGTTAAGAGTCTACAAACCATTTACCACCTTGTAAAAGAACGCGGTTTTACGCTAGAAGGCGCGCGTGAGTATATGAAATCGCACAAAGACGAGCTAGACACTTTTGAGATTATAAGAAAACTAGAGCACGTGAAAGCAGAACTGTTAAAAATTAAGGACCAGCTTTAGGGTGTAATGTTTGTCAGTTATTTGGTATTGGTTAGATAATTACCACAGGACTAAGGTGTTAATAGTTTCTCCCTTCTATAGCACGTTTGCCATTAAGTTCTACGGTTTTAATCTCTCGTTTGAGGTTTTCTATCTCTTCCTCATGGTATTGTATCTTGTCCATGGCGGCGTTTACTTCTTCACTGCGTGTTTCTGCAGTTCGGAAAATTTTTACCGAGGTTACCTCGCTAAAATTTTGACGGGCGATTACCAGTTCTTCTTCTTGCATCGTAATTGCCACGTTTATTTCAGACACCCGACGTTTTACAGACTCGGTAATTTCTCGCTCGCGCCGTTGTTGTTCTTTTGCAGCCTGGGCCTCTTGTGCTGCTGCTTTTTGCGTTAAGGATTGCATAGACTGTTCTGCTTTTAGGTTGCGCTGCTCCGTTTGTTTATTTTTTTCGGCCAGGCTGGATTTTTTTATAGATTTTCCTAGTTGTAATATCCCAGCTACGACTATAAGTGCTATGACCAGGTACGCACCATACTTAAAGCGCTTTTCTGGCAGTGTTTCTCTCATTGCGATTAAAAAACCTAGGGCTGCTTGCCCGTTTTGTGGAGTTACCGCCTTTCCAGGCTTGTTTTTTGCTGTAGTAACAAGTGGCTCTTTATGTGCGCTACTAGTATCTGTAATACTGCTGTTTGTAGGGTGGTCAGAAACCACAGGTTTCACAACAGGTTTAACGGGAACATGCGCCGTTGTTTTAAATACTACCGCCAGTGCGGGAATAGAAGACGCGGCTGCCCAGTTTTCCATACCTGCTGTCCATACAAGATCCTCTGGTTTAAGTGATCTTGCAGCAAGTTGTGCAACGGTATATGGGCCTTGTTGCTGGTTGTCTACGACTAGATAATACTCGGTATTTTTAAATGATTGTGCCATGGTTTTGAACCTCTGTTCGTTAAGAAATAAACGTACTACTATTTGGGAATATTGTTTGTTAAAAAACCTTTAAATGCCTTTAGTTGCAGCAATATGGTATGAAGATGCACTGATTTCCTGCCTTTTATGCTTTCGCCACAAGGCAAAACGCTATAAAAAAACCTATCCCGTTACGGCTAGGTCTGATCTAAATATGCAATCTACGGTTAGTTTACAGTGTAACTGGTAAGTGTTTGCACAGAAAGTATGTTTGCAGCCTGAGGTACGGGTAGGGCAATACCAAATGAAGAAAAATCTTCAAGCATATACTCTAGCGTATTGTCTGACTTAATAAGGCCTATATCTTTTGCCCAATAATTGTCGATCACTATCACGTCTTGCGCACGCATTAAGGTTATATTTTGGGTAATTCCTACCACCGTAATAGGGGAAACGATGCTGGCGTTAATGACCAGTTGTGAGTGCTCAATATTTGTATAAGTCGTGCCGTTTACCACAAGACTTGCGACATCTGTCTTTTGGGTGTTCTTTATAGTATAGCTTATTATTAATGGAAAATTAACTACAGTTTCATTAAACGAACCACTGCTGGTATACGTTTCCGTACCGTTTGAGGCGTTCTGGTCATTAATGACACCATTTACTACGTCTAAACTAAAGTTACCAAAACCTAAGTCGGCTAGCGAGAAATTTCCATTTAAAACAAGCTTACCCTGATCTTCGTTGAGCTCGCCGCTCGTTAAAAAGGAAGTCATTACCCCATTTGCAGGGTTTGGGTTTGCAGTTAGGGTATAGCGATTTGCTGTTACGGTGGCTACGGTTAGCTGGTCAGTTGCAACAGCAGTTCCTGTTGTTACGTCATAATTCCAGGTGTTATTAACTGCGAGCGGCAGGTAGCTAAAAGAAGTTGCAGGCGCGGTATCGTCGCTTGAACAAGATGCAAGTAGTATTGCGCAACTGGCAATGAGTAGATTTTTATAGCGTGTAGTCATAAGTTTTTTCTTTGGTAGGTTCTTAAAATGCTAAACACTACAAATATACACTCTTTTATACACTACTTATTGTACCATAAATAGTATAGGTAGCCCATAAATAACACCTACCGGTTTGCCGCGTTGCATGCCCGGTTTCATGTCTGGCAAACTACGTATCGTGCGTATGGCTTCTAGTTCTAGATTAGGCTGGTTGCCATCAGCCGTTACGTTAGTTACCTCGCCGGTTTTAGCTATTGTAAATGAGACAAGAATTTTATGTTTGCCGTTTAAGTTTAGTTGCGTTGCTAGATTCACATTAAAAGTTTGGTTAATATGGGTCGTAATGCCTGTAGACATACAGGTTTTTAAGTCCATATTTGGTTTACTGCGGTCACAACCGGAGTAGACAAGCACTTTTTCTATTACTGCACATGCGGTATCAGCCTCTGCAGCTGTTTCGTTAGATTCATGGTGTTTCGTTGCTGCTGCTGCTTCCTTGGCTGCTTTTTTGGTCGCTTCTATTTTTACTTGTTCTATGCGATACATGGTGCGGTTTGCGGCGTCGTTCAAATGGTTGTAAACGCCACTCTGCCCTTCACCCAAAACACGTGCAGCCTCATAATGCGCGTAAGCTTTTTCATATTCTTTGCTAGCGTAATAGAGATTACCAGCAATAAAATTCAAATTGCATCCATAAACACCGCCATCACTGTAGTTTGTTAATAGTTGTGAGGTGAGTTCCAGTGCCTCTTCATAATGCGGTGTACCTAGTAGTTTCTCAAGCGCTGCATACACGGCAGACTTATACATATTTTCAGTGACCGCTTTTTTTGTTTGTTGTCTTGGTTTTTTAAGTCGTTGTGCTTGTAACGCAGGCAGTGTTACGCAAGTAAGTATTAAAACGGTGAGGATTTCCTTCATAATAAAGGGTGCTTTTATAGTGATTTTTTTAGGTGCCTTAAAGTTGTTAATATATTGTATAGCATGGTGTTAAACCCTAAATAGCAACCTGATTTGCAATCGCGAAAAAGGATTCTACTAAGTTCTTAGCCGACAGGTTTCAAAGCTATACATTTGAAACACTATATTTGTGCTATATGGCAGGAAATACTTTTGGTACGCTTTTTAAATTAACAACGTTTGGTGAGTCGCATGGCATTGCCATAGGTGGTATTATAGATGGTTGTCCGGCTGGACTAGAGATAGATCTAGATGCGGTACAGCGAGATTTAGACCGGCGCAAACCTGGTCAAAGCAGGGTAGTTACCCAGCGCAAAGAGTCTGACACGGTACAATTTTTATCGGGGATTTTTGAAGGCAAGACCACAGGTACGCCCATAGGTTTTCAAATAATTAATGAAAACCAAAAATCACAAGATTATTCTCATATTAAAGACACTTACAGACCTAGTCATGCAGACAAAGTATATGCAGACAAGTATGGCGTGCGCGATTATCGCGGTGGCGGTCGTAGCAGCGCCCGAGAAACTGCGAGCCGGGTCGTGGCAGGGGCAATTGCAAAACAATTATTGGGATCCCTTTCCATAACAGCTTACACCAGTGCAGTGGGCACCTTAACCTTAGATAAGAATCACGATAACATAGATTTAACGATTATTGAAGATAACATTATACGCACGGCAAGTGCATCATTTGCAGCGCAATGTGAGCAGCACATTATGCAAGTTAAAAAGGCTGGCGACACCGTAGGTGGTGTTATTACCTGTGTTATTAAAAATGTGCCGGCTGGTCTGGGTGACCCGGTTTTTGATAAATTGCACGCAGACCTAGGCAAAGCCATGCTCTCTATAAATGCGGTTAAAGGGTTTGAGTACGGCAGCGGTTTTCATGGCGCAACCATGAAGGGCAGCGATCACAACGACCTTTATAATAAAGACGGCACAACCCGCACAAATTTAAGCGGTGGCATGCAAGGTGGTATTTCTAACGGCATGGACATCTATTTTAAGGTCGCTTTTAAACCCGTTGCAACCTTAATACAAGACCAAGAAACTATAAATGCAGCAGGAGAAACCGTTATTATGAAAGGTAAAGGCAGGCACGACCCTTGTGTTGTTCCTCGCGCTGTTCCCATCGTTGAGGCTATGGCCGCGCTAGTTCTTGCAGACCATTTGCTGCGTGCACGGGTCACTAAATTTTAAACATATTATTTTAAGGAGTTCGCTTTCGCGAAAGCGAACCAAAAACAAGCATTTATGAAAAAACTAGCATTACACTGGCAAATACTTATAGGTATGGCTGGCGGTATTTTATTTGGGCTGTTCATGCTGCAATTTTCTTGGGGAAAAGCAATGGTGGGAGACTGGGTAGAACCGTTGGGAACCATATTTGTAAACTTGCTCAAGCTCATAGCCGTACCATTAATTTTAGCATCGCTCATAAAAGGAATATCAGATTTAAAGGACATCGCAAAATTCCGCAAGATGGGATTGCGCACCATTCTTATTTATATAGGAACGACCATAATCGCAATCTCTTTGGGACTGGGCATTGTAAATATTGTTAAGCCAGGCAGCGGTATTTCTGAACAAACTATAGAGAAACTTAATGCAAAATATAGTGGTGATGAAGGCGTAACAGGCAAACTTGCCGAAGCCGCAAAGCAAAAAGGTTCTGGACCACTACAAGCGCTCATAGACATGGTTCCCGATAACGCCGTGGCCGCCATGGGTAATAATAGCATGATGCTGCAGGTTATCTTTTTTGCTATTTTTTTAGGAATAAGCATGTTGCTCATAGGCGAGGAGCGTGCCAGACCACTTAAAGACTTTTTTGATTCCCTGAACGATGTGGTCCTTAAAATGGTCGATTTAATAATGCTCACCGCACCGTTTGCCGTGTTTGCTTTACTTGCAAATGTAGTAGTGAGTTCAGACGACCCAGACGTGCTGCTTGCACTTGTTTATTATGCACTAACCGTTATTGTAGGCCTCTTAACAATGATTGCGATATATTGCCTGATTGTTGCATTGTATGTTAAAAAATCACCGTTATGGTTCTTGCAAAAAATTGCACCAGCACAGTTGCTTGCATTTTCTACCAGCTCGAGCGCAGCTACGCTGCCCGTGACTATGGAGCGTGTAGAGGAGCACATGGGAGTAGAGAAAGACGTTGCGAGTTTTGTACTGCCGGTGGGAGCAACCATTAACATGGACGGCACGAGTCTATACCAGGCAGTGGCTGCGGTGTTTGTTTGCCAAGCGCTACATATAGATTTAGGGTTTGACGAGCAACTTATTATTGTGCTTACCGCGTTACTAGCGTCTATAGGTAGTGCGGCGGTTCCAGGCGCAGGTATGGTCATGCTGGTTATTGTGTTAGAATCCATAAATTTCCCTAGTGAGAAACTGCCCATAGCACTTGCACTTATTTTTGCAGTAGACAGGCCACTAGATATGTTACGCACCACGGTAAATGTAACAGGCGACGCTACAGTCGCAGCAGTGGTAGCCACGAGTCTAGGTAAAATGGGCGAGCCTAAAACAGTTAACTGGGACGACCATCTAGACGAGGTAACTTCTTAGGCTTTTGTCTTTACTGTTTCATAGCTGTTTGAATGCAGTAAGTGGTAAAAGTACGTACTTAATGATGTGCTGTTTTTAATTTATAATCTGATAATTATGAAGCTTTTAAGTGTTTTATTAGTATTGCTGTTGTCGCATAACTCTTTTGCTCAAAAGAAACCCAAAGCAGTTGTGGGTATCGAGACAGATATGGAGCCGGTTTATAACGAGGCCTATATTTACGATACCCTAAACGATGAAAATCATTTTAACGGTGAGCCACTTTTAGAAACAAAATCTGTGGGCTTTAAGTCATTTCATATAGGTTCTATAGAGATTCCCGTTCATATAGAACCAGAAGACGATTTTGACCTTGTCTTATATAAAGATTTATCCTTAAAAGATAATTACTATAGAGGCGAGCAAGGTGCTGTAAAAAATAACTATGTGTTAAGCAGGCATTTCTTTTTAAAAGAACTTGAGTTACGCCCCGATTTTTTAAAAGCAAACGAAACAACCATTGTTAATCGTATTCTTGTTGTAAAAGACAGCATGCTCGCTATTGCGAGCGGTCTTGCATTATCTGAGCAATTTATGACAGATGAGCGTGTCTTCTGGGACGCTTACTTAGACTATCATACAACTTTTTATGAGGTGTTGCGGCAGCCAGTTTACTCGCCGTTAATGCCTTTGTCAGTGCCGTTAACCTACTATCCGAAGGAGGACTTTTTAAATGAATACTATACGGGAATCCCCTTTTACAATATTTTAGGTTACCAGTACTACATTACAAAAATAGATGAGTCACCTACAAGAAAAGAAAAACTCGCGGTGCTCAAAGAAATTAGAAAGTCCAGTTATTTTTATCCTGTTTTAGACTGGATGGAAAATCAAATTTACAATCGCAGCAAACAGTCCGGTATATACCTGAGCTTATTTTATAGTTTTACAGATAATTATGAAGTTTTGGACACGTTAGCGTACGTGCGTGGTAGCCATAAGAAAAGCCATGTAGGTAAAAGCTTTCCGTCGGTGTATTTTAGAGATGTGTTCGATAACGTAAAGCTATTCAAAAGCTTTGGGGAGCGCAAATCAGCCATACTGCTGTATGCTAGTACAGACCCTAGGTTGCAAACAAATCTCTTGCTTTGGAATCAGTTCTATACAACTTCGCAGGGTCAATATGATAATTATATTACCATATGCATAGATGCTGATTTAGGCACGGGTCACTTTACAGATGTTTTAAAAGAAAATGGCACTGCAGGTACGCACCTTGCCGTAAATTATAGCATCGGGGAACCGCTGCTCCAAGAGCTGGGGCAGTTTGTGCTGCCTGCCGTGCTTACTGTACAGGCCACAAACACCATTTCCGATTTCAACACCTTAAAAAATATGGCTAATTACGGCCTTATCTTTTATAATCCTATGGCACACCGCTTTTTGCCAGCACTAGGGGCTTATTAAAAAGTCTCAGTACCTTTTTTGATGGTTCAAAATGTGTGCATGCCGTTATTAAAGCGATTAAAAGTGCGAGCGGGCAATGCTTGCAAATTATGTGCTGCAGCAAATTGCTTAGAACACAAAGCACATCTAAGCAGCTACGAGGTTCCAGAATCGCCTAATGATGTAAGGGACACGTTCATTTTAGCTTGCAAAACCTGTACAGAACAGCTTAACGATGCAGGTCTGGTAGACGTAAACCATTGGAGAGCACTTAATGACTCTATGTGGAGCCCTGTTCCCGTATTAAAAGTCGTGGTTTATAAAATGTTGAACCAGCTACGGGAAGGAGGCTGGCGAGCGCAGCCCTTAGATACGATATACCTGGACGAAGAGACAAAAGCATGAGCCGAGGCCGGTCTGCAAAACGGTTCACAAATGATACACAAAGATGTAAATGGTCACACATTAGAACGCGGCGACGGTATTGTACTTTTTGAATACCTAAAGGTGCGGGGCGTAAATTTCATTGCAAAACGCGGGACGGTCGTGCGCAATATTACCCTTGTTCATGATAATGTAAATCGGGTAGAAGGCCGTATTTACGTTCAGCATATTGTTATGCTCACGCAAAATGTTAAGAAGACTTGAGATAAACCACCCCAAAGAAAAAACGCTCGTAACCTTGTTACGAGCGTTTTGCTATTTTGAAAGAGGTTGCTTACTGTCCTCTTCCGCTGGCGCTTCTACCGCTGCTTCTCTGTGGTGTCGCCGTAGGAGTAGTAGTGCTTCTTGTACTAGTTCTTGCGTTGCTCTCACGAGTACTGCGCTGTGGTGCAGTTGCTTGTGGTGTTGCACGCTCATTGCGTTGCGTTGCTCTTAATTGTGCACTACGTTCTGCGCGTTGCGGTGCAGCATCTTCGACA
>Ga0136559_1000568_pt1 | contig 12577 bp, 8 predicted proteins | sample AntRauMeHopE1496_FD_104633 | JGI IMG/M metagenome (GOLD analysis project Ga0136559, IMG submission 104633) | Saline lake microbial communities from Rauer Islands, Antarctica - Metagenome Hop E1 #496 | ecosystem: Environmental > Aquatic > Non-marine Saline and Alkaline > Saline | place... | reverse complement strand
TCTCCAACGGGGTGAACACCCGGTATTACGCGAATAACCGCCATCAGAGCTTCAAGCAGACGTTCAGCTGGGCGACCCCGGACAACATGCCGATGAACCGGCTGGGCGATTTCGCCGACGCGTTTCTGGAGAAGTGCCACCTCTCCAAGATGATCTCGAAATACGTGGTCCTGCACCAGAGCGACAAGATCCTGATGGTGCTGCGGTCGTACCAGTATTACGCGGCGGAGCGGATCCTGGAGCGGGTCGAGCAGGGCCGGAAGAACGGGTACATCTGGCACACGACCGGGTCCGGCAAGACGCTGACCAGCTTCAAGGCGGCGCAGAACCTGGTAGCACTCCCAAAGGTGGACAAGGTTGTCTTCGTCGTGGACCGGGCGGATCTGGATTACCAGACCACCAAGGAGTTCAACCATTTCCAGCCCGGCTCCGTGGACGGGACGGACAACACGCGCGAGCTGGTGACCCAGCTCGCGGATCCGAACACGAAGCTGGTGATCACCACGATCCAGAAGCTGAACACCGCCATCTCCCGGGACCTGTACGGGCCCCGGATCGAGCACCTGAAACGGGGCCGGGTCGTTTTCATCTTCGACGAATGTCACCGGTCCCAGTTCGGGGACACCCATCGCCGGATCCGGGCCTTCTTTGAGCGGTGTCAGCTGTTCGGGTTCACCGGAACCCCGATCCTGGAGGAGAACGCGATCGGGAAGCGGACCACGAAGGACCTGTTCGACGAGCGGCTACACGACTACGTCATCACGGACGCGATCCGGGACGGGAACGTGTTGCGGTTCTCGGTCGAGTATCTCGGCCAGACCAGCGCCCCGGTCACCCCAACGGGCGACGAGAAGGCGGACCGGAAGGCGCAGGCGGAGCGGGACCGGGCGCTCGAATCTCGCGCCTTCTATGATCACCCGGACCGTTTGAGCCGGGTCACGGACTGGATCATCGAGAACCACGACCGCAAGACCCGCGGCCGCCAGTTCGGGGCGGTCTTCGCGGTCAGCTCCGTGGACGCGCTCTGCGCCTATTATGACCTCTTGGAGGCGAAGCGGCGGGACGGCCGACATGACCTGAAGATCGCCACCATCTTCACCTACGCGGCGAACGAGGAGGACCCGGACGCGGACGGGCTGATTCCGGACACGGAGTTCCCCGCAGACAACGGGGGCGGCGACAACCCGAAGCGGGACAAGCTGATGGGCTACGTGGACGCCTATAACGCGCTCTACGGGGTCAACGAGTCCGTTCGGGACGGGAAGGGGTTCTATTCCTACTACCGGGCCCTGGCGAAGCGTATGAAGGCCCGGGACCGTAAGGATTTCACCCCGGACCAGGGGATCGACGTCCTCCTGGTCGTGAACATGTTCCTGACCGGGTTCGACGCGAAGACCCTGAACACCCTCTACGTGGACAAGAACCTCCGGTATCACGGGCTCATTCAGGCCTTCTCCCGGACCAACCGGACCCTGGGTCAGGTGAAATCCCAGGGGAACATCGTCTGTTTCCGGGACCTGAAAGAGAACACGGACGAGGCGATCACCCTGTTCGCGAACCGGGACGCGGCGGAGGTGGTCCTGATCGGGTCCTATGAGGAACACCTCGCCCAGTATGAGGAAGCGCTGCGGGCCCTCCACGCCATCACCCCGACCCCGGATGACGTGGATGGGCTTCCGGACGAGGAGGCGCAGGCCGCCTTCGCCAGGGCGTTCCGGGAACTGATGCGGGTCCGGAACGTGCTTGGCACCTTCTCCGAGTTCAACCCGACCAACCTGCCCTCGGACCCACAGGAGTATGAGGACTTCAAGAGCAAGTATCTGGACCTGTCGCAAAAGGGCGACAAGACCGGTGAGGAAGGTGAAGGGGGGGATGACCCTCTTGCCGGGATCGATTTCGAGCTGGAGCTGCTGCGCCGGGACGAGATCAACGTCTCATACATCCTGGCCCTGCTCCTGTCCCTGAAGACGACCGAAGAGACTGAGGGGCGTGCGTCTCGCAAGGCGCAGACCCAGCGGCAGCGGGTCGTGGACCTGATCGCGTCGGAGATCGGGCTCCGCAACAAGCGGCCCTATCTCGAGGAGTTCCTGAACCAGGTGATGCCGAACCTGCCCCCGGACGCGGACCTGCGGAAGGAGTTCGACAGCTTCTGGGCCGGGAAACGGGCCGGGGCGTTCGCCGAGTTCTGCGCGGCGGAGAAGCTGGACCCGGACGGGCTCCAGAAGCTGATCGCGGAAACCCTTTTTACCGGGAAGCGGCCCCTTCAAGACCGGGTGCTGTCGATCATGGTCGAGAAGCCCGGGATCCTGCGGCGCAGGTCCGCCGTGGAGCGGATCATCGAGGGGATGGAGCGCATCGTGGACACATTTGACGAGGGGGTGGACGAGGTCGAGGATGATTGAATCATACCATAAGGTGCAAAGGTGCATTGATACTAAAACACTAAAGTATGAAGGTCTACCTTGTCTTTCAGCAAGGCTGACAGGCGGGCACAACAAGAAGAGCCCAGAAAACCTTTTCCATCACCCGTAAAAACAGGGATTTCATACGGTCACCTTCACAAAAAAGATATCATGATGTAAAGGTGTAAAGACGCCTAGATGTTTTTGTATCATGGTTTACCGCTGCGGATGTCCGGAAGGGCAGCGTCACAGATCGTCGTATACGGACAGGACCCGCACAACTTTGTCTCACAAAATGCGAAGGCCCGCCGATCCGGTCAAACTATGCCGCTGGCTGGATCGAAACCTTCAATCCGAGCGCCTTCGTGACCTTCATCACGGTTGCCAGCGTCGGGTTCCCTTCACCGGAGAGCGCCTTGTTCAGCCCCACCCGGCTCATGCCGACCTCAGCTGCCAACGCGGTCATGTTGCGGGCACGGGCCACGGCCCCCAGGGCGCGGGCGATATATGCCGGGTTATCTCCGCTCTCTTCCATGACCGCCTCAAGATAGGCGGCGATATCATCCTCTGTTTCGAGGTAATCAGCTGTGTCGTAACGGGCAAAAGTCACATCTTCCATCGCTCAATCCTTCCAGTGATCAGCCAGCGCCTTGGCCTGTTTAATGTCGGCATCCTGGGATGATTTGTCTCCGCCACAGAGCAGGACAATCAGCACTTTGCCGCGCGTCATGTAGTAAACTCGGTAACCGGGACCGTAGTTGATACGCAGCTCCGATATGCCGCCGCCAACGGGCTTCACGTCACCGGGGTTCCCCACGGCCAGACGGTCCAGCCTTGCGGCAATGCGCACCTTTGCGCGTCGATCCCGCAAGCCGGACAACCAGCCGTCGAAAACACTACTTCGGATCAGTTCAACCATGTGACAACTATAGTTTAATCAAGCAAAAATGACAACTACAGTTATCACATATTTTTACGTCAGCCATATTCAGATCCGTTTTTGCTTCCGGCAAAAGTTCACGAACATCGTTTCGATGTTCTTTGCGCCCAGCTTGATATCCTTCCCCACACAGAACGACCGGAAGGCGTCTGCCAGCTTACCATGATCCCAGTTGCAGTTGTCCCGGGCCAGCTTCTCCCATGGGTCGGTGTATTTTAACGAGCCAGAGGCGGGGAACGTCAGCACAGGCGTTTCCGCCGTTCCATCCCGCCGTGCTTTGCGGCCCACTTTGGGACGGTCCAATTCGGCTTTGACTCTGGTTAAATCCGCCTCGACGTCCCATGCGATCTCAACCTCTGCCACTGTGCGCCCGGTCTTGTGATAGGTCGCCGTGAGGTGCAGCCGAGTCAAATCGCTGTTAATTTCGGTAATAGCCGGCTCGATGGCGCGGGATTTTAAGTGGGAAAAACGTGGCATCTTATCGTCAGGCACGCCCAGCACCGCCCGCAGTTCAGCCACGGTAAATCTCTTGCTATGAATATGCTTGAGGTTCGTCATGCTGCTGATGTGCTGAAAAAGCAGCACAGAATACTTGCTGCCCAGATTGAACACCGCCTGCCGATCCAGAATAGCCCAGTGGTTGGACTCCTGCGCCATGCGCCGAAAGGTGCGGCCAAAGCCCCATGTGATCAGGATATCACCGCTGACTTCATCGCGGTAATCCACGGTTGTTTCGTCAAGCAGGCCCCCGATGGTCACGCGCATCTTCTCGGTATCATCATGGATAAGGGTGGCCGCATGAAGCTCCGCAAAAAGAGGCACGAGGGTTTGGCGTGTGTGGTTCTGCATCCCCGTGATTTTCTTAATGTCCGAAAGGCGCATCTGGTGCGTAATGTCATCGGCCATGCGCCCGCCTGCTTTGCCAATCATCAGGTGCATCAACTTGAGGGCTCGCAGGCTCGGTGCGTGCTGCATGTAAACGCCCCGCGCCACCTCGGCAGGCAGCACGGTTTTTGTGTTATCAAAGGCGCGATCAGCGGCCACTTCGGTAGTCTTCCCCATAGGCCACACTTACGAGTCGTATTTGTGGCCTGTCAATGGGCATTTCAGTCCCGATTTGTGGCCTTTCAGTCCCGATTTGTGGCCTTTCAGTCCCGATTTGTGGCCTCAAACGAGGAAATATGTGGAAAAACATAGTGTTACAGGCCATGAACTATAGAACTATAAGAACAAGAAGGGACTGCGTCCCTTTTTTGGAAATTATAGGGTTTAAAAGGGCGATCATCTGCATCCTTAGCGATAAGATCCCCGGATGATCAGGATCGAGACAGACAGCGGGACCATCATGGCAGAGGCCGTGATCGCGGGGATACCGGTCACGCTCTACCGATATGTCGATCCCAATGGCAATCTACGTGACTACGGAAAACGGGTTCTCGAAGCTTAGCGTAGGATTCCGCACTCTCCGGCATCAGACCCCTAGGATCCTACGTTTGAGCGCGGATCAGGCCGATAACAGTGCCGTTCTCACTCGTGACTGCCCTGATCTCATGCAGAGCATCCAGATCGCGGCCAAAGCTCTGCGCCCTCTTCTGCGATCCGCCGCTGGAGGTCTGCCGCCTCATCAAGGAGGGCCTGACGCGCCGTGAAGCTGGTCCGCATGTCCTCCATCACCTGTTTTGACGGGATCGAGACTGGGAAGGTGTGCAGGTCCTTGATCGTCAGGACCGGGATCGCGGATGAGCTGGCCAGGGACTTGATGAGTTTCTGCACCGTCCCATTGGTCAGGTATTCGTAGAGACTGATCGAATCCATCCCGTCAGATTTCTTGGGACGCAGGATCACGAGCGACTGGCCCACGGCCCAGATCGCCATGTCCCCTTCGCGCGGCACGTCCTCCGGGACCAGACCCACGACGCCGACGGTCCCCTTGATGGACAGGAGCACATCACCGGGCTGCACCCTCTGGTTCAGCGCCAGCGTGTATGTCGCGGGGTCCACGGTGAATGACCGGCGCGGCCGCTCAAGATATCCGCGTTCCCCGATATCGCCTGGCGTGACTACGAAGATCCTGTAGTCCTTGCCCCCATCCTTCCTGAGCGTGGTGTGCCGGATCAACTCCGCCACGTCGGGGAGCGCTACCGCGTCAGCGTCCTGCTGGAGCGTTTTGACCCGGTCCCGGATCTGCCCGATCCGGGGCGGTAGCAGACCGGACCCTGCGACCGCCGGAATCTCATGCAGCGCGTCAAAGGCGGCCAAATGACGGGCGAGCTTCCTTGCGAGATCCGCGCGCCCGTCAGGTGGGTTTTTCAGGGTGGACCGAAGCTCAAGGTCGAGCTTCTGAGCCCAGTCCAGCGTCAAGCCGCCCGGATCGGTGCCCGGGTGCCATGCGAGGACCTTGGGCACCGGATTGTCCTGCGCTGTCAGGCCCGTCCCGGTGGCGACCTTCTGTAACTCCCGCCACGCCGGGGTCCAAGGAAGTTCAAGGAACGCACGCAGGCTGCGGATCTTGTTCGTATGGGTTTTTCGCCGGTGCTCATGGGGGCCGAGGTCATATCTCGACATGTCACCCTCGAGGAGTTTCGTCAGGGAAATTTCGGGCCTCCCCATGGCGTCTGTGAGGACCCCGACGGCCATGCGGAACGCGCTTCTGGTCGGCGCGGCGGCATTCATGAAGTCCATCAGTCCTTCAAGTTCGGCGCCGGCCCTTTCGGTCGGCCCGCCGTGGGTGAACAGGGCGTATGGGACGGGCTTAAGATCCGGGAGGTGGGCGAACTCAGGATCGCTTGATAGCGTCGAGATGCAGGAGACGGCGGCCCGGAGGCGGTCGCGATCCGCCGCGCTCGCGGTGTCACGTTCGAGAGTGTCGATGAAGTCTTGGCTCAAGGCGTCCGGGGCGATGCCTGCCGTGCTGGCCCGGACGCGGATGTATGACAACGCACCGGTCTGTTTGTGTGTCCGCCCCCGTGCGCGAAGACGGGCGTAGAGGTCAGCCCAGGCGGTCTTAACCGGATCCGGCGGAAGGACCGGCTTCGGTTCCCGTGGCGGGCGAGTAGTGTGAAGCCTGATTCCGAGTGGTGAGGGCGGGAGGAGATCCGGCGGGACCTTTCCCCGCAGGGCATCGAGCTGCTCACAGCCCCGGCGACAGGGCGATCTCGAAGACTGATGATGGGAAGCCAGAATCTCAAGCGCGACGGTTTCCGAAACCTCCGCAGGGAACAGGCCCCGAGCCGCCGCAGGCTTGCTAATGGCCCAGAGGCAGCTCGTCTCACACCCTGCCGCCCGGGCCGCTGTCCAGAGGTCCGCCCACGCCTGCTCGGAGGGCGATTTTCTGAGGTCGGGGCCACCGAGGCCACGACGCAGATGTTTCTCGTATTGATACAGCGTCGTCTGCGCGACTGAGGGCACATTCACCGTCTCGGGTGAGGGGAGATCGCAAAGAGCCACACGCAAGTCGTCCAGCGTGTCTGTCTTGCCATTCAGGCGACCAGCGGCGATCGCCAGTCGATTCAGGTAGTCCAGTGCACGTTTGATCTTCGAGTCCGACAGACCGTTACGCCAGGTCTCGATTTCAGGCGACATGGATGTGTGTTGCAGATGGCTACGAGGTCCAGGAATAGGGCTGGGACATATGTCCGGGAGGAGGCCTGTCTGTAGCGCTAGGTCGTCCTGGAAGAGTCGCCGAAAACTGTTCAGGCCTCCGCGCAGCCGAATCCCCATCTCTGGAGATATGTCGTCGAACACCTTAGCGACGAGCGCGTCGTTCACTTCTCGCGGATGGGTATCTGCAGGAAGGAGCGTGTACAGGCCGTGAAATGTAGACCTCTGATGCTTATTCCAAAGCCGATCCACCCGATCGAGAGATTTCCAAGGATCTGCGTCCACGTCTCCCGGGGTAAAACGCATCTGCGCGTTCAGGATGAGGTTTCGCCAGGTCAGATACTGCGCCCGCCCGCCCCAGGACCCGCGCAGGTCCGATAATTGATAGATATACTTCGCGCCGAACCGGGGCGCTGCGAAGTCGAGCGCTGACACCGGGAGCCCTTCGATCCGGGCCAGATGCTCGATCGCCACCAGCGTGGCGAAGGCCTGATCCTCAGGGAGCGCCGGTCCGTGTCCCGCCTCGATCGCGGCGTGAATCTCTGAGAGCTTCATTTCCGCTCCCCTTCGTCTGTGCTGAGGTTCCGCAGCGCCGCCAGCAGGTCCGGGGACAGCAGGCCTGCCCGCCGCGCGGCAGCGGCGTCTTGCACCCGTGTGACTGCGACCTGACGGATCCGCTTTTCCTGATATTTCTGCGCGGTCTTGGGCGAGGTCTGGTGTGCCATGACCATGGCGTCGCGGGTCCCTGCCTCGCCCCGGCTGATCGCTTGGTCGGTGTGCAGCATCGTCCGGGTCGTCGTGAATGCATTCCCGGTCCATGTCTTGAAAGTGCGCGGGATATAGGTCGGACTGGTAAGCGAGCCGTCATGATGGACGATCAGTGGCCGCCTTGACCGGATCGCCCGCTCACGCAGCTCGGGCAGGTGCTCAGGCTCGAAGTCGCCCAGCACGACCGAGTCGACGTACCGGCCGAACTCCGACTCCAGGGGCACGACCAGATGGTCCGGGGAGTGCGCTGCGGTTTTCTGGATCGGGGTGTCGATGACCCAGGTGCCAGACTCCCAGATCAACGTTTGCCCGAGAATGAGATCCGCGTCCGAGTTGCGTAGGGGGACGATGCTGTAGAGGCCGAGGATCGCGCCCGCGTTCCGGAGCCGGTGGCGCGCTTTGGGATCTGTTTCCCGCGAGGCCTTTTCAAGGAGTTCGTCCGCCTGATCCAAAATGGAGAGGGTCGTATTTCCAGTTTCGAGCAGCGCGGCGAATTTCAGGGCGTGCTGGCCCTTCTCTAAGAATTCATAGCGGTACAAGCGCTTCGACAGATACTTATGATCATCCTCTGACGTGCTCCCGGTGTAGCGGGCGAAACGCTCCAGCTCTTCGACGGTGGCGCGCAACGTCGCCCACCGGATCCCGCGGGGCCGGGCGCGCAAGCGGGTTTCGAGATCTTCCAGATACTGGTGTACGACCTCCTCGGTCAGGTCCGGGGCTAGCCCGGCCTCACGGGCGGACCAAGCCAACTGACAGAGCTTCATACACGTCCGTTCAAGGATATTTCGTGCAGGAGCGGCGGCCTTCTTTCCGGGCAGCCCCTGTGCTGCGCGCCGGAGCGCGACCTGCCAGGGGTCCGGGAGTTCCCAAGGATAGACCGATACCCTCCGGGCCCGGGGTGCCGCTTGGCGCTCACAGGGATCCCATGGTGCGGTCAGTTCAGCGTGGTCAGCCCGTCGAGCCGGTCCCGTCCGGGGCCGGCCGGGCTGCAGAAGAGCCCGTGCGGCCGCGATCTTCTGGGACTCTTGGGGCAGGATCACGGCAGCAGCTACACCGAGACGGTCCAGCCAGCCGCTCGGGTCCTCAGCGGCTGCGCCCTGTGCCCACATCGCGTAGTCGGAGCTGGTGGGCGCCACGGTCTTGGTACGGGTTAGCTCGTCCAGCATCTGGTCGGCGGCGACCAGCGCGGACAGCGGCAGATCGTGGACCGCTTCGTTGTGGAGGAAGTGCTGCCAAACTGGCTTGGAGAAGATCGTGTGTGTACTCATTGTGTGTTCCTTTTCCGGGCTTTGGCCCTCTCGGCGCGGCGACGTGCAGTGTCCTTTTGAACTGCGACGACCGACGCTGCCGCGTTAATCCATGCGTAGTGACGCCGGAGCGTTGCGACCATGTCGCCCATGATTTTCGCCAGATCTTCCATCGATACGCGCCCTTCGTTGAACGAGATCGAGCAGTAGCCGTGCCTGAAATTGTGCGAGGACAGGGGCAGGCCGAGCTCGGCGGACCCTTCGGCCAGCCAGATATCCAAAGTGCCTTTCAGGAAGCCGGTCTCGGTCGTAGGCGCGTGCTCGATCGGAGGGAACAGGCAGTGCGTCTTGTCCGCCTCCGGAAAGAGGGGCCGGATTTCCTTAAGGTACCACTTCAGAATCTCCGGTCCGTAATCTTCCTCGTACCGCTTCTCTATGGTCACCGGTTCCAGCTCTTCCCCACGCTCTGTGAGCCACTTCCCGTTCTTCAGCTCTTCGTTCGGGAATTTTACGATGGCGTGCGGCTTAGCGCCGGACAGATGCAGAAAGATCGTTTTCTTAGGCCCGGTGTGCCGGACTCCGAGGATGTTCTGGCGCCGGTATGGTGCCCCCTCCAGCGCGATCGCTGCGTAAGCGGCCAGAACCCCAAACATCCGCAGCCGCCGCAGAAGATATTTCGCTCGGGAGCGTTTCGCGTCCGAGAGCGCCGCCATCCGGCCCGGATCCGAGAGCTTGCGAAGGTCGATCTCCTCCGTCTTCGCCGTGGTCAGCACTTCCTGAGCGAGACGAAAATACTCGTAATGCTGGCGGTCGAAGAGGGCAGTTTTCTGGGGGTCCCGGATCAGGGCCGCGCACCACTTCTTTGCGTCGGCGCCCATCCGCTTCCCGGCAGCGCGGCCTTCCTTGAGCCGGGGCAGGAGCTTCGTCAATCCATGGGCAAAAGAAGCTTCGTCCGCGAGACCGTGGCGTGCCATGACGCTGATGAGGTCACCTGTATAATGATAGATGGTGCTTGCAGCATGCGGTTTGCTGGCATTCCACTGACCGAGCACGCTGTCGATCCGCTCTGTGGTGAACAGGTCGTCAAAGCGCGTTCCATCACGCAGAGTTGCGCCCAACTTGATCAGCGTCTCGACCCAGAGGGACAGGGCCGCGCTGTAGCGATCCCGTGCCGGTTTCGACAAGGGTTCGGCATGAGCTGAGAACCTTGCATCCTCGACCTGTTGACGTGCATATCTGGCAACCCAGGTCCGGATTGCTTCCTGAAAATACGGGGAGAGGGTGACAAGGCGCCCGGCCGGTTTCGGGGCAGGGGTGACCGGTGCGGCGGGCAGGAGATCAGTCAGGCGGGGGATCTCGCGCAGCTCGTCCAAGGCCTTTAGCCCCTTCCTCAATGTTTTCCGCGTATGGACTCCGTCCGCGTTCAGAAGTGCTGTGACCATTTCGGTGTTCAGGTCGGCGGGGGCCAGGTTGAGCATCCGACAGTCATCGATGAGTGACGGAAGACTCTTCAGGACGTGAGATTTCACAAGCCCGACCTTGACCAGCGTCTTTACCATGCGGTGCATTTCGGCCCACGCGTCATCTCGCGTCTTCCGTTCCTTCTTTTCGGCCGTCGCGCCGATGAAGTCGGAGATGAGACGGCGCCCTGCGCGCCAGTTCTGTTTGTAGGTGTTATCAGAGATCCCGGCGACGTAGATCAGCTTCTGGAGCCCCGGCATGGTTCCGGTCAGTTTCGGGACCTTTCGCTCGAAGGTGACGAGGTCGGCTGGGAAGGTGTTGAGGCCTGCCGCCTCGATGCCGTGCAGCGCAAACACACCCTTTGCTTTGCGGATGTCCTGCTGCTGACTGGCCGTCCCGTGCGCCTCCATATGGGCGATCGCGTCTTTCAGTGTTGGTGCGGTGGGTGTAGAGTGCATCATCGGTATTCGGTCTCTAAATTCTGGCGTTACAGGGCGTTTCTGGCGTTATCGGGCGACCTGTAACGAGGGGTCGTTGTCTTGCCGGACCCGAAAGACAGGGACTGTTCGTTACAGCTTGAGTTGGAGTGCATCTCCGGCGTTAGCGCCGCAGATCGCGGCGAAGACGTTACAGGTCGGCTCCGGGACGCGCTTCGGCGGCGCTTTCTTGAGCGTGATTTGGGGTCCGAGAAACGGGATCGGGTCACCCCGGAGATGCGCCTCGATCTGGGCCGGGATCCAGCGCCGTCCCCGGGCCGGGGCCTGGTCCCGTCCAGTAACACTCAGCTGGATGGGAGAGGGGAGAGCGCCGCGTTTTTCGCAAACGCTGGCGCTGATCGCCGATACGCTCATGCCGGTCATCTGCGACACCCACGGCGCCTTCTGAAGCGGGATCAGCAAGCGCTCCATATCCTCCGGGGTCTGCGGGCTGACCCCGAGAATCTTCCTGAGGACATCGTGAACGGGGAAACGATGGTTTTTCGCATTCCCAGTCAGTTCGCGGATGCCGAAGCGACCGACGAGCTGAGGGACCGTGTTCCTCCCGACCTGTGCCCAAGAGGCGAGCTCCGCCGTGGACATGACGCCGGGCGTTTTGAGGGATGATGGGGAGGGCATGCCGATCATGCGAAAACCCTCAAGGTATAGGTTTTCGCATCTTCCAGCCGACAATCGAGCTGAACGCTCTTTCCGGTATTCGTGAATGAATCGTGGTCCATCGGAGATCCGCAAAAAAGGGTTTCGGAACCGAAACCAGCGGATGTTCTTAGGTTACGCTTGTAGATGTGCGTGACACGTTGATCATCCGGGGGTTTCGCGGTGTCGACCCTCATGATCCGGATGGATCGGCCAACTAAAATGCTTCCAGATGACCTTTAAGGCTTCCGCGTAATGCACTTTGGCTACGGAACCCGAGGCACATTGAAGTGCCGTGTCACCTTCCCAAATATGCGAAAAACGCGACGTTGTCCAGAAGAGCACCCCAAAATAGTTGCGCCCACCAAAATGTTCATTTTATGTTTGACCCGAAATTCGATTAGACTGCGGCGCCTTTCATTATCTGAGCCCGCTCCAAGCGGGCCCGGGTGCTTCGGTCCCGCCCGCCCTTGATAGGCGTGACACTGGATTGATCTGCGGCCGGATGCCCGCTGACCCGACCACACGGAACGACCGATCGGAGTAACGATGATTTCCGGCACAATGGCCCTGAAACAGTGATGATTATATCAATCAGCTCTCGCCGTGACTCTTACCTAGGTTTTCTGTTCCGCTGCTACTCAGACCCCTAGATAGCGCCGCCCGCTGGCGGGAAGTGAGCATAGAGCGTCTTGGCATAGCGGCTTGTCCTTGTTAGTCATTAGTCTGTTCAGGACAATTCCCACACCAGCAAAACCAACGACTTACAAGGCCAGATTCCAAGGGGGTTCAAATGGGACAGCGCGCCGCTATTTACGCCCGGGTTTCCACGTCCGACCAGTCCTGCGAGCGGCAGGTCACAGAGCTCACCGCCTTCGCTGAGCGCGGTGGGTACGACGTGGTGGGGGTGTTCAAGGAAACAGCCTCAGGCGCGTCCGCTAATCGCGTTGCGCGCAACCGGGTACTCGACCTGGCGCAGGCACGACAGATCGACGCCATCCTGGTCAGCGAACTTTCTCGATGGGG
>Ga0136559_1000566_pt1 | contig 12595 bp, 9 predicted proteins | sample AntRauMeHopE1496_FD_104633 | JGI IMG/M metagenome (GOLD analysis project Ga0136559, IMG submission 104633) | Saline lake microbial communities from Rauer Islands, Antarctica - Metagenome Hop E1 #496 | ecosystem: Environmental > Aquatic > Non-marine Saline and Alkaline > Saline | place... | reverse complement strand
CGCGGAGTAGCGGAGTTCAAATCTCGTAGAAATTGAAATAAATTAATAAATGGCTAGGTAGCTCATCCCGATAATTATCGGGAGGTTAGAGCGCAGGATTCATTAACCCTGAGGTCGGGAGTTCAAATCTCCCTCTCGCTACTCTTTAAGGCTTCCAGAAATGGAAGCTTTTTTTTTATTGCCATCCAGCGGTAACACATGTACCTGGCATTCATGACTGATTAGCAAAAATATTTTTGTCTATTTTTAGCGGATGGCATCGCCCGATATAGAGAACCCACCAACCTCATTTTTTAAAAAACTCAAATTCCTAGGCCCAGGATTTATTCTCTCCGCTTCAATAGTCGGGTCTGGAGAATTAATAGCTACTACTATCCTAGGTGCACAAGCTGGGTTTATCGCATTTTGGGTCATCTTTGTCAGTTGTGTGATCAAAGTCGGGATTCAACTGGAATTTGGGAAAAATGCAATTATCACCGGAAGACCCATAATGTCTGAGTTCAATAGGCTTAGAGGCTTGCGACTTGGGCAAGCTAGCTGGACGGTATGGATGACTTTCCTCCTGACTGGTCTCAAAATCCTTCAGCTCGGCGGAATGCTGGGCGGCGCTGCAATTGCTTTTTCACTAATTTTCCCCAGCGTCTCCATCAATTTTGCCGTCGTCTTATTGGGGTTCAGTGTTGGTCTTTTGATATATAAAAATTACTATACCCTCATTGAGCGGCTATCTACCTTGATGGTTTTTGGCTTTACATTTTTCACTTTGCTTTCATTGATTGCTATACTTTTCACTCCATTTAGTTTTTCATTTAGGGATATTTTGACAGGAATGAGATTTGATTTACCCAATGAATACCTATTCGTTGCTATTGGGGCTTTTGGGATTACAGGGGTGGCTAGCGATGAAATTATTGCTTACACTTACTGGTGTCAGGAGAAAGGATATGCGGCGTATACTGGCAAAAATGACGCGAGCAAGGCTTGGAATATTCGCGCAAAAGGATGGATCAGGGTGATGTATTTAGATGCTTTTGTCGCCATGATTGGCTACACGATAGTGACAGCTGCCTTTTATTTATTAGGTGCTGCAATTCTCCATGGGAACGAAACTGTGCCATCAGGAAACGAGCTAATCGCTTATTTATCCTCCATTTACACTAAGTCACTTGGGCCAAATGCTCGTCTAGGCTACCTGATTGGGGCATTTATAGCACTCTACTCCAGCGTATTTGCTACTCTGGCATATTGGTCAAGACTTTTCCCGGATATTTTCATACAATTAAAGTGGTGGAAATTAGATACCAAAGCAGATAAGGATGATGCTGTAAAAGTAATGGCTTTGGTTTTTCCTTTCCTTTGGGTTGTTACCTTCTTGTTTTTGAGAACTCCTGCTTTCATGGTTCTACTAGGAGGTGTGATCGGCTCAATTCTTTTGCTGGTAGTTGTATTTGCCGCTATTCATTTTCGAATAAAAAACGATTTACTAAAATTAGATTCAGGACTCTTGTCTACCGGTATTTTTTGGCTGAGTGTGCTCTTCATAGGACTGATATCCGGCTATGGCATTCTAAAAATATTTTAAAAAAAAGCCTCCCCGTAGGAAGGCTTTATAAAATAAGGCGGTGCACCCCTTATTTTACTTTTTCAACTACAGCTTTGAATGCTTCTGGATGATTCATGGCTAAATCTGCCAAAACCTTACGGTTGAGATCGATCTCACCTTTCTTCAATAATCCCATGAGTTGAGAATAAGACAAGCCGAGCTGTCTAGCTCCTGCATTGATACGCTGTATCCATAAAGCTCGGAATTCTCTTTTCTTTGCTTTTCTGTCTCTGTAAGCGTACTGAAGTCCTTTCTCGTACTTGTTTTTGGCTACTGTCCATACATTGCTACCTCTTCCGAAGTAACCTCTTGTGGCTTTTAGCACTTTTTTTCTTCTTGCTCTTGACGCAACCGCGTTTACCGATCTAGGCATAGTGTTTTAATTTTTGATTCGTGGTGTCCCAAGTTATCGGGATCTTCAATACCAACGTATCTGGTGAATAAATGAACCTTAATTTAATTGATGTGAATGTGGAAAATCAGATTCTCAACATTGCACGTACTCTACCTTCATCAGACTCGTGTACAAGACCAGTTTTGGTCAGGTTACGCTTTCTTTTGGTGGATTTTTTGGTCAGGATGTGGCTTTTGAAAGCGTGCTTCCTTTTGATTTTACCGGTTCCCGTTAAAGCGAACCTCTTCTTTGCACCGGATTTGGTTTTTACTTTTGGCATTTTGCTGTATTTATATTAGTTGAAATTTATTTTTTACCTGCTTTCGGAGCAATGAAAATATTCATTCGCTTTCCCTCCAATTTTGGCAACTGTTCTACAGCACCATAATCCGCAAGAGCTTGAGCAAATTTCAATAAAAGCATCTCCCCTCTTTCCTTAAACACGATGCTTCTCCCGACGAAGTGTACATAAGCTTTCACTTTTGCGCCCTCTTTCAAAAAGCTGATTGCATGCTTCAATTTGAAATTGAAATCATGGTCATCCGTGTTAGGTCCGAATCTGATTTCTTTTAATACAATCTTTGCTGCATTGGATTTAATTTCCTTCTGCTTCTTTTTTTGCTCGTACTTAAACTTCGCATAATCAAGAATTTTACAAACTGGAGGATCAACATTTGGAGAGATTTCAACCAAATCCAAATCATTGTCCTGAGCGAGTTTGATGGCTTTTTCGAGTGGAAGTAATGCGTTACCACCTTCGACGAAATCTCCTACCAGTCTCACTTCTCGTGCTCTGATTTTGTGGTTTACTTTATAAGGTTCTTCCTGTCTACCTCTGTAGGGTTGTCTTTGGTTTCTCAAGTTTGCGTTGATTGTTTTATGAAATAGGCTGCAAATATCGGAATTATTTCTAATTAAGAAAAGTCTAATTCGATATTCCCACTTTTACTTACCCAATGATTCTGATATTATTCCGTTAAAATACGTGATAAATTCTTCTGGTGAGAAATTACCCAGGTCACCCTCGCCATGTTTTCTGACCGATAGCTTGCGCTCATCCTGTTCTTTTTCGCCTACTATAAGCATGAAAGGCACTTTTTTGACTTCCGAATCTCTAATCTTTCTTCCGATTTTCTCATCGCGATTGTCAATTGAACCGGTAATGCCGGATTCGTCCAAAGTCGCTTTGATTTCTTCTGCATAGCCAATATATTTTTCCGAAATAGGTAAAATATTAATTTGCTCGGGTGCAAGCCACAGCGGGAAGTTACCTGCACAGTGCTCAATCAAGACCGCCACAAATCGCTCCAATGAGCCAAATGGTGCACGGTGAATCATCACTGGTCGGTGCTTTTGATTGTCTGCTCCAATATATTCCAATTGAAAACGCTCCGGAAGATTGTAATCTACCTGTATTGTTCCCAGCTGCCACTTTCTACCTAAAGCATCTTTAACCATAAAGTCAAGCTTAGGACCATAGAACGCGGCTTCACCAAGCACAGTGACCGTTTCAAGACCTTTCTCGGCTGCAGCTTCGATGATTGCAGCTTCTGCCTTGTTCCAATTTTCATCGCCACCGATATACTTCGTAGGATTTCCAGGATCTCTCAAAGAAATCTGAGCGGTATAATCCCTAAATCCAAGCGCTTTAAATACATGAAGTACCAAGTCGATCACTTTTATAAACTCCTCTTTCACCTGATCCGGTCGGCAAAAGATATGCGCATCATCCTGAGTAAACCCACGAACTCGAGTCAAACCATGTAACTCTCCGCTTTGCTCATAGCGGTAAACTGTTCCAAATTCGGCATAGCGAATCGGCAACTCCTTATAAGAGTGAGGCTTATTCTTGTAAATCTCGCAGTGATGAGGACAATTCATCGGCTTGAGCAGAAACTCCTCCCCTTCGTGTGGGGTAGTAATCGGCTGGAAAGAATCCTTACCGTATTTCTCATAATGTCCCGAGGTCTCATATAGTGACTTGTGACCAATATGAGGCGTAGTCACCTGCTGATAGCCAGATTTGTCTTGAGCCTTTTTCATGAAATTAATCAAGCGCTCACGAAGCAAAGTACCTTTTGGCAACCAAAGCGGAAGACCCATTCCTACTTTCTCTGAAAAGCAGAAAAGCTCTAATTCACGACCTAATTTACGGTGATCGCGCTTTTTGGCTTCTTCCAATAAGGTCAAGTATTCTTGCAGCTCCTTATCCTTTGGGAAAGTGACTCCATAGATCCTGGTCAGCATTTTTCGCTTCTCATCCCCTCTCCAATAGGCACCTGCAATATTTGTAAGCTTTACAGCTTTGATAAAACCGGTATTCGGAATGTGTGGTCCACGGCACAGGTCGGTGAAATTGCCCTGCTCACAGAAAGTAATTGAACCGTCTTCCAGACCTTCCAAAAGGTCTAATTTATATTCATCGCCCTTTTCTTGAAAATACGCCAAAGCATCAGCTTTTGAGATATCCTTGCGGATGTATTCATTCTTTTGGCGCGCCAGTTCAATAAACTTCTTCTCAATTTTTTCCAACTCGGCACCCTCTAACACATGATCTCCGAAGTCTACATCGTAGTAGAAACCCGTTTCAATCGGTGGTCCAATTCCAAATTTTATCCCAGGATATAGCGCTTCCAACGCTTCGGCCAGCAAGTGAGCGGAAGAGTGCCAAAAGGTATTTTTACCTTCCAGATCATTCCAGGTCAACAATTGAAGATTTGAATCTGAGTCAATCTCTCGGTTAGCATCCCAAACTTGTCCATTTACTTTGGCGGCAAGAACATTTCGCGCTAAACCCTCGCTGATACTTGCAGCAATCTGTAGTCCGTTGGTTCCTTTTTCATACTCTTTCACAGTGCCATCCGGAAGAGTGATTTTTATTTGTTCTGACATTTAATAAGAAAGTGCTGCCCATACAAACAGGCATTTGAATTAAGTTGCAAATATGCAAAAGTGCGATGCAAACGAAAAATATATGGGAAGGGAATATGGAAATCGACACTTATTTCTTCACTGTATAGACAATTAGTACAGGATTTTCAGAGTCTTTGGCTGCAAAAGCTTCAAGCGCAAAGTTTTTCCCTTTGCCGTTTACATAGTCGTCAAAGTTCTTGGGGCCAAGTTCTAATTTCTTCCCTTCTAAAATTTCAAAAAGTTCTTTTCCTGAAAGAGTTGTCCCTGACTTTTTATTCGAAAATTGATAAAAAAAAGAAAACGGGCTTATACTTCCATCCAAGTCATTTATAAGCTTTCCTTTTATGATATTTAAAGTTTGATTTTCTCTATTGTAAAATACAGAGAATGATTCTTTTAGGTATCTAAAATTGGCATAAAACTGACTTTCTGTAATATACCAAGTCGGTAAAAAGTAAAGTTTTGCGCGATCATTTATAAAATCCATTTTCTCCGGAGGAGTACTATTTTTATCGATCATTTTCAACTCTTCTTGACTCTGGCCATATTCACCGAAGTCAAAAACAAGTTTTGGTATGGCTTTTCCACTTTTCAATTGGTAGACTGTGTCTTGAAAAGGCATTCCAAAATAAAGAGCTTTTGGAGTAACTTTGAAGTTTCCTGTTCCTCCGTAGTTCCCATAATAGAGCTCAGAATTAAAGGGAATTGACTTTAATGAATCCTTCAAAGTGGCATCTACGCTTTCCATTAAGTAATTTTCTTCTTCGAAAGAACTACTATAAAAGTAATAGCGAGAATCAAATTTAGAGTAAGCACCAGTTCTAACTTTGTCCTCTACTTTTTGCTCTCTAAGAAACTCTCCATCAAGGTTGAACCACATTAATTTCCTAGGATACACTCCCACGAGCATTATTTCATTATTGTTAATAATAGCATCATTGAACTCTAAATATTCTCCCGGACCTTCCCCAAAACTTTTAATTTGATTTAAGTAATTTCCGCTCCTGTCAAATATTTGAATGCAGTTGCATCCGAAAGTTCCTAGAACAAAAATTTTTTCATCCTGAAAAAGTATTTTCTGAAAACCACTTCCCACCAATGCATTGTCGGAGTCATCTTTCAGCCAGATATATTCGATTTCAGGTTCAAAGAATTCGGAAAGCTTCCCCTCTCTAGCTTCTGATAGGTCAACTTTTATAATTTCCAAATCCTGGTTTCCTACATCTGACGAGCCTTTCTTTGAGTTACAACCAAATAAAAGTACTAAACAAGCAAAAAATCTATGGGCGAGAATTTTATTCATAACAGAAAGATAAGTCACTAAAGATTAATTTCAGAATGAATGATTACAGAATAATCTGAGCACTTATTTTCGCCGCAAACGGCTTTGCTCCCGGATTGTCCAAATAGGTCATGCGGTGAAAAAAGTCCACTCTGAAGAATTTAAAAATATTCTCAACGCCATAGCCTAATTCCAAATAGGGTTTGGTCGGATCTAGTCTCCCAAAGCTTTGCAAAGGATTCCCCGTCGGATCTTCGCCTGGAGAATTCGCAATATTTCTGTCATTCACGCTACCAAATAACATATTTGCGTTAGCTACAGCTCTCCATTTCAGCTTTTTGATGACCGGAATCTTATTCAAAAGAAATCCCTCAAAGAAATGGCGATAGCGCAAACTGAAATACTGATCCGAAGCAAACTCGTTGAAATTCATCGTATTGAATGCGGCAGAAGTGTAGAAAAATGTCTCGTTTCCAAGGTGGTTTTTCATAAGCGGATATGGAACTTCTCCGAATACTTTTCCTGCATCCACTTCATACCTTGATACGCCAAGCATACCGAGATTCAGACGCTGATACATGTAGAAGGTCAACTTTGAATAATCTATATCCCCACCAAGCGCTTGAAAACCCTTGCTGAAATTCATCTCAAAAATAGGCCATCTCGAAGGTCCAAAAGAAACTCGTTTATTATCGTTGATAATGATAATCTCATCTCTTCCGTAGCGTAAACCCACTTTAGCCTCCGTAGTTTCAAAATTTGACTTATATTCATTCGTCCCTTTTTCAAGGAAATAAAAATTATAGAGTGGGTCAAACTGAGAAAACTTAAGACTCGTAGAGAAGAGAAAACCTTTAAAAATCTCTCGTTGAAACTCAACCCGGTGATTAGTTGTGAGATATGGCCGCCGCAAAGTCCCAAATCTACTGGCTGCAAGGAAAATACTATTTCCTTCTAAACTCTCAATCTCCAATCCAACTTGATCAATTTCTTTTTGTGATTTGAGCGAGATGGTAGTCCATCGGTTTCTGTTCAGAATCCGAGTGACAGAGCTACTGTACTTATATTCTTCATCTTTGAATCCATAAGCCAAATAACCTTCCAAAAGCCATTTCGTGCTGAATTTCAAATTGGTACGGAAGCCCATCCCAAGCCGAATCCCTTCGATATTGTTGAAATTAAAAAACCCAGGCCAAGGTCCAATATCTATTTTCCGTACTGGCAAATATCCCGTTGCAAAGAACTTAAGCCCTTCAGAATAAAAGCGGATTACCGGAATTTTTTTCAAGGTATCCACCATCTGTAGCACGGCCAACTCTTCGTCACTCAGTGGGTCCTGCCGATTGTTTTTCCAAAATTCCTCGTTGGCATCGTTGAAATCCGGTTTTAGAACCACCGCCTGATTGAAGAAGCTGGTCGGTTGAGGGGGCACCACTTTGATACTGTCGGCTGAAGTATAAAATTTAGCTAGAAGTCCAGCCGTCTTAGGAGTGATTTGACCGATTTTTATCTGGACTCTGGTTTTGGTAGGAATCAATGGCCCGGCCGCTGTAGGGCTTAGCTCTTGCTGAATTTTGATTCGTTCGATGAAGTTCAGGTTAGCCTCTTTCGGGATTGTCAGGTCCACTTGTTTGAGCGCATACGTATCTTTGGTAATCCAGATCAATCCTGAAAATGCCAGATCCTGCTCCCGAAGTGGATACACCTTCAATAAGTAAGCAGAATCACCAGAGACGAATACTGAGTCCAATAGGTCGTAGTCATAAAAATTCTTCCAACCATCAGCAATCGGAGAGATAAATTCCTTCTCAACAATATTAAGCCAGTTTTTATAAAAATTATACTCCTGAAATGCAGAACCTGTAATCTGCGAAGTAGTCGACCCATCGGTAATTCCGACACCCGAAACCTTTGATTTCTCCACAATTTCCTTTTTGAGCTCGGGGCTGGTTCGGAAATAATACTTTGAGATTGTTTCCGAGAAAAATACCGGCAGGATCTTCTCCCCTTCATCATTTGTCAGCTGTTTGATCGAATCTAATATAGCGGTGACTTTTTGAACTGCTCTTCGCTGGGTAAATTCCTCAGAGACGTGATCAATGTCAATTTCTATTTTGGTATAGTTCTTTGTTTCGTAGGCACTTAAGTTCCGTTTATCAAAGTCTTTTTTTCGAGCCACTGCCCTTCTGATCACTTCGAAGGCAGGATTTTCTCCAGCTTCGAAAACAAATGCTTCCAGTTGAAAATCGGATGGAACGAGTTGGAAATTGATTGTTTGATTCGATTCCTGAGCTAAAGACTTTACGCCAGAAACGTAACCCAAATAACTAACGATAAGGCTATCCGAAAGCACCTTAGCCTGTATGAGATAATTTCCCTCAAAATCTGTGGAGATCCCCGTACTTGTACCCTTTAGCAATACCGATGCAAACGGAATAGGATCTCCCGTCTGTGAATCGGTTACTTTCCCTTTGATGGAATATTGGCCAAAAGCCTTGAAACAAAAAAGAAATAAGATTATCGTGAAAAAACTTCGGCTCATTGACTTACAGTTGGTTTTGAAACACAACGGTGCAAAATAAATTCATTAAGAACGAAAAATGATTGTTTTGCTTCAAAATTTGTCATTTTTCTTAGCACGGTATTCAAATTGATATCTGGAAATTGAGAAATCGAATCTTATATTTGAATACTTAAAATCAAAATATGAGCTACGATATTGTAATTGTGGGTGGTGGAATCGTGGGACTAGCCACAGGAATGAAAATCCAAGCCAAAAGACCGGATCTAAAAATCGCAATCCTAGAAAAAGAGGACCAACTTGCAAAGCATCAAACCGGAAATAACAGCGGAGTGATTCACTCGGGGCTCTATTACAAACCGGGATCGTTGAAAGCGATCAATTGCATCAGTGGCTATCATGAATTGATAAATTTCTGCAAAGAGGAAAAAATTCCATTCGAGATCACCGGAAAAGTAGTTGTGGCTACCCGTGAATCTCAAAAGCCTTTGATTAAGACTTTGCTGGAGCGCGGGTTACAAAATGGGCTGACCGGTACACGCGAGATTTCTCTTGAAGAACTGAAGGCCTACGAACCACATTGTGCGGGAGTGGCTGCGCTCCATGTGCCCCAAACTGGAATCGTAGATTATTATCAGGTGGCTTTAGCCTTTGGACGAAAGATAATACAAGGTGGTGGAGAGATTTTTTTAAATCATAAAGTATTAAAAATTAGCTTAAAAGAAGGCGTCAATCATATTGAAACTTCAAATAAAACCTTCCAATCAAAACTAGTTATCAATTGTGCTGGTCTTTATTCAGATAAAGTTGCACAAATGGGTGAATCCGAACCTATTGACGTGAAGATTATTCCCTTTCGAGGAGAATATTACAAACTAAGAAAAGATCGAGAGTATTTGGTGAGAAACCTGATTTATCCTGTTCCGGATCCAAATTTCCCTTTTTTGGGAGTTCATTTTACGCGAATGAAAAAAGGAGGAGTCGAAGCGGGACCTAATGCAGTATTGGCTTTCAAGCGAGAGGGCTACAAAAAATCACAGATCAACCTTCTTGAATTAGGTGAGACGCTTGCTTGGCCAGGTTTTCAAAAAGTAGCTGCAAAATACTGGCAAACTGGTTTTGGCGAAATGTATAGATCTTTCTCCAAAGCCGCATTTACCAAAGCACTTCAAGAGCTGATTCCAGAAATACAAGAATCTGATCTGGTGCCTGGAGGTGCTGGAGTCCGAGCTCAGGCCTGCGACCGAACTGGCGGCCTCCTCGATGACTTTGCTATCCGAGAATCAGCTACTGCTATCAACGTACTCAATGCTCCTTCACCGGCTGCGACAAGTTCACTTTCGATTGGTGGCACTGTGGCCGATTTAGCATTGAAGCGATTTGTGTAAACCTTTGAATTATTGCTCTTCATTTGCCAAAAGGCAAGTGAAGAGTCACCTCAAAAGTTTTATTGATCAAATTTTAAATCAGTAGACATTAATCGAGATTAAAATTCGAAGGTTTTTGAGTCGAGAGTTGTAGTTACGATTGAATTTTTTTTGGTCCTACCATTGATCGTGTGAAAAATAGTAATTCATAAGGATCAAAATCTCTTTTTAAAAGAGTTTATTGAGTATAGCATAGAGAGAATATTATTAACAATAGATCCCTACAGTTAAATCATGGCTATATATGTAGCCTGCGTCAATTAGATGAAAGATCCGCTTTACCCCATTTCCTAGGATATCGATAATCTCGCTCTAAAATTACTTTCAAATTTGTTAATTCCAATATTCACTACCTAGTCCATTAAATTGGTGGTAATACTATTTTTATCATCAAAAATTCAAGGAAACCCCACATTATCAATAATATTAAGGATTACGATTTACTCAACAATTTATTTACACCTGAGTATTTACAGAATCAGGAAAATACCGATTGGCCAATGCAACCATCTCGTCGCCTCGTACCAAATCATGAATGCTCAGTTCTGAGGTATGATAATGCCCCGAAGCTCCTAGAAGCTCTTTTACTGCATGGATCGTGTTTTTGTGGAAATTAAAGACCCGTTCCGACTTATCAGTAACCACCAACCCTTTTACTAAAGATGCATTCTGAGTAGCTACTCCTGTTGGGCAATCATTCGTATTGCATCTCAATGCTTGGATACATCCCAAACTAAACATAAATCCTCTTGCAGAATTGCAGAGATCAGCTCCAAGGGCGATGTATTTGAGTATTGAAAAAGCACTCAGAGCCTTACCAGATGCGATTATTTTGATTTTATCCCGAATTCCGAATTTCAGTAAGGTGCCTCGGACAAATATTAAAGAAGGTTCCAGTGGCAATCCAACACTGTCTGAAAACTCCAGTGGCGCCGCTCCCGTTCCTCCCTCCGCTCCATCGACTGTAATAAAATCGGGAAAAACCTGGTGTGCGATCATAGCTTTGCAGACAGCTGTAAACTCCTCTGTCCGGCCTACGCAGAGCTTGAACCCAACCGGCTTTCCACCGGATAGCTTTCTGAGCTTTTCCACGAATTTGATCAAGCCATGCTCATCTTTAAAGGCATTATGGGAAGGAGGAGAGAGAATAGTTGTTCCCTGTTTGACGCCTCTGATTTCTGCTATTTCGGCGGTATTTTTCACACTTGGGAGCACTCCTCCATGACCTGGCTTTGCACCTTGGGAGAGCTTGATTTCAATCATTTTCACCTCAGGGTAGGCAGCCTTTTCAGCAAACTTGCGGGGATCAAAATTTCCATTTTCATCTCTGCAACCAAAATAACCAGTTCCAATCTGCCACACTAAATCTCCGCCTTGACGATGGTATTCCGAGATACCGCCTTCACCGGTATTGTGGAAAAAGCTCCCCTTTTTCGCTCCCAGATTCAATGCTCGAATTGCATTTCCACTTAGTGAGCCAAAACTCATCGCTGAAATATTAAAAATAGACGCATCATACGGATGCTGACAATTATCTCCACCGATAACCACCCTTGCATCTGCGTCGTCTGGGGAAACTGCATAGATGGAATGACGAAGCGCCATGTAATCCACTTCGTTGAGGTCTCGTTGCGTGCCAAATGGATGAGTATCATTGGCATTTTTGGCTCGGCGATAGGCCAATGATCTCAAGTTTCTGCTAAAAGGTCTACCATCGGTATTATTTTCAATGAAATACTGCTGAATCTCTGGACTAATGGATTCTAATAGGTATCTGAAATGGCCCACGAGAGGGAAATTTCGAAGAATAGTATGCTTTTTCTGAACCACATCATACACTCCCAATACGAGCAGCCCGGCTAAAACCCAGAGGACAAATTTCCCAAGATTGAAATTCATAAACTGAAAATACCACATCAAGAAGATGGTAAGCATTCCTAGTAGGAATAGTGAACCGAAGAAAAGTTTTCTCATAATAGGGGTGTTTTTGCCTGTTTGCTGCGAAACGATAAAACGGAAAATTTGAATTTAATTCAAGATAAAATCCAAAATACGATATTCAGCCCAAGTGAATTCGTCAAATCGCTTTACAAAACCGGTATGTCCTCCAAATTGGGGCATTTCAAGTATAATCTCCCTCTTTTTTTCTGCCAAAGAAACTGGATAACACTCCTTACCTAGCATCGGATCATTCAAAGCATTGATAATTAATGTGGGAATGGCGATCGCAGGCATCCAATTATCCGCACTGACACTAAGGTAGAAATCATTTGCATCTTTGAATCCATGTAGTGGAGCTGTAAAATGCGTATCAAATGCATCGAATTCGTTGACTTTGGCTAGTAGTTCCAAATCTATTAATTCGGGATATTGGATCGCTTTTGCAGCTATTTTATTTTTCAGTTTACTCAGAAATCTCTTTTTGTAAAACAGATTTCCTTTTTCTTTCAAAGTG
>Ga0136559_1000565_pt1 | contig 12597 bp, 8 predicted proteins | sample AntRauMeHopE1496_FD_104633 | JGI IMG/M metagenome (GOLD analysis project Ga0136559, IMG submission 104633) | Saline lake microbial communities from Rauer Islands, Antarctica - Metagenome Hop E1 #496 | ecosystem: Environmental > Aquatic > Non-marine Saline and Alkaline > Saline | place... | reverse complement strand
GAGGTTCGAATTAAAGACGCCAAAGGTTACTTTGCGTTCTTTAAGTCCTTTATGATTCTTTGTGGTAAATCTTTTGTCAATTCAAAACCTTCGAGGTCTGTGAGTTTTGCAAAAAAGCCGATGTTAGCAATAAAGACCTCAAAGGTTACTTTTTGCCCCCTTAAGTCCTTTGTGATCCTTTGTGGCCCTTTGTGGTAAAACATTTTTGTCAATTCAAAACCTTCGAGGTCTGTGAGTTTTGCACAAAAGCCGATGTTAGCAATAAAGACCTCAAAGGTTATTTTGCGTCCCTTAAGTCCTTTATGATCCTTTGCGGTAAAACAACTTTGTCCAATCAAAACCTTCGAGGTCTGTGAGCTTTGCAAAAAAGACAAGGTTAGCAGTAAAGACCTAAAAGGTTGACCTTGCCCACTGCCGACTGTCAACTGCCCACTGCTCCATTCCAACTGCACACTGAAATACTAGTCCACCTCGAAAATCAACTTCATCGTAATCGAAGCGGTTTTGTTTTTATCGGCAGTGTTGAATGTGCCGCCCCAGGAATAGTCTTCGCCGGAGTTTTGACCTGTGATTTGGAATATGCCCATATTTGCCGAGATCAGATCACCGAGGCTTCCCTTGGAGTTTTCTGAGATTCGCTGTGCTCGGATGGTGGCGTCTTCCGTAGCTTTAGCGATCATTTCAAGCTTGAGTGATTCCAGTTCGGTGTAGTAATAGCGTGGATTTTGAGAATAAAAGGTAATTCCCTGATTGAGGAGCTCGGTGATTTCGCGGGAGATTTTTTCGACTTTCTCCACCTCTATGGATTCAATTTTCAGCGATTGATTCAGTTGGTAGCCTGTAAAAGTCTGGCCGAGAAAGCGACCGTCATTGGAATAGTTTTGAAGGTATTGGGGATTTGTGGTCACGGCATTGAAGATAAGCTGATCTTCAGGAATGCCTTTGGATTTCAAATAGGTGGTAACGGCTTTTTTATCCGATTCCAGATCTGCATAGGCGGTAGTTAAGTCCTTGCTTTCTCGGCTGAAATTCCCTTCCCAGACGATCAGGTTAGAAGTGAAATTGCTTTCACCCAACCCAGTCACATTGATAGTTCCTTGAGGTCGATTTCGGTTGATGACTGCATTGCCCAAAATAAAAGCAGCGATGACGATGGCTAATGCAAAGAGGATGGCTGGAATGTTCTTTCTCATAAAATAAAAATTGGGTTATTGAAAATAGGAATTTGAACTCATGGAAACAAAAAGCTCTCCGAAAATAAACGCGTAGGTCAGACTAATTTGAGATGAGATGGATTTGTGATAGTTCAATTCCGATTTGGTGAATACCTTCAATTATTTTTTTTGTCTGCTTTTCTGATGGTTTTTTTTGGCCCTGAACATACTGTGATAGTAAGCTTGGATTTAGCCCAATTTTTTCTGCGAGGAATTTGGCATTTAATACTCTGTAGTTCTGGAAAAATTGCTGAAAATCGATATCAAATTTCAGGTCTTTTCGAGTGACTGTAATTAATTGATCCTCATAATAGAACAAGGAAGCTTCATATGCATTTTCAATCAACTCTAGTATAGTATTTCCAGTAGTGAAAATCGGAAATTTTTTAGAATAGGCGGAAAAGCCTGTTTCAGTCTTTTCCAAAGTCATTACAATAGGTTTTTCTAGATCCTTCATTTCGGGACAATTTAAATTCCAGCGTCTTTTTTAAGTTTCATCTCCAAGCCCTTTCCTACTTCATTACTTCCGTGATTGGGAACTATAAGGACTCCACTTTTGAAGGGATGTTTCATTTTGATATGAGATTCTTTTTGAGAAACTGCATACCATCCATCTTTTTGTAAAAGCCTCAAAAGCTCTGAACTTTTCAAAACGGAAGGAAGGAAAAAGATTCCAAAAAGTAAATTTTAATTTACTTTTTTTACAACACCCGCTGCTTAAATTCCTGTGATTTTGAATTCTCCAAATCTATCAAATAGCCATTGATCACTGCATATTTCAGTTTCCCATCATTCGCCAGAAAGAAGTTAGGAGTAGCGCCTGTCATCCAACCCTGACTTAGCTTTTCGGTGCTAGCTAAAATGTTTATCGGTAACTGATGCAGCGTGTTTTTGGCAGTATTTTTCACTTTTACAGCCAGATAGCCTTCTTTGAGAAGTTCGAGGGCTTTTGCTTCGGTGATCTGAGCGATCGAGTCAAAGGTGCTAGGATAGACTTTCCCTTCTGTGTACCTCATCCCGGTAGCATCCAGCGTTTCCATTCCAAAAAAGACCTGCATATCCCCCAGATCTTCTACTGAAGAATTCATGTAATACGTACTGCCAGCAGTCACATCTCTTCTCCGAATCGCTAAATCGACCGGATAGAATTTGCCGCTAACCGGAACTTCCACTTCTTCGAGTAACAAATCCATCAGTTGAACATTATTATCTCCAATAGCGAAATACTGCTCGGTGGTATATTGCTCGTAGCCTTTGGTCGCAATCTGATGCAGTGCATTCAGAATAATCATAAAATTCAACTGTCGGATATACTGCTTCTCGGGATCGTTAGTATAGCCACCGGACTCGATAAGAATAGTGCTTGTACCCCACTTTTGAATATTATCCCCAAAGGCTCTTGGCTCAAAAGTATCGTCGTATTTGCCAACTTGTCCCGGGATCACTTGTTGCAGAATCTCATTCATGCCTGCAATCGTCTGCATGGCTTTTTTCCGAACATCATTGATTTCAGTTGCTTCGTTGTAGGCTGGCGCTAAAACTGAAATGGTTGCTTGCTTTGGCGTATTGTGCACATTGTAGTAGATCTGCTGATCGTGCAGATTGAAGCCAAACTCCGGTTCGAAGTCATCCCGTGCATTTTTTAAGATTTGCGCCTCTGGCGAAATTTGGGATATCGCATCCCGGTTGAGATCTATATCCAGCGCATTTCTACGCTTGAAGGCTTCGGCACCATCGGGATTGATAAGCGGGATAAATTTGATTGAAAGCTCTTTTTTCAAGAGCGCTCTCAGTTCATCGTAGCCGTCTTGGCTTCCTTCCAGAAAGTTGAACAAGTCGAAAAGTGACATCGTGGCCGTACTTTCGTTGCCATGCATTTGCGACCAAAGCATCACTTTGGTGGTTCCATTGCCCCAGTCCAAAGCAGTGATGCTTCTGCCTTCTACAGATTCACCCAATTTTTCTAATTTGAAACTACCCTCATGCTTCTTGATCAGCGGTTGAAGATCGGCATGCTTGAATCGTCGGTGGGTAATCGCTGATTCGATATATTGCTCCTGAGCTGCTTCCAAAGCTTGTACCTGAAGTGGCTCGAAACTTTGTGAGTTTGCCGTTTTACTTCCAAAAGTGACAACGGAAAACAGCAAAATAATGCTGAGATATGGGATGGAGTACGATTTCATAGGGCTTGGTCAAGTCAATAATATAATTGTAAATCTAGGCAAATAGTAGAAAAAACCCTTTAATTTTGCTTGTAAATCAGCGTTTATGGCCATCAAGTTATCTTATTTTGTCAAGGATCTTCCTTTGAAACATACTTTCACTATCGCTCATCAAAGTCGGGATGTGCAAGATACCCTAATCGTGAAGCTGGAGGATGCAAGTTTTTACGGCTTAGGTGAGTCTACGTCCAATCCATTCTACGGAATGACCATTGCGAATATGACGGAATGTCTTGAGAAAATCAGGCCAATCGTGGAAAAGGGTGATTGGAACACTCCTGAGCAGCTTTGGGAGAAAGGGAGAGAAATATTTGAAGACAATCCCTTTGCCCAATGTGCCTTGGATATGGCTGCTTGGGATCTCTTTGCGAAGCAAAAAGGAAAGAAACTTTATGAATTGCTGGAATTGGATCCGGCAACTATACCGCTGACCAACTTTACCATCGGTATAGATACTGTCGAGAAAATGGTCTCTAAAATGAAGGAAGTCGATTGGCCAATCTATAAAATCAAATTAGGCACAAATGATGATCTGGCAATTATCAGGGAGCTGCGAAAGCATACCGATGCTATTTTTAGAATTGATGCAAACTGTGCCTGGACGGCTGATCAAGCGATTTTCAATTCGGTGGAATTAGTCAAACTGGGTGTAGAGTTTATGGAGCAGCCGCTTGCGAAAGACGACCTGGAAGGAATGCGGAAAGTCTATGCAGAAAGCAAGCTTCCCGTAATGGCAGATGAAAGCTGCATCGTGGAGTCAGATGTCAAGAAATGCCATGGGCTCTTCCATGCCATCAATGTGAAGCTGGTCAAAGCCGGCGGAATCACACCTGGACTACGGATGCTTAAAGAAGCCAAATCCCTTGGTATGAAAACGATGGTAGGTTGTATGACGGAATCATCCGTCGGCATCACCGCAATTGCTCACATCGCTCCATTGTTGGATTATGTAGACATGGACGGAGCGATGCTACTTGCTCATGATCCTGCCAGAGGTGTGAAGATCACTCCTGAGCAAGTGATTTTTCCGGATGGGAATGGGATTGGCGCAGAAATGATTTGAAAGTATGAAGTAGCTAGACCGCAAGGTTAGTGCGTCATTGCTGAAAACAGTCCCTGTTTGAAAATGGGGCTGTGATGCAGCTATTTGATCGAAGTATTGACAACATAGATTTTCAGCTAGTAAAAAAGCCAGTGCGATCTAAATCGCACTGGCTTTTCGGTTTTTTTTCGATTATCAACCTTTAGTCAATTTCTCAGCAACATCGGGTATCAGTCACCCAATAATGCTACAATCACCTATTCCTCAGAGATAATTAGTTTGAAACCTTCGCCGTGAACGGTGATGATCTGAACTTTCGGGTCGTCTTTGAGCAGCTTTCGGATTTTGCTCAGATAGACGTCCATACTTCGTGCGTTGAAATAGCTATCATCGCCCCAGATGTGCTTCAGGGCGTAGCTTCTGCTTACCAGTTTGTTGATTTCAGCGGCTAGAATCCGGATTAATTCATTTTCTTTTGAAGTCAATTTGTTTTTGCCATTTGGCCCTTCGAGAACTTGCTCGTCGTAGTGAAGGATAAAGGCTCCAAAGTTGTACACTTTTAAAGGAGAGATCTCATCCGATTTTTTGGTCCGCTTCAAGATCGCATTTACCCGAAGGAGCAGTTCTTCCATACTGAACGGCTTGGTGATGTAGTCATCGGCTCCTATTTTGAGTCCTTCGATGATATCGTCCTTTTGGTTTTTGGCAGTCAAAAAGAGAATAGGCAGGTTTTCCTGCACCTTTTTGATTTCCCGGGCAAGCGTAAATCCGTCTTTCTTAGGCATCATGATGTCTAATAGGCAGAGATCGAATTTATCTTTTTTGAACTTGTTCCAGCCTTCTTCTCCATCCCTGCACAGGGTGGGTTCGTAGCCTTTCATTTCCAGATATTCCTTTAAGATATCTCCTAAGTTTGGGTCGTCTTCTACGACTAATAATTTGGCTTTACTCATTGTTTTTTAGGTAAGTTAATGGTAAATATGCTTCCTTTTCCGAGCTCACTGGAAACGGTAATCGTGCCTCTGTGTGCTTCTAACATTGTTTTGACATAGGACAATCCTAGCCCAAACCCTTTCACATCGTGTATATTGCCCGTGGGTACACGATAGAATTTCTCAAATATCTTGCGTTGAGAGTCTTTGCTCATTCCGATTCCATGATCTTTAATGGTAATGGTAAATCCCTCATAGGTATCTCTAGCTGATATTTTGATTTCCGGTTTTTCCGGAGAGTACTTATTTGCATTGTCTAATAGATTATTGAAGATGTGACTCAAGTGAAATTCATCTCCTTCGATCATCGGATCGCTGAGCTGATTTTCGAAGGTCACATTTCCGCCTCTTTTCTCAATCAGAAGCGCATAATGGTCTACGGTTGATTCCAGAATTTCAAAAAGATTTAAGCTCTCGATTTTCAATTTAAAATCTTTTTTATCCAACGCAGCAGCTTGCAGAACGTTTTCCACCTGCGCGACGAGACGTTTGTTTTCATCTTTGATGATTCCCAGATACCGTGACCGAAATTTGTCCTGTGACGAGAGATCCGGATCCTGAAGCGCCTCTACGGCAAGACTCACAGTGGCAAGTGGAGTCTTAAACTCATGAGTCATATTGTTGATGAAGTCATTTTTGGTATCAGAGAGGGCTTTCTGTCGAATAATCACTTTGATTGCATATACAAAACAGAAAATAATCACAGCAATGAAAATCAGTGAACTGGAGAGTGGCAGCCAAACTTGGCGGATGACATAAGATCCTTTCTCAGGAAAATAAATGTAGAGGTAGTTATTTTTGCCAATGATGTCATTGGGGAAAAGCTTGGCCTGAATTCCTTTTTGCACCAGTGTAAATTGTTGGGCAACAGGGCCTATGGGAAGGAATAATCCATCCTCTTTCAGAAGTCCAATTTCAAATCCTTCTGAGATTCCCTTTTCCAATAAGTAGCCACGAATGAGTTTGCGAACGGCGGTAGTGTCAAATCGATCCAAAATTGCCTGCTGACCTGCGGTAATCTCATCGATGGTCTGATTGGCAATTTCTATTTTGAGATTTGCCTTTCGGATCTTGTCCAGTGCATCTGCTGAAAGATCCATTTCCGGCACCATTTGAGTGAGGTTTGATCGCTTCAAATTTGAAAGTGCCTTTTGGCTTTTTTCCAACTCGGATAAATAAATGAACTGCCGCTCTTTTTCCTGAAGAAGCACCTGCATCTCATCAGGGGTGAAAAGCTTGGATGCCAGCTCAGGCGTCATATAAGCAAAAAACTGATCCAGCTCCTCCAAAATATTGATATTTACTCCTTGGGATTCTAGGATTCTTCGAAAAGCCGGGCTTACCTCAGGGGCTGTTCCTTTGAAAATAGTGTCGACCAGGGATGGCCGACTGCTGTAGCTGGGCCTCTGACTGGGTTGATATTCTATGGGTTCTATTTTTTGAAATACAGATTCCTGAAATACCGAATCCTGCATCATAGTGCTCAGAATATAGTTTTTAGTCTGTAATTTTTCCAGATCCTCTACCGTGTTAGTTAGTGCTTGGAGTACATTTTGATCAAATCGCTCTCGATTAATGCTGATCGCATTGGTCACCCAATAGTATTGAAACCCAATCAGGCCAAAGCTGGAGAGGGACATCAGAACTATGATCAAGGTAATATTGCGCTTAGACATCAAGCAAATTTAATTTTATAATAAAGCGGCTAAGGCTGCTTAACAATATTTAACTGCCAATCTTAGTTTATTATTCACTGTAAGATTGTCTGCCGGGTAAGAAATTTCTTACTTACAAGACGTTAATTAATTACATTTTAAATATTGAAAAAAGGGGGTTTATGCCTCCTTTTTTTTGCTTTTGCCTATCTTTGCAGGCAAATTTCAAATCATGCCGACCTCTCAATACCCAACTGAAATCCAAGGTGTATCCCTTGAATCCATTGTCCAACAGTACGGTGCGCCTGTCTATGTGTATGATGGGGATAAAATCACCAGCCAAATCAAAGCGATTCAGGATGCATTTTCAGGTGTCAACCTGAAGATCAAATATGCGACCAAAGCTTTGACAAACATCAATATTCTCAAAGTAGTCAAAAAAGCTGGTGCAGGAATCGATGCGGTATCGATAGAGGAAGTGAGGATAGGGATGCTGGCAGGCTTTGAGCCAAGCGAGATCATGTACACTCCCAACTGTGTGAGTTTTGAGGAAGTGCAAGAAGCAGTAGACTTGGGAGTCATGATCAACTTGGATAATCTTTCCATTTTGGCTCAATTCGGTCAGACTTATGGCAATACTGTCCCAGTCTGTATTCGAATCAATCCGCATATCATGGCCGGTGGAAATTCAAAAATATCGGTAGGTCATATTCACAGCAAATTCGGGATCAGCATACAGCAACTGGAAGAGATAGTAGCAGTGGTAGTGGATTATAAGATGATGATTACTGGACTTCATGTACACACCGGCTCAGATATTTTGGATGCAGAGGTGTTTTTGAAAGGCGGGAATGTACTTTTTGAAGCGGCTTTCAGGTTTAAAGATTTGAAATTTCTGGATTTCGGTGGAGGATTCAAAGTGGGGTATAAGTCCGGGGATATCACTACGGATGTGCAGTCAGTAGGGGATAAAGTAACGGCAGCTTTCCAGGAGTTTTGCAGAAAGTACGGTCGGGACTTGGAGCTTTGGCTAGAGCCCGGGAAGTTTTTGGTCAGTGAGGCAGGCTATTTTATTGTAAAGACCAATGTGGTGAAAGCCACTCCAGCGATCACATTTGCAGGTGTAGATTCTGGATTGAATCATCTGATCCGACCAATGCTATATGAGGCTTATCATCAAGTCTATAATCTGTCCAATCCCGAAGGGAAACTTTCCAATTACGATGTGGTGGGCTACATCTGCGAGACCGATACACTTGCTTCGGATCGAGAGATAGCGAGGGTTCGTGAAGGAGATTTGCTAGTGATGAAAAATGCAGGGGCGTATGGTTTTAGCATGGCGTCCAATTACAATTCAAGACTCCGCCCGGCTGAGGTGTTGGTATGGGAGGGGAAGGCTCATTTGATCAGAAAGCGGGAAGAATTCGAGGATTTGATCAGAAATCAAGTCATTTTGGAATTATAATCTTCTAAATGCCTATTCCTATTTCCTTTGGTATTATTATTGATCTTGGCAATTGCCGATTGAAGCGCGGGAAATTATACTAACCCTCTCAAAAGGATTGAAACAAAACTGATTGACCAACCCCAATCATAAGCCCTAGTAGTTTCAAAACTTAGAATTCATATTGAATTCACCTTCAGGCCTAGAGAATTATGGTACCTTAGCTGCGGGAAATTGTTGGCGTTGTTCATGTTAGGAATAGACAGAATTAAATTTCTTTATAGTGTTATTATGCTCTTCGGGCTAATAATCTTTGGGGTCAACGCTCAAGTTGTAATCCCAAGGGATGGTTTTCCCTATTGCGAGCCGTTTACTGGGAATACTCCTAGGCCAAATACAATTTTTGATGGGGATCCTTTAGCTGCGATATTAACCTCCGGCAGCATTCATCCGACTAATCAAGGCGCACTTCGACTGACGAATAACGATTCGGATCAACGTGGTTATGTATTTGTTGATTTACCATTTTCTTCCTCTTACGGAATTAAAACATCTTTCGAATATTTTTCATACGGTCCGGCATCTCCGGGTGATGTTGGGGATGGCATTAGTTTTTTTCTTTTTGATGGTATAATAAATGCCAGCACATTTGAAATAGGTGGTCTCGGCGGATCTTTAGGATATTCACCACTGAGATATAGTGATGGAATGTTTACAGGAGGATACGGGCTGAGAGGTGCATTTATGGGAATAGGTCTTGATGAGCGCGGGAACTGGGGTAATCAATATGAGGGAAAGTTGGGTGGCTTTGGGTCACCATTTTCCTATGGTTCAGGATTGTCACCTGCCTTCTTCCCAAGATATCCTAATTCAATTGCTATTCGGGGTCCGATAAATGCAGCAGACGTAGTTCGGGATAATGGTATGACCGGATTAGGTACTGGATTTCCAGCTAGTTTTCCTGATCCCCCGATATACAATAGTTACCCTTTTATAGATGGTAAAATATTGTTTAACGATCCTACAGACGGAGCGCCTTTCAATTCTATTTCACCTTCGTTTTTTTTGCCACCGGCTCAGCGATTTCCCATAGGAGCTTCTGGTAGAATTACGGACTGCTCTATTGACGGTTATCGAAAAGTATTCATAGACTTACGACCTGATGGAGCTGGATCGTATACTATCACTATGGATATTTTGGTGACTACTGCGTCAGGACCTCAGGTTATAAATATCTTCAACAATGTGCCGTATCCTTATTCGGCACCACAAAATCTTAAAGTCGGATTTGCGGCAGCAACTGGCGCAACCCTCCGAAGTATTCATGAAATTAGGAATGTCACCGTAGAGGTTTCGAGTATCGACCCAATTCTGGCTCCCAACCCTCCCAATCTTGATGAATTAGTCTGTTTTGCAGAAAATCTTACTTTTGATTTTGATGTAAGCTTACCGGCCGCAAATCAGTTTATCCGATGTTTGCAACTCTATCCTACCAATCCTGGATCACCTAATAATTCTCCAAATCCCGCAGGCAATCCAGTCGTGGGCAATTGTGGTTTGTCAGGTGTATGTGCAGAGAAATGTCGGCCTGAAAATTTAGCCATAGTAGTTCCGGGAGTAGGTACATTTCAATCTGTCCTAGAAATATTAACAGATATAAATTTTGGGACAGAGCGAACCAGAGCAAAAATACTATTCACCCCAGAGCCTGGATTCTTTGGCACACACACGATTTTTTACAATGTTATTGATAATTATGGTTTGACTTCTGAGCCAAGAACTGTAACTGTAACAGTAAACCCATTTCCTAAAATTGATAATTCGCAAGCAATCATAGGCCCTACTTGCAATGGACAGAATGATGGCTCGATCAATAATGTCGTGATCAGAGATCTTGTGCCAGGGTATGTTTTTTCATGGGCGGATGCTGCTGGGAATGTAATTCCTCCTGTTGATTATTCGGTCAGTGAGAATACTTCGGGGAGTTATATCGAAGCCACCGTGGGCGTTACCGGAATTAATTTGGGGAGATATTTTTTGACAGTTTCCAATCCAGTTACAAATGCGATCTGTGAAGAAGTCTTTCAATTTGACGTAATCGATGTACGAGGCACACCAGTTGCGGTAGTTTTGGATGATCAGCAAGTTTGTTTTGGAACTCCGGTCGTCTTTACACCAGAATTAGAGGATCCTACCGATGCCAATAACCCAGCTTTTAGATGGTATAAGGATAATGGTAAAGCCCAGGCAATTACCAACGGGTTGGTCGAAGGACCAATATCTTATACAATCATCGCCCCTGGAGTTTTGACGATCACAGGACTTCCACAAAGCGCAACCCCGTATGAGTTTTTTGTCGAAGTGGCGGCGGATCCGACTCAGAATCTCTGTGCCACTCCGGCCGGCAATCTGAAGCGAGTTCAGGTTTTAGTAGTTCCGCCACTTTTTCTGGATGCCACAGTGACTGATGATCTGTGCCGGCAAACTACAGGTCAAATCGCAGTAAGTGCATCTGGAGGTTTTGGTGTCTATGAATACAGCCTAAATGGTGGCACATTTCAATCCAGTAATACGTTTTCCGGGCTTTTGCCAGGCACATATACGATAGATGTAAGTGCAGGAACCAATTGCATCGGTACAATTACCAGAACTATCAATGGCCCTGCTAATGCTTTATCTATAACCTTTCTTGATCAAATCAGCCCAACTTGTGGTCTCAATAATGGAGACTTAAGATTTCAAGCTGCAGGAGGTACTCCGAATTATACCTTCACCATCGATGGTGTGGCTGTTATCCCGACTTTAGCAGGAGGTATTTACACGATTTCAGGTTTAGCACCTTCACCGACTTATTCGGTTCAGATACTAGACTCCAATTCCTGTCCGGCAAGTTTTACAACTCCGCCTTTCAGTGCTATTCCAATTCCAACGTTTGATGCGACGGATGATGTGATTTGTCCCGGGGAGACAGCCACGCTGACGGTGGACGATTCTCAAAGAAGTAACGCCATTAATCTAACCTATAGCTGGGCCGACGGCAGTGGAAATCCATTGGCAAACGGGAATGGAGTAACCTATAGCTCTAATTCTGCAACTGGTGAGCTGACGGTGTTGGGACTTGCCGAGCAAATCCAGCCTTATCAATTTTTAGTAACTGTAGCTGGAGATAATCTTTGTAATGCCACTCCTATCTCAGCTTCGATTACAGTGAATCCCGCTCCGGCCATCAGTAGTTCACCAGATCTTGTGAATATTCTTTGTTTTGGAGACAATACAGGTTCAATCACCCTGATTCCTGCCGATGCTACCTTGGCAGCGGACTACACCTACAGCATTGATGCCGGGTCTACATTCCAGTCTTCTCCGGTCTTCTCCGGTCTGGTAGCGGGCAGCTATGATTTTGTAATCCAAAATACCGCAACCGGCTGCGAAAGCACTCTTGATGATATAGTCATTACCGAATCTGCTGAATTACTGCTGGCGATCACCAATGTGATTCAACCTGCTTGCGGTGTTTCAAACGGATTGTTGGAGTTTACTTTCTCAGGAGGAGTTTCACCTTACTTGACCGAACTCTTTTTGAACGGAGCCAGTGCCTCAATTCAATCTACTGCAAACGCTATCAGTCCATCGATTTATAAAGATTTGGGTCCGGGAACTTATCAATTACGAGTAACTGATGCAAATAACTGTACAGAATCACTTCCTCAAGTACTAATAGATGATATAGGAATTGCCATATCTGTTGCTCCTATGGAAGATGAAATCTGCCAAGGAGAACTCGCCACCGTTATCCCTGGAATAACAACTGGTGGAAGTCCGGACTTGGCTTGGTTTAAAGATATCGGAGCGACTGTCCCGATTTTAAATAACACGGTTCCCGATAGTGATGGATTGATTTTCACAGTAGATCCAGTGACACTCGCGCTTTCTGTTGCGGGACTTAACGTCGGGAATTATACCTATTTCCTAGTAGCAACAGGTCCTGGGTACTGCCCAAATCCACCTTTTGAAGCAGACATAACCGT
>Ga0136559_1000564_pt1 | contig 12620 bp, 7 predicted proteins | sample AntRauMeHopE1496_FD_104633 | JGI IMG/M metagenome (GOLD analysis project Ga0136559, IMG submission 104633) | Saline lake microbial communities from Rauer Islands, Antarctica - Metagenome Hop E1 #496 | ecosystem: Environmental > Aquatic > Non-marine Saline and Alkaline > Saline | place... | reverse complement strand
CTGCCGCCCTCGGCACGCGTCATCGTCGTGGGGCAGGAATATGTGATCGAGGGCGTCGAGGTCGTGCCGAGCCTGCAGGAGGTCACCCAATGACCGGCATCGTCGATTGGGCCGCGTCGCGCGCGCGGATGGTGCTGGCCTTCATCGTGCTGAGCATTGTGGTGGGCTCTTATGCCTACACAACCCTGCCCAAGGAAGGCGAGCCCGACATCGAGATCCCGGCGCTCTTTGTCTCCGTCCCCTTCCCCGGCATCTCGGCGGCGGACGCGGAGACGCTGCTGCTCAAGCCCATGGAGACGGAGCTGAGCGATCTCGACGGGCTCAAAACCATGAGCGGCACAGCGGCGGAGAATTACGCAGGTCTCGCACTGGAGTTCGAATTCGGCTGGGACAAGACTTCCGTGATCGCGGATGTGCGCGACGCCATGGGCACCGCAGAGGCGCAGTTCCCCGAAGGCGCCGAGACCTATTCCATCAACGAAATCAACTTTTCCGAATTTCCCATCATCATCGTGAACCTGACCGGCCCCGTGCCGGAGCGGACGATGGCGCGCTATGCCCGTCAGTTGCAGGACGATCTGGAGGGGCTGGATGCGGTGCTGGAGGCGGGCATCGCGGGCAACCGCGACGAGATGCTCGAAGTGCTGATCGATCCGCTCAAGCTCGAATCCTATGACATCACGGCGGCGGAGCTGATCCAGACCGTGCAGAACAACAACCAGCTGATCGCGGCGGGCGAAATCGAGAACAGCACCGGCGCCTTCGCGATCAAGATCCCCTCCAGCTTTGACGAGCCGCGCGACATCTACAGCCTGCCGGTCAAGACCAATGGCGACCGGGTGGTCACATTGGGCGATCTGGCGGAGATCCACCTGACCTTCGAGGACCGCATGGGCACCTCGCGGTTTGACGGGAAGGCCTCCGTGGCGCTGCAGGTGGTCAAACGCAAGGGCTTCAACCTCATCGACACGGCCTCGCAGGTCAAGGAACTGGTCGCGGAGCGGTCTGCGCAATGGCCAGACGAGCTGAAGGCGGCGGTCGAGGTGGGCACCTCCAATGATCAGAGCCGGGTCGTGGACAGCATGGTGCAACAGCTGCTGGGCTCGGTGTTCACGGCCATCGCGCTGGTGATGATCGTGGTGCTGGCCGCCCTTGGCATCCGGGCCGCGCTGCTGGTGGGCTTTGCGATTCCCACCTCTTTCCTTTTGTGTTTCGCCTTTCTGGCCCTCATGGGAATCTCCATTTCCAACATCGTGATGTTCGGACTGATCCTTGCCGTGGGCATGCTGGTGGACAGTGCCATCGTCGTGGTCGAATACGCCGACCAGAAACAACAGGAAGGCAAAGGCCCGATGACGGCCTATGTGGAGGCGGCCAAGCGGATGTTCTGGCCGGTCATTTCCTCCACGGCGACAACGCTCTGCGCCTTTCTGCCGATGCTGTTCTGGCCCGGCGTGCCCGGTGAATTCATGGGCATGCTGCCGGTCACGCTGATCTTTGTGCTCTCGGCCTCGCTGGTGGTGGCGCTGGTGTACCTGCCCGTGCTGGGTGGTGTGACGGGCCGTCTGGAGCAGTGGATGGCCCAGAACATGGAGCGGATCGCAGCCCTGCCGTGGTATCTGCATGCCGCATTGTTCGCGGTGGCGGCGGCCCTGATGTTCCCGGCCATCGCCCTGCTGGGATCGGGCGTGCTGTCGGGTTGGGTGGGCGCGCGCTTTGCGGGGATGGACGGGCTCGATCTGCTGACCTCGGTCATTCCCACTTTCGCGAGCGTGTTCGCCCTCGTGCTGATCGGGGTGGCAGTGCTGCTGGTGGCGATGGGGGGCTTCATGCTGCTGCTGCTGGCGCTCTTTGCGGTGCTGACGCGGATGGGCAACGGCGGGCGCTGGCTGGCGTCCAAACTGTTCCGCCGCGCGCCGGACCGGATTTCGGCAGGGTATCGCCGCTCGGCTTTTGGCCGCTTCATCGAGGGGATCGCCGGCAATCCGGTGATGCCGCTGGCGGTGTGCGGCGCGGTCTTCATCTTTGTCGGCACCACGCTGATCTATTTCTCCAACAACTCCAAGGGCGTTGAATTCTTTGTCGAATCGGAACCGGAGCAAGCCATCGTCTATGTGCTGGCACGCGGCAACCTGTCGCTGAACGAGAAGGATGATCTGCTGCGGCAGGCCGAGGCGGTCGTGCTGGATCATCCCGGCATCGCCACGGCCTTTGCTTTTGCGGGCGAAGGCGGGCTTGACAGCAATACCGGCGGCTCGCAGGCCCCCTCCGATCTGATCGGGCAGGTCCAGTTCGAGACGATCCCCTGGGAGGACCGCGCCCTGCGTCCGGAGCTGGACGGCGACATCGTGATCGCGGAGCTGACAGAGCAGCTCACGCAGATCCCCGGCATCCGCATCGAAGTGCTGCCGCTGGACCGCGGGCCTGCCTCGGGCAAGCCGGTGCATCTGCGCTTCATCGGCGACAATTTCGAGGATCTGGTGACGGCGACGACAGTGGCGCGGGCGCATTTTGACGCCGTGCCGGGCCTCACGCTGATCGAGGACACGCGCCCGCTGCCCGGCATCGACTGGGAGATCGACGTGGACGTGGAGAAAGCAGGCCAGTTCGGCGCTGATGTTCTCAGCGTGGGCGCGATGGTACAGCTGGTCACGCGCGGTCTGCTGCTCGATACGATGCGGGTCCCCTCCTCGGACGAGGAGAACGAGCTCCGCGCACGACTGCCCGAGGAATACCGCCTGCTGTCCACGCTCGACACGCTGAAGGTGCGCACCCGCGACGGGCTGGTACCGCTGTCCAATTTCATCACCCGCACACCGGTGCCCAAACTGGCGGAAATCACCCGCATCGACCAGAAGCGCGTGATGGATGTGAAGGCGGATGTGACGCCGGGCCTGATGAAGATGGTCAGGACCACTGCAACCGAGGAGGGCCCGCTGGAGCAGACCGTGGCCACCCTGCGCCCTGCCGGTGCGGACGCCGATTTCACCAATGCCGACGGGGAGCGGTTCCGGCTGACCGACCGCACGCAGCTGGCGCAGGGGCTGGACCTGCAGGAGGAATACAGCGCCCAGCGTCTGCGTCTGGTGCCCGTCAACGCCAATGAGCGGATCGCAGAGATCAGCAAATGGGTGGAGACCGCAGATCTGCCCGACGGCATCAGCCATGAATGGACCGGCGATCAGGAGGAGCAGGCCGAGAGTCAGGCCTTCCTCAGCTCTGCCTTTACCGCCGCCCTGGGGCTGATGTTCATCATCCTGCTGGCGCAGTTCAACTCCTTCTACAACGCGGTGCTGGTGCTGGTGGCGGTGGTGCTCTCCACGGCAGGCGTGCTCATTGGTATGCTGGTAATGGACCAGACCTTCAGCATCATCATGACCGGCACGGGGATTGTGGCCCTTGCCGGAATTGTGGTGAACAACAACATCATCCTGATCGACACCTATCAGGAGTTCAGCCGCTACATGCCAAGGATCGAGGCGATCATCCGCACGGCACAGGCGCGGATCCGCCCGGTCCTGCTCACCACGATCACCACCATGGCAGGCCTTGCGCCGATGATGTTCGGCCTGTCGCTCGATTTCGCCAATGGCGGCTATACCATCGACAGCCCGACAGCGCTGTGGTGGAAGCAGCTGGCGACGGCGGTGGTCTTTGGCCTCGGGATCGCCACGGTGCTGACGCTGGTGCTGACGCCCTCGCTGCTGGCGATCCGGGTCTGGGCCAGCACCTATGCGGTATGGCTCGCACAGTTGCTGGCGCGGATGTCCATGGGGCGCGCCAGCCGTGCCGCCCGCGACTGGGCGTTGCAGCGCGATGCCAAACGCTCCGGCACCGGCGAGCTGATCTGGGACGAGGACGCATTCGCCCCCGCCACGCCAATGGCCCCTGCGGTCAAACCGGCGGAATAGCCGCAGATCACGCGGGAAACACTCAACGACTCTCGCGCCCCGCGCGGGAGGCGTTATACCGGGACGACGAGTAACACACCAAAGGAGACTACGATGCACCGCACCCTTATCCGCATGACAACTGCGATCACTCTCGGCTGGGCGGCCCTGACTGCGCCAGCCTTTGCCGAAATGGTCAAGCAGACCAGCCCTCACTCTGTCGCTGTCACGATGGACCGCCTTGAGGCAGCTGCCACTGCAGCGGGTGCCACTGTGTTTGCGCGCATCGACTATGTCGAAGGGGCCACCAGCGTCGATATGGAGCTGCGGCCGACGCAGGTTCTTCTTTTTGGCAACCCCCGGCTCGGCACCCCTGCCATGCTGGACGCGCAGACTGCGGGGCTTGATCTGCCATTGCGGGTGCTGGCCTATGAAGATGCCGACGGCGTTGTGACCCTGCTCTACCGGACCCCTGACACGCTTGTGGCAGAGCACGGTATTCCGGCGGATGCTCCCTACCTCAAGATGATGACCGGTGCTCTGGCAAACTTCACAGCCGCGGCGATCGCTGCCGAGTAATCCAAGCCCCCTTCACATCATAAAGGCACGCCTCTGTCCCCAGAGCGGGCCTTTTTTGCGGCTGACCCGGGCGCCCTATTCCTCGTTCTGCTGGCGTGTCCACAGCTGGGCATAGCGCCCTTCGCGGGCCAGCAGATCGTCATGCGTCCCCTGCTCGACCACTTCGCCCTTCTCCAGCACCACGATGCGGTCGGCCTCGGCAATGGTGCTGAGCCGGTGCGCGATGGTCAGCACGGTGCGCCCACGCCCGGCCTGCCGCAGCGCGTCCTGAATTTCATGCTCCGTCTCACTGTCGAGCGCACTCGTCGCCTCGTCGAGCAGCAGGATCGGCGGGTCCTTCAGCAGCGTACGCGCGATGCCCACGCGCTGTTTCTCGCCCCCCGACAGCTTCAGCCCCCGCTCGCCCACGGAGGTCTCGTAGCCTTCGGGCAGGCCTGCGATGAAGTCATGGATCTGGGCCGCCCGCGCCGCCGCCTCCACATCCGCCTGCGTGGCACCCGCGCGCCCGTAGGCGATGTTGTAGCCGATGGTATCGTTGAACAGCACCGTATCCTGCGGCACCACGCCGATCTGGTCATGCAGGGAGGCTTGGGTCACGTCGCGCAAGTCCTGCCCGTCAATGAGCAGCGCGCCCTCCTGCACATCGTAGAAGCGGAACAGCAGCCGACCGATGGTGGATTTGCCCGACCCGGTGGAGCCTACGATGGCCACCATCTCGCCCGGCTCTGCGGTCAGGCTCACGCCGTTGAGGATCTTGCGGTCCTCATTGTAGCTGAAATGCACATTTTCAAGGCGGATCTGCCCGCCCGTCACCTTCAGCGCCGGCGCATCCGGTTTGTCGGTGATCTCGGAGGGTTGCTCCAGCAGATCGAACATCTGGCCCATGTCCACCAGCGCCTGCCGGATCTCGCGGTAAACGGTGCCGAGGAAGTTCAGCGGCACGCTGATCTGGATCATATAGGCGTTGACCATGACGAAATCGCCCACGGTCAGCGTGCCGTTCTGCACGCCGATGGCCGCCATGACCATGACCGCGATCAGCCCGCCGGTGATTATGGCGGACTGGCCAAAGTTGAGGAACGCCAGCGAATAGTTGGTCCTGATCGCCGCGTCCTCATAGCCTGCCATGGCGCTGTCGTAGCGGCCCGCTTCGCGCGCTTCGGCACCGAAGTACTTGACGGTCTCATAGTTCAGCAGGCTGTCGATGGCCTTCTGGTTGGCGTCGGTGTCCTTGTCGTTCATCTGGCGGCGCTGCTTCACGCGCAGCTCCGTCACGGCAAAGGTGAACCACACATAGAGCCCGATGGTGACGGCCACGACCAACAGGTAGGTCACGTCAAACAGCACCGTCAGCACGATGCCGATCAGCGCCAGCTCGAGGATCAGCGGCCCGATGCTGAACAGCAAGAAGCGCAGCAGAAAGTCCACCCCCTTCACGCCCCGCTCGATGATGCGGCTGAGCCCGCCGGTCTTGCGGCTGATGTGATAGCGCATTGAGAGGGCATGGATGTGGTTGAACGTCTCCAGCGCCAGCATCCGCAGGGCGCGCTGTGCCACGCGGGTAAAGATCACATCGCGCAGCTGCTGAAAGCCTACGCCCATCAGCCGCGCCATGCCATAGGCCACCGTCAGCCCGATGGCCCCAAGCGCCACCATCGGCACCCCCTCGCCCGCCAGCGCATCCACCGCGTCGCGGTAGAACAGCGGTGTCGCGACCGTCACAACCTTGGACAGCACCAGCACAACCATCGCCCAGACGACACGGCGGCGCACCCAGGGCATGTCGGCGGGCCACAGATACGGTGCGACCTTGCGCAGGACGTTCAGCGAGGACCGCCGCTCCCGCTCGGTGGCGATTTCTTCCTCGGTCTGGGCGTATTTTGTGGCGGTCGTTGCGGCACCGGAGGCGGGAGCCTTGTTCAATCGATCAGCAGACATGGGACTTCCTGTGCAGTTCCCAAACTACATAGGACGGAACCGCAGGGAGTTCCACATCAGTTCATCACTTCATTCTGGCAGATCTGTGCGGGCAGATCATTTGGACACTTCTAATCGGGCAGATCGAACACCTGTCCGGGATAAATCAGATCGGGGTCGCGGATGCTGGTGGCATTGGCCTCGAACACCCGCAGATAGAGCGTGCCATCGCCATAGCGGTCCCGCGCGATGGCCCAGAGGGTCGCACCGGTCTGCACGGTGACAGAGCGGACCGGGCCTTCGCCCGCTGCCGCCTGCGCCAGCACCGCACCGGATTCGCGCTGGAACGGCGTCTCCACCCGGCTGCTGACGGTGCCCTGGGCGCTGACCGCGTCCACCCGCAGCGTATAGACCCCTGCGTCCACATCCGGCAAATCGCCGCGCCAGCGCCCGTCCGTGTCCACCGGCAGGCTGATCACCGACCGGTTGTCGAGGTACACGCGCACCGTTTGCGTATCAGGCTGTGCCCGCCCGCTGAGCTGCACATCGCCCAGCGCGGAATAGCCGATGGTATCAAGGGCGATGGCCGTCATCGCCGAGGGGGGCGCAGGGTTCAGCAGGCTCACCCCCGAAGCATCGGAGCGCAGGATTGCGACGTGGCCGGAATTGGGTTCAGCTTCAGCTTCACCTACGGGCACCAGCGGGCGGTCAGAGACAGCCTCGGGGGTGGTGCGGGCCATGACTTCCTCTACCGGCTGATCCGTCTCAGCCGGGCCAACTCCCAGCGGGCCAACTCCCAGCGGGCCAGCTCCCAGCGGGCCAACTCCCAGTGGTTGAGGCGCGAGAATGATCTCCCCTGCCGCGGCGGTCACGGTCCCGTCCCGCTCCGAGGTCAACGTCAGGATCTGCGCCGATGCCGAGGGGGGCAGCAGGGCGATGGCGGCAAATTCGCCCGCGCTGTCCGCAACCGTCTCCGCGACCAGCACCCCGTCGAGCAGGATGCGTACCGCGCTCGCAGGCGGCGCGCGCCCTGCGATCACACTGGTCCCGTCCCTCTCGCGGCGCAGCTCGTCCAGTACGGCCTCTTGCAGGGCAGCCTGTGTGTCAGGCGCAGATGTGGGGGGACCTGCACCAGCCAGTTCTGGATCGGCCAGTTCTGGATCGGCCAGATCCGGATCAGCCATCTGCGGGATTGCCTGCACGACCGGCGCACTGACGACGGCAGGCTGCTGCCCGACGCCGCCCAATCCGATGTAGGCCCCCAACGCCAGCGCCGCGACGGCAATGCCGCCCGCCACCATCGCCCCGAGGTTTCCGCCCAGTTGTGCCAAAGCTTTCATTCTGCCCATGCTACCAAAACGCCACGCGTTGAGCATTTGTACCCGACAGGCTATCAGCGGTCAAAAGCGCAGTCAGCCCCCGCGCATTATTCCTTCAAGTGATGCAGGAGTCCCATATGCCACCCGAAGCCCCCACCCCCTCCGCACATTTCTCCATCTGTGTCTTTTGCGGCTCCCGTGCGGGCAGTGATCCCGCCTTTGGCGCCGATGCACAGGCGATGGGCGCAGGCATCGCCGGGCGCGGCTGGCGGCTGGTTTACGGCGCGGGCGATGTGGGGCTGATGGGCACCGTGGCCCGTGCAGCGCAGCAGGCCGGGGGCGATACCTTTGGGGTGATCCCCGCGCATCTGGTGGCATGGGAGGTCGGCAAGACGGATCTGACCCGCTACATCGTGACGGAGACAATGCACGAGCGCAAGAAAGTGATGTTCATGAACTGCGACGCGCTTGTGGTGCTGCCGGGGGGTGCGGGATCGCTGGACGAGCTGTTCGAGGTGCTGACATGGCGCCAGCTGGGCCTGCATGAAAAGCCGATTTATATCGTGAACACAAAGGGCTACTGGGATCCATTAAAGCAGTTGCTGGCCCATGTCACCACCAGCGGATTCGCCGATGACAGCCTGCTGGCGTTTCTCACATGGGTGCCTGACGCGGATGCCGCACTGTCGGCACTGGAGGTTCATTTCACCGCGCAGCAGCGCAAAACAACCGCCGCCTGAACTGTCCGTGTGATCTTTCTGACAGCCGGTGTCTCGGACGAAAAAGCCCCGCAGCGCGGGGCATGCGGGGCTCTGATCGTGATGGCGTGAATAGGCTCACATGCGCGAGGCGACGTTTTCCCAGTTCACCAGATTGTCGAGGAAGTTCGACAGATAATCGGGCCGCGCATTGCGGAAATCGATGTAGTAGGAATGCTCCCAGACGTCACAGCCCAGCAGGGTGGTCTGACCAAAGCACAGCGGGTTCACGCCGTTCTCGGTCTTGGTGACTTTCAGGCCGCCATCCGCATCCTTGACCAGCCATGCCCAGCCAGATCCGAACTGGCCCGCGCCCGCCGCCTTGAACTCCGACATGAAGGCGTCGACGGAGCCAAAGCTCTCGACCAGCGCCTTTTCCAGCTCGGAGGGCATCGGGTTCGCGCCCGGTGCCATCATCTCCCAGAACTGGTTGTGGTTCCACAGCTGGGAGATGTTGTTGAAGATCCCGTTCTGCGCCACGGCGGAGGCATCATAGGTGCCCTTGATGATCTCCTCGAGGGATTTGCCATCCCACTCGGTGCCTGCAATCGCCTTGTTGCCATTCACGACATAGGCGTTGTGGTGCTTGTCATGGTGGAATTCCAGGGTCTCTGCGCTCATGCCCTTGGAGGCGAGGGCATCGTGGGCATAGGGAAGATCGGGAAGTTGAAAGGCCATTTCTGGGACTCCTCAGGAATTGAAAGGGTGTTGACCAAATGAAGCACGCAAGCGGGTGCCGTCAAGGGGCAGCGCCCCTAAACTGTCGCGGCAGGCGGAAGGGCGGCAGCACTCAGAGCGCGCCCACTTCCGATCCGGGCTGCGCCGCCACGCTGAGCACGTCAAACATATACTGCGCCACCGAACGGAAGCAGACGATGCGGAACGCCCCTTCCTGGGGCATCCAGAAGGCGGCAGGCACCTGTGCGATGCGGGTGCGGCGGAACATGCCGGGGGTGAAGGCGGCAGCCGCCAGATCCACCGGTGCCAGCTTGGCCATCACTTCGCGGGCATGCGGGCCGCGCACCTCAAAGACCGCCCGCGCATCCGACACATTGACCGCCAGCGCATGGATTTTGGCGAGCCTGGCCTGCAGATCCGCCAGCAGCGCAGGGGCATCCGCATAGGCGCAGATGATCAGCAGCTCATCTGGCGACATCCATGCCATACCGCCCGCGCCCTCGGTCAGGCACATGCGCTGCTCGGGCATGTTGACGCCTGCCGCGGCGATGGCCGCTTTTTGGAGCAGCTTGTCCGACAGATCGCCGCGCAGGGTGATCATGCCCACCGGCCCCAGCTCGGATATTTCTGCAATTCCAGTGGTATAGGAGGCGTTCTTCAACGCTGAAACGGGCTCAGACATTTTGCTTTTCCCCTGCTGTGTCATAGAAGACCGGATCTACGATGCGGGCCTTGTAGGTCTTGCCGTCGGTTCCGGGAAACTCCAGCACCTCGCCCATCCGGTCGGGGCCATGATGCACCAGCCCCATGGCGATCCCCTTGTTCAGCGTGGGCGAGTGATAGCTGGAGGTGACCCGCCCGATCATATTGCGCTGGCCGTTCGCATTGCTGCCACTGCCCACGGCATAGGCCCCGTCCGGCAGGCGCGCGCCATCGACCGTCTCGAGACCCACCAGCTTCCAGCGGTTCGGATCGGCCATATGGGCGCGCAGATGGGCGCGTTTGCCCAGATAATCGTCCTTCTTCTTCGACAGCGCCCAGTGGAGGCCCAGATCCTGCGGGATCACGGTGCCATCCGTCTCGTCGCCAATCATGATGAAGCCTTTTTCAGCGCGCAGGATGTGCAGACATTCGGTGCCGTAAGGCATCACGCCCAGATCGGCACCCACGGCCATCAGCGCGTCCCAGAAGGCTTGGCCCTGATGCGCATCGACGGCGATCTCATAGCTCAACTCGCCCGAAAAGGAGATCCGGTAGACCCGCACGTTGAACCCGCCGATCACGCCGTCCGCCCATTCCATGAACCCCAGCGCCTCCCTCGAGACATCCATGCCGCCCAGACTTTCCAAAGCCTTGCGGGCATTGGGGCCGACCACGGCGATCTGGGCATATTGTTCCGTCACATTGTCGACATAGACCTGCAGATCCCACCATTCGGTCTGCAGCCATTCCTCCATATGGGCGTGGATCCGCTCCGCGCCGCCGGTGGTGGTGTGGCACAGCCAGGTATCGTCGCTGATGCGCGCAACCACGCCATCGTCGATCAGGAACCCGTTGTCGTTGCACATCAGACCATAGCGGCATTTGCCAATGGCCAGCGTGCTCATCATATTGGTGTAGAGCAGATCGAGGAATTTGCCCGCGTCGGGGCCTTTGACCACCAGCTTGCCCAGCGTCGAGGCATCGAGCAGGCCCAGCTTTTCGCGGGTATTGGTGACTTCGCGCATCACGGCGGCCTCGACGCTCTCGCTGCCCTGGCGGTAGGCATAGGGGCGGCGCCACTGGCCGACAGGCTCCCACTGCGCGCCGTGCGCCTCGTGCCAGCTGTGCATCGGGGTGCGGCGCAGGGGCTGGAAGGTCGCATCGCGGGCCTCGCCGCCGATGGCCGCCATCGAGATGGGGTGGTAAGGCGGCCGGAAGGTGGTGGTGCCAACGGCGGGTATCTCTTCACCCAATGCATGAGCCAGCGTCGCGAGACCGTTGATATTACTCAACTTACCTTGATCCGTTGCCATGCCCAGCGTGGTGTAGCGTTTGGCGTGCTCGACGCTCACGAAACCTTCCTGCGCGGCAAGGCGCACATCGGAGACTTTCACATCATTCTGATAGTCGAGCCATGCTTTCTCGCGCAGCTTGACCGATGCGCCTTGCGGCATCAGCCAGACCGGCAGCATCGGCGCTTCGGCGCGCCGCGCGCCTTCGGCAGGCTTCATGCTGGCGGGCAGGCTCATCCCCAGACGGCGCAGGGTGGCACCGCTGGCGGCATGGGCATCCGCTATCACATCGTCGAGCAGGAACATCCCCGATGCGGCCCCTGCGGTGGCTGCGAAGGGCGCGCCATCCGCCCCCTGAGGTGCCCGGTCGGGATCAGGGCTAAAGCAGGCGTGGGTGGTGTCCCAGCGCAGCTTGCCGCCGCAATGGGACCACAGGTGCACAACCGGCGACCAGCCGCCGGACATCGCCACCGCATCGCAGGCGATCTCCTCCAGCACGGCGCCTTCACCGGCCTGCGAACAGACCGCCACGCCGGTGACCCGCTTGCCGCCTTTGACCGATGAGATGGCGTGGCCCATGAGCACCCGGATGCCGAGCGCCTTTGCCTGCACCATCGCGGCGCTGTCTTGCGGCAGCACGCGGGCGTCAAGAATGGCGGGCACATCCAGACCCGCATGTTTGAGTGCGAAGGCCGTGAGATAGGCATCGTCGTTGTTGGTCACAACCACCGTCCTGTCGCCTGCGGAGACGCCGAAATTGACGATATAATCGCGCAGGGAGGCGGCAAGCATCACGCCGGGGATGTCGTTGCCCGCAAAGCTCAGAGGCCGCTCGATCGCCCCTGTGGCGGTGATGATCTGGCCCGCGCGCACCCGCCAGAGGCGGTGGCGGGGGCCGGGCATGTCGGGCGCGTGATCGGTCAGCCGCTCATAGCCCAGCACATAGCCGTGATCATAGACCCCTGCCCCCATGGTGCGGGTCCGCAGGGTGACGTTGTCCATGCCCTGCAGCTCGACCAGCGTCGCGTCGATCCAGTCCTGGGCGGGCCGCCCGTCAATCTCGCCGCCGTCAACGGGCGTCCGCCCGCCCCAATGGGCCGTCTGCTCCATCACGATGACGCGGGCACCGGACAGCGCCGCCGTGCGCGCAGCCTCCAGGCCCGCCACACCGCCGCCCACGACCAGCACATCGCAGAAGGCGTAGAAATGCTCGTAGGTGTCCTCATCACGGCTTTTCGGCGCGCGGCCGAGGCCTGCGGAATGGCGGATGATCGGCTCGTAGATGTGCTTCCAGAAGGAGCGCGGGTGGATGAACATCTTGTAGTAGAAACCGGCGGGCAGGAAGCGCGCGAGGGCGCTGTTGATCGCGCCCACGTCGAACTCGAGGCTGGGCCAGTGGTTCTGGCTCTGCGCACGCAGGCCCTCGAAGAGCTCGGTGGTGGTGACACGGGCGTTGGGCTCAAAGCTGCTGCCGGCCCCGAGATT